>Ga0247779_1001773_pt1 | contig 10111 bp, 9 predicted proteins | sample UWRJL221509R5_FD_179925 | JGI IMG/M metagenome (GOLD analysis project Ga0247779, IMG submission 179925) | Plant litter microbial communities from Arlington Agricultural Research Station in Wisconsin, United States - UWRJ-L221-509R-5 | ecosystem: Environmental > Terrestrial > Plant litter >...
TGGACGCTTATAAGGATGTTGAAACAGCCCCACTTATCCCTGAACCAAGCGAGGACGTCGTTGGTTTCAAAAATGCAACATTCGTTTGGTCACAGGAATCAGAAAACGGGAACTTGACTCCGAGTAGGCGTTCGTTCAAGTTACAGGTTGGTGGGGAGCTTTTTTTCAGGAAAGGGTGTATCAATTTGATTATTGGACCTACGTAAGTTTGTTCATTTACTTGGAAATGGTTGAAGCTAAACGTTCTTAGTGGTTCCGGAAAAACCTCTATGCTCATGGCATTACTGGGTACTTTTCTCTTCGAATCTCCTAGTGCGCCACATTCATCTTGTTGATATTTATGACCCTGGCAGGCGAGATGCATTTCATTCCATCTAACGTGGATTCATGGATCAACCTTCCGCGATCCGGCGGGATTGCTTATGCGGCTCAAGAATCCTGGGTTCAGAACGAAACCATTCGTGAAAACATATTATTTGGGTCGCCTTACGACGAAGATCGCTATCTCAAAGGTAAATGATCTTAATCTTAGACTTGCAATTTCAATGTCGATTCTTTGACAAACAGTCATCCGACAATGCGCGCTAGAGCGAGACTTGGAGCTCTTTGAGGCCGGAGATGCCACAGAAGTAGGCGAGAAGGGCCTTACATTAAGGTATGCTATGCCATATCTGTTCCGCATAATTGAAGATTTATTCAACTTCAATAGCGGCGGGCAAAAGGTGGGGGTAGTATCTATTATAAGGCACGTAGTCCTAAATAAGTGGTATGTTAGGCGCGCGTCACCCTAGCTCGTGCTATCTATTCTCGGGCACAAATACTTCTTCTCGACGATGTTTTGGCGGCATTGGACGTTCACACGTAAGTTCTGGCTTGTCTTCACTCCAAACAGTTCTGAATAGTACGTACCTAGCTCTGCATGGATTATCGATCGATGCTTTAAGGGCGATCTGGTCAAGGGCCGCACTATCCTGCTCGTGGTGAGATTGCTCATAACATTGCGCAGACACCTGCCTACTAATATATGCTTTTAAGACGCATAACATCGCTTTGGCTTCCCCGATCGCAGATTTCATTGTATCAATTGGGAACGATGGCTCTGTTCATACACAAGAAACTGATATCAATATCTCAGTCGACAGTGATCCAGCCCTTGCAAAGGAAGTACAACTCGATCACGAGATTCAAAATATTGGAGACCAAGAAATACCTTCAATAGCTTCTGGCCCCAAAGTGGATGGCAAGCTGATTGCAAACGAAGAAATTGCAGAGGGACACATTACTTGGAAATCCATCAGACTATTTTTATCAGGTTTGGGAGGAGATCGACCTCTTATGTTTTTCTTCTTGTGGATGACCTCTATCTTGATCACCGATGGAATGAACACGTTCCAAGTGTGGTTTCTGGGCTATTGGGGATCACAGTACAAGGAAAGGGACCCTTCGACAGTTCCAGTGCCTTTGTAAGTCCAATTGTGCGGCATACTTCCCGATTGTTGTTAACTCGCAATTATATCAGCTACCTTGGAGTCTATTCCGCTTTTCTGAGCGCGACATTGTTTTATTGCTCAGGACAATTAATTTATATTCATGGTGCAATACGGGCATCGCGCATTATAAACACCTCCTTGGTGGAATCCGTGTTGAGAAGCACTTTGCGGTGAGTTGGAGTTCACATACTATTCCATCGACTCACTAATTCTTTGACATAGATGGTTAGATGAAACCCCAACTGGAAGAATCATTGCAAGATGTACGCAGGATATGGCTGCTGTCGACGGACAAATACCTCAGAAATATTCTGATATCACAGAGCTCGTGATATCTATAGTGTGCAAGATAGTCATCATTGTTTCGTTCACCCCGCTATTCCTCTTTCCGAGTTTAGGTGTGACCTGTCTTGGTATTTACATCGGAAACATGTACTTGAAGGCACAGATGTCGGTCAAGCGAGAAATGAGGTGCGAACTGTCTTTTTTGCTGGATTATTACTCGAGCATCTAAAAATACCTTACCAAACATTAGTAACGCCCGCTCACCAATGTTGTCACACTTTAGCGCCGCTATTGCTGGCACTGGTACGTTAGTCATATTTTACCGTTAACATTCGGGAGTAACAAGGAGAAATATAGTATCTATTCGTGCGTACGGCGCAGAAAGTGCGTTCAAGGCTGTGTCACTGGAACGCGTCGATCACTACGTGCGGATTGCTCGAGTTTCAAATAACCTGAACCGGTGGATTGGAGTGCGTATTGATTTAATAGGAAATCTTTTTACAACTTCGCTAGCAGCGTATTGCGTCTACGCGCACTCTTTAAGTGCATCAGACACAGGATTTTCTCTCAACTTAGCGAACAGTTTCTGTGCAATGGTTCTCATGGTCGTGAGATTCTTCAATGACTTCGAAGTTCAGGCGAACAGGTGTGTTTCATTTTTATGATCCGTGAATCTGAATATTCTGAGTATGTTTATTTCCAGTCTGGAGCGTATTCAGCACTTCATTGACATAGAACACGAGCCTCCATCGACACTAAATGCAATGCCGCCGGCTTCATGGCCTACAAGTGGGGACCTGAGGGTAGAAAACCTTTCTGCAAGTTATTCCCAGGTAACATTGAGCTCGATCAGGGTAATCGTTTTTACATATCGCTTAACTGTCCATGGTACCCACAGACAGGCCCGAGGGTCCTTCATAATCTAACTTTTCATATTAAGTCAGGCGAGAGGATAGGAATAGGTGATGTTTGCTATGTTCCGGGACCATCAATCTGTCTAACACCTATTCAGTGGGAAGGACAGGAAGCGGCAAGGTTCGCCATCTAACATTTCTTGTCCTTACTCAATTTCATAGTTTCGATTTCAGACTTCGCTTACTCTCGCTTTATTGCGGTGCATATTAACGGAAGGAACCGTTTACTATGACGGGATTCCCACCAGTGAAATAAACCTCGATTCCTTGAGATCAAATATCACCATTATTCCTCAGATGGTATGAAATGCTGCTAGATAGCGACGATACAGCTCTTACAATCTCATTGCCTACAGCCTGAACTTTTAGGAGGTAGTTCGCGACGCTTTTATGCAGGCATTAGCACCATTTCTGAAATGGAAAAATGCAGGTACCCTCCGCCGTAACCTGGATTTATTTGAGCAGCATGACGACGCAACGCTCAATGAAGCCCTTCGGGCGGCAGGACTGTTTTCGCTGCAAGAAGAACTAGGAGAAGCGCGACTTACACTTGACAGCAATATCTCTAGTGGTGGAAGCAATTTATCAGTGGGTCAAAAACAGATTCTTGCCTTAGCACGCGCGATGGTCCGAGGCAGCAAGCTCCTTATTTTAGATGAAGGTCAGTAGACCCACTGCGCAGTACAAAAGTTTCTGTGGCGTTTGCTTACTTAACGTTTAACTTCCCACAGCGACGTCTGCAATAGGTAAGATGCCTATCCAGTCAAAACCGCGTCCTTGGCTTCTTGTTTCTGTGTCTGTGTGTTTTAACCAACGTCATCTTGCTTGGCTTTTCAAAAACTCCATTGAAAAGATTACAGCACCGATTCTGTAATTCAAACCACGCTCCGGCACCAATTGCCTCCAGACGTAACCGTAATAACAGTGGCGCACCGCCTTCATACGATCATGGACGCTGACAAAATTGTTCGTATTAGTTTACTTTGCAAGTTTCTATCCTTCACACTGATTAACATAAAATAGATGGTCCTTGACGGCGGCAAGATTGTAAGGAACTAACACCCTTGAACCGAACTTGGGCTAATTTTAACTGTTTCTCTTAACCCAACCACTTAACTTCATTTCAGGCCGAGTTTGACACCCCGGCAACACTTCTGGAAGATGAAAACGGCATGCTCAGGGCATTGGTTGACGGAAGCGGAGACAAAGCTACGCTCTACGCCATGGCTAAAGAGAAAAGGAGTCCAAGTGTTTCTCACCGTCTTATTTAGGAGCCGCGAATGTTTGACATTACCGTACCGCTTAGATCTCATGGGTAAAATGTCCTCGAAATATATTGTCAACTGAGATATCTTTGTAGGCGTATAAGCATGGCTGTGATCCCTTTTTTTGAAGAGGTAACAAGTCCGAAGTCATGTTACCCTTCCCTCCGCGTGACGTCCTGGTTAAACACAGTTGAGCAAACGAAAGCCTTACAGAAATACAACTTGTGTGAGTCTATCGAGATTAACGGGCATAATACTGTGTACTTCACAAAAGACATACGTAAATGATTACAACATCTGTCGTACATACAAATGGCAGCAGAATGATATAGTAGTAGTAGGCTGCCTATCTGGTAAATACATACATGTGATCGTGTTTCGGTATTAGATATGGTAAGAATGGCAAAAGATTCATAATGTCCAAAGTGAAATCGCAAAAAAAAAAACTACAAGTCCAATTTCCGTCTTTGCAGGAACATAAGTCTCTATAATTCGTCCGATAAGACGAGAGTGGATGAATATATCAGGCGCTTGTGTGGTGCGAGAAAACGAAAGTCTTGGCCGTTGAGAGAGCCAGGTAAGATAGATACCCGGCGGTTAAAGTTACGATTGACGTTCACGGGCCTGAGCATGTTGCCGCTGGCAGCGTCGCGTTAACAGCATCCCATGCACTGGAAGAACAAGTCAAATTATTAGACACCGGTGCGAAAAAATTGAAACTAGTAACCATACTCTGGATATGAACATCCGGCAATCGGTCTAATAGACAGTCAACAACGAACTTAATGAGAAAATACCAAGGAATTCTTTTGACGTACACATATGCTAGCTCCTTGTCCAGAGGATTGTTCCATCCCGTGCCAACGACAGCGGAAGGTGCGGCGGTAAAGGTCGGCGCGAACAACGTCTTTAGCGTTCCTGTCGGTGTGTACCTTGGAAGCAGTGCCACCTGGGTTCCTGTAAACGAGGGAGCAAGCGTAGCCGGGGGGAAAGCATGGGACGTGCTTTGAGCAGGGTCGATAGTGTCTGCCCCAACCTGCAAATGAGGAGCGAGGATGAATCAACATCGGATCAGAATAATGAATAGAAGGCCCCGGGGCTTATTGGCACAACCGAGAAATTGTATGGAACAAATCGACACTCACTCCTCCCGTAGCCGACGAAGGGTATTTCCCGTTGAATATCTGCGATTTCGCTAAAATATTTGCACAGTGACCAATGGCTTCTCTTGGATCTAGGCAAGTTCGGGAACGATTAAGAGGACGATGAATGGCTTTTCAGGTTTTCGGACGTTTCAGACGGTGTTTTTTCTCCTACCTTTTGGTATCCAGCCTTGCTGTAGTCCAAGTTTGTAATGCCACATCGGGGAGGATGACGTTCCTAATTGGGTAGCATTACCTATTTTCCAAGTCCAAAAAAAGAAGTTTTGAAGGGCGTCCATTGAAGCTAGGGTAACATTCTTCAGGCTGGCCACCATGGCCGGTGTGTATTTCTATGAATATCAGCCAGTCACTACACTGGGAATAATATACGGATGGGCACTGGCACGTTGCCCAAGCCACATTGGTTGAAAATGAATGAGAAACACTCACGCTCCAATTATCCCAAACATCACATCCAGGAGAACTGGGAGTAGAGCCAATTCCATTTAGCCTGGTGAAGTAACAGCGAGAGAATGTATTCTTGGTCAAAAACTTGGATACCATTTCCCCACAGATCCGGGGGAAACCATTAAGGGCACGAACCATAAACCACAATTGTTAATTGCAGACGAGAACTCTCCACCAACTGTCACTCCGAATGCCAGTTGAGATTGATTTGTCGCGATCGCCCAGCCACTGAGAAATAGAAGTTAGAGAAGGTCACTGATGATCCCCAAATGGAAGAACTGGAGCCATCATGCTATGAATACTTGATCTGGCCGGCAGAACTTACCATGGTTTGAGAGCCATTTGATCAGGTCTAGTTAAGGCGATACGAAGTCAGCCTAAATATCACCTATTCTAGACATTCGGGCGGAATCACGTACGTTGACGTTGTGTCGCCAGTGAATGCCAGGTACTGCAGTTTAAACAATCAAGCATACGTGAATGCCCAGTTAGTTTCCGTTATGTCCTCGATAAAGCGAGTAGACCCGTGTAAACTCACCGGATGCTGGTCGAGGGCCAAGCGATCTGCCCCTGCAAGAAATCTAGACAGAGTCTCGTGTTAGCCATTGGAAAGGAGCTTTTCGTGACCGAGAGGCCATGAGAATTCCCATACCCTTCCCATATCGCAGGCTAAAATAAAATAAAAACAATAATCAATTGATCGCATTTTATGGATTGAACCGAAGATATTCCGCACCCCTTGGAATCCTTCGTGAATAGCAATATATGGACCAGAGCCAACTCCACTGTTGGTTAGAATATGTTAGAAGCAGCTTAAACAGTTATTTGATCGAGTCTAAAGGAATCATTCAAGTAGCATGGATAGCAGAACAGAGTCCAGAATGATGGTGAAAATGTCAGCTGATAAACATACGTTGTTGTCCTGATGGCCTCGTACGCTGCAAGGTAGAAGCTCTGGACCGAATTTTGACCTATCGTTTCCCACAAAATCTCGTTAACTATTCCAATCCTAGAAATACCAAATTAGTTTAGTCTCAGCCGTACGCGCGGTAACGGCCTTCATGGGACTTGTACAAGCAGTTTGAGCTTACATTCCAACAACGTCCCGGTACTGAGGTTGGCTGATAAACTCTGTAAGGATCCTGAGATATGTAAGAGTGCGTTGTGCGTTTGCGATGCCCATTACTCCGTTCATACTTTGATATATCATCAAGGCAACGAACAATGCAAGCCACGGGAAAGAATATGCAAAAAATGGAACAACAATTAGTGGCGCGATTACGTCTACATGGCAGAGAATGGTGGCGGGGATGATTACTCACAAGTTGACCGAGCCGCCTGATAGCGAAAAGTAGAGATGCCGCCGAGTTAGCCAGGCAGAGAAAGTACAATCGCACAATTGAAATAGTTGGCGTACTTTTTCCAGAGTGGTTCTATATGGAGTCATGAATATATGCAACCAATCGTGCTTAATCAACTCACCCAACCATTTTGGCTCCCAGGTAAGGCATGGAGATCGAGATAAATTCTTATTCCATACTTCCTTCCCCATTGAATTCTTGACGTGAAGAAATAATCAGGTATGATGATACGAGATTGAGTAGCGGCCACAAGACTCACGCTTTCAGGAAGTATGTCCAGGAAGTACCGACGAGGAAGGGTTCGTCGTTTATCTTTTCTATAGCCCAAAAGCCAATTGGAATTCGCACCCAGTTTAATCCAGCACCTGGCATTGAAGATTAAAGTTATGACATAGTTAAATAAATGTATTAAGAACCTGCAATTTCAGCGAAATCTTGTTCTGTCTTTGAAGAGTAATTATAATAGAAGTAAGATTGAGAGCAAAGACGAACTGACAATGAACGTTTTATAATGTTGTTCCATTTTTGTGGCGAGATCAGCTCCCATAGCTAAAGAGAGGGACCATTCGTCGAGAACGTCGACGTTGGACTTGCCGACGTATTCTTCGTAAAGAGAAGGTACGATGAATGGCTCAGTCACTGCAAGTAAATCAGTTGATGAAAATTCGAGAACCACGGGGACCCACCTAACCAGCCCCTAAGAGCGCATATATTAGCTCAAATGCACTCATAAATGGAATATATGCGCATTCACCCAAGATTAACACCTTTGACAACATCAGTTCCCCATACCCATTCCTCTTTACCTATCCGCGGGCTCCAGTTCTGCGCCTTTCCGCCTTCAGCGAAGGGATTTTCGGGGTCCACTGCCCAATCCCCATCAAAGGCATTAGTGTACACAAAGCTAGTTCCATCGTCCATCTTAACGGTACTGCCATCCTTGCCTGTGAGCACTTGCGAAGAGGTCGTCCCGCCATTCCCGGATCCTCCTGACGAAGACGGCGATGAGTTGGATGGCTTTTTCTTCCCGGATTCTACTCCAACTGCGGCGCCTACAGCAGCACCCACAATTATCACCACGCCCAAGCTGATCCAGAGCCATCTCCGCTTTTTCCGTTTCTGTTGCGCGACTCTCCGTGATTGTGCACGCGTAGGGTATTTGGGGACCGTCTCTGGTACAGGTTTATCACGCCTAACATCGGGGTGCTCTCCATGATACTATGTGTAATTCAAACAAATTCAGTGAAATGTTCTGAAAAACACGTTGTGAACGCGTTTCTTGTCCGCCTCTTTACCATGTTTAGTAGCTCATCATTCCAGGGGTCGCTGACGTCCTGTTCTTGGTGCATTGGGGGAGAGTAGAGCTCAAAGTCATTTCTGGCAGGCAGCGTTGTGTACTGAGCCTGGTCCATAGGAGGTGGTCGTGGCGGTGTGAACAAAGGGCATAACCTTATGAACGATGACCGGAGCGTTGATCACAATCCTCGATAACTAGTCTTCTTATATCCCCATTAGGTAATTCTCATTTACTTCCGTCGCTTCGGTGGGCACAACCTCGGGACATGGTTTTCCTACAGTTACTTGTGTACTTTAACTATTAGAGAGTAATATCAGGTAGACAGTCATCACAGACTCCTGTAGCACCGGTGAAAATTTCAATCCAACCCTAGTACGAGAGAGGTTTACGAATATTCTAATAATTGAGTGCTCGGCATTAACGGCAACACTTTCAATGGGCCATTCTCGCCGTTCTACAAGAGAAGGCCCGCAACACATTTTATAATATTGGTATCTCCGCAAGCTCCAGTCTACGTGGAACTTCTTCTAGACGGCATTGGCAGACCGCACCCTCGATAATGTTAGTGCCAGCAAAGCAAATTACGAAGTCGTTGCATGAAAAAGAGGCCGGATTTTCTGTTTTTAAACAGTATCGACTGGGGTTAGTTGTGTTCACGCTCATGACGAAGGTCATAGGTAAGCAGTTAGTGGTAAAGATAAGTTGTGCGGCATCCCCCCTTGAGCTAAACGGCATTTTGCTTATTTTTAACGGCGATATGCGCACCTGGGTTCGAGAACAGCACATTGTCGGATTGCTCAAATGGGACATATCTGTTATGATGACATGCCTCCTCTCGTAAGTTTAGATATCCTATAAGGCGTTGCACATTCGGTAACCTACTGTTTCCCATCGCATCGACATCAATGAAGGGATGGTTACCCGAAACATAACATGATAATCCATGAACTGCGGGGAAGCAACAACGATGCCCATGTGTCTGATGTTTGATAGATAGTTGTTGAAAGGAGTTCAATATTGTTGTATTTTACCAGCTATATTTTAACTAACCTCCGATGAGTGTCGGACAAACGTTCGTTATATTTGAATAATCAGCTTAAAATTAACAATCTCAAGCGGTGGCACAACACGATAAAATCAAGCAAATATAGGAAATGGGTCCGAACGAGCTAGCGTATGTCCTGTACGTATTATATATGCAATGAGGAGTTCAGCATGTCGCCTTTTTACCCGTTCTTGTCAAAAAGGGAGCCCAGTTTGGCTACAGAGAAATTTATAGACTGTTTTCTTTCCGAGTTCTTCGTCATCTATTGATTACAAGTTTTCCTCTGATATGCCAAATCCACGATCGGGATTATAGGTCTCGTATATTTTCAGAAACGTACCGTTTCTGCGAAGCCTGCGTCGTGGTTAGTAAACATCAAAGAAAACGTCAAAGGAAAGATCCCAGCAATAAACTACAGCGCCTTGCAACCTACAACTCCTGTCCAGTCAAGTAAATTTTCTTGACCGTACTAGGATGCGACGACTCTGAGTAGGGAGACGAAACACGATCACGAGCGCTGTACAATCTTCTATCTACTGATTCTGCGCAACATTCAAGGACAAATATATGCACCGATCCCCGTCTACTTGACTATAATCCACAAATCCTTGCAGGTATAAGGATATTAGTGCAACGAAAAATAACACAGTCATTCCTCCGTAAATGCCGACCTTCTCTCCGTATGTCTGCCTATAAAACATACAGACAGAGCAACTACCAAATACATACTAATTACTTTACCCAATATCAACATAACCAATCCTTCCAATTCTTATTTTTGGAAAGCCATCTCTCGGCAGCGTCAAAGTAAATTTAACAGAATTTGATTCTTAAACTCTTCATT
>Ga0247779_1001774_pt1 | contig 10109 bp, 6 predicted proteins | sample UWRJL221509R5_FD_179925 | JGI IMG/M metagenome (GOLD analysis project Ga0247779, IMG submission 179925) | Plant litter microbial communities from Arlington Agricultural Research Station in Wisconsin, United States - UWRJ-L221-509R-5 | ecosystem: Environmental > Terrestrial > Plant litter >...
TGCAGACCCGCCCGGGATGTCAACTCGCGTCAACACCAGCCTGAGTTGACAATTCACAAAGGGACCTCCCCCCTGGACGCGCTCCGGATTCGCGAGAGTTGGCGGCGCCAGCACCAGCGCGACCCGCAGTCGTTCCGCAGTCATTCCGCCATCACCGCGCGCACCGGAGGCCGCGCCCCCTGACGCGCCCGCCCGCCGCGTCCGCCCTGCCGCGCCCGCCATGCCGCGTCCGACCTGTCGCGCCCGCCCTGCCGCGGCCGCCCTGCCAAGGGTCGGATGCCCGGCGGGGCACCGCCGCAGCGCGCGCGGCCGCAGGTAGGGTCGTGCGCGTATGAACCGCACGCTGTCCGCGCTGTTTTCGGCGCTCGAAGCCGTCATCGTGGTGGGCGTCGGTCTCGCGATCCCGCTGGCCCCTCTGACGGTCATGTGGGGTGCCGCCTACGGGTTCGCCCCGGACTGGACCATCTTCTGGCGCCTCTCCGCCGACGTGTGGCTGCTCGGCCACGGCGCCGACCTCACCGTCACCCTGAGCGACACGGTAGTCAAGGCATCCGGGCTCTCCGGTGCAGCGGCCCCCTTCACCATCGGCATCGCGCCCCTGGGCTTCGCGCTCGTCACCCTCCTGCTCGGACGTCGGGCCGGTCGGCGCATCGACGAGACCCAGCACAGGCTCCTCGGCGAGATCGTGGCCGGCGCCGTCTTCGCCCTCCTGTCCGTCGGCATCACGGCCAGCGCGGGGCAGCCGGATGCCCGCATCAACGTGCCGGAAGGAATCATCCTGCCGACCCTCGTGTTCGTGATCGGACTGCTGCTCGCCCGCCCGGCAGCCGACCTCCGCCCCCTCGCGGCGACCTGGTCCGCACCGATTCGCTCAACGCTCATGACATCCCTGCGCGCCGGCAGCGCAGCCGCGGCCATGATCGCAACGGTCGCCTCCGTCATCGTCGCGGTCGTCATCTTCGGCAGCTACGCGCAGATCATCACCCTCTACGAAAACCTGCACTCCGGAGCCCTCGGCGGCGTCGCCCTCACCGTCGGCCAGCTGATGTTCCTGCCCAACCTCATCATCTGGGCCATCTCATGGCTCATCGGCCCAGGCTTTGCGATCGGTGCCGGTTCCGGTGTCAGCCCGCTCGGAACGACCCTCGGCCCAATCCCCTCGATCCCGGTTTTCGGGGCACTGCCGCAGGGCGATTTCACGTTCGCCTTCATCGGACTCATCGTTCCGATCCTCGCCGGTTTCCTGGCCGGCGTCCTGTTCCGTGGCGCGCCCGCGAAACTCGAACCCGGCGCGGAAGACCACGGTGCGATCCGACGCGGCTGGATGTTCGCGACAGCGCTCGGAATCGGGGTCGTCGGCGGCGTCATCCTCGGCATTCTCGCCTGGGCATCCTCGGGCGGGATCGGACCGGGCCGGCTGCAGCTGGCAGGCCCGGACCCCATTGCCGTCGGTCTCTGGGCCGCTCTCGAGATCGCGGTAGCCTCGCTTCTCGGCCTGCTCGCGTCGAATCGCGGTTCGGCCGGTCGCTAGGCTGGGCGGATGCTCTCGCTGGTCGTTCTCATCTCCGGCGGCGGCACCAATCTGCGCGCACTTCTCGAGGCATCTGAGGACGCCGAGTTCCCGGCAAGGGTCGTCGCGGTGGGTGCCGACCGTGACGCCGACGGTTTCGAGCACGCCGAGGAATTCGGCATCCCAACGTTCTCGGTGTCGCTCCCGAACTTCGCCGATCGAGCCGCCTGGGGCGATGCTCTCCTCGAACAGATCGCCGTCTGGCAGCCCGACCTCGTCATCCTCTCCGGTTTTATGAAGCTGCTGCCGCCGCACGTCGTCGACACGCTGTCCCCGAACCTCATCAACACGCACCCCGCTTACCTGCCAGAGTTTCCCGGCGCCCACGGCGTGCGGGACGCGATCGAGGCAGGCGTCAGCCAGACGGGTGCGACCGTCATCGTTGTCGACAACGGCGTCGACAGCGGTCCGATCATTGTGCAGCGCAGGGTGCCGGTGTTGCCAGGCGACACCGAGGCGAGCCTGCACGACCGCATCAAGCCGGTCGAGCGCGAACTGCTGATCCAGGCCGTGCTCGATATCGCAAACGGCGAGATCGATCTGGCCGCACTCGCCCGATAGACTTGCCTCGTCGCAACTGGCGTTTGGATGGGTGAACCATCGGGGAGCGACTGACACGGTGAGCAGCCGTACGCCTGGGCTGCAGCGAAATCCATTCGAGCCTGTCAAAAAGGAGCGCCAGCCATGAGCGGCCCAACCCACGACCCATCCCTCTACCGCCCGCGTGATCTCGTGAAGATCCGTCGCGCGCTCGTCTCCGTGAGCGACAAGACCGGGCTGATCGATCTCGCGAAGGCGTTGGCGAATGCCGGCGTCGAGATCGTCTCGACGGGAGGCAGCGCGAAGGCGATCGCCGACGCGGGCATCCCCGTCGTTCAGGTCGGCGACGTGACCGGATACCCGGAGTCGCTCGACGGACGGGTGCGCACCCTGCACCCCGCCATCCACTCGGGGCTCCTCGCCGATCTCCGCCTGGAGGCCCACGAGCAGGAGCTCGCCGCGCAGGGCATCGAGCCGTTCGAGCTCGTCGTCTCCAACCTCTACCCCTTCGTCGAGACCATCGCGGCCGGAGTGACCGGGGATGACGCCGTCGAGCAGATCGACATCGGCGGCCCGGCCATGGTGCGCGCGTCGGCGAAGAACCACGCCAACGTCGCTGTCGTGACGTCGCCTGCCAGTTACCCGGTCATCCTGAAGGCGTTGCAGCTCGGTGGCACAACGCTCGCCCAGCGTCGCAGGCTCGCTACCGAGGCGTTCCAGCACACGGCGGCATACGACCGCGCCGTTGCCGACTGGTTTGCGGAAGGCGAGACCTTCGACGTGCACGCCAACCTCGCGGCGACGCTCCGCTACGGCGAGAACTCGCACCAGCGGGCGTCCATCTACACGCGGCAGGGCGGTCACGGAATCGCGCAGGCCGTGCAGCTTGGCGGCAAGGAGATGTCGTACAACAACTTCGTGGATGCCGATGCGGCACTTCGCGCGGCCTACGATTTCGACACCACGGCAGTCGCGATCATCAAGCACGCGAACCCCTGCGGCATTGCCGTCGGCGACACCATCGAAGATGCGCACAAGCGCGCCCACGCGTGCGATCCGGTGTCCGCATACGGCGGCGTCATCGCGGCGAACCGCATCGTGACGCTCGCCGCGGCCGAGTCGATCAAGCCGATCTTCACCGAGGTCATCATCGCGCCCGGCTACGAGCCTGCCGCGCTCGAGCTGCTGCAGACCAAGAAAGACCTGCGCATCCTGCAGCTGCCCGCCGACTTCGCGCGCGAGACCACCGAGTTCAAGCAGCTCTCAGGCGGCATCCTGGTGCAGGATGTCGACGCCCACTTCGCGCCGTTCGACGACTGGACACTCGTCACCGGAGAACCGGCGGATGACGCAACGCGCGCCGACCTCGAATTCGCCTGGCGCGCCTGCCGCGCGGTGAAGTCGAATGCGATCCTGCTGGCGAGCGACGGCGCATCCGTCGGCGTCGGCATGGGTCAGGTCAACCGGGTGGATTCGTGCCACCTCGCGGTCAGCCGCGCGGGAGAGCGCGCCGCAGGCAGTGTCGCAGCATCGGATGCCTTCTTCCCGTTCCCCGACGGGGCCGAGATCCTGATCGCGGCCGGTGTTCGGGCAATCGTGCAGCCCGGAGGATCGATTCGCGATCAGCTCGTGATCGACGCCTGCGAGGCCGCGGGCGTGACGATGTACTTCACGGGCGAGCGCCACTTCTTCCACTAGTCACATGCGGCAGGCGTCTGGACGCCGAGCCGGCGCACATCCGGGTCATAGGAACCTCCCGATATTGTGGGGGCCATGACCCAGCGCCCCGACCTGTCCAGACGTCTGCTCGCTGCACTGGTTGCCGCGGCGGGCAGCGCTCTCGTGACCTATGCAGTCACCGTGCTCGCGTTCTACGTCGCACTGCAGGGGCAGTCCGCGACGGCCGGGGCCATCCTCGGCCTGTTCCTCGCGCCCGGGCTCTTTCTCCTCGTGTTCCTCTTCGTTGCGGGAGTGATCGAAGCGTTCACGACCCGCGTGCGAGTGATCGTCTTCTCGATCATCGCCGGGGTGTTCGCCGTCTACCTCGGCATTCTCGTGCGGGATGCCGTTGTCGGCGGTGGCACGTTCAGCCAGATCTCTTCGGATGCGCAGGCCGCGATCTACTCGACCGGCCTCGCGTTCATCGTCGCGGGGGTCGTCGTCTCGTACACGGTCGGTCGTCGCCTCTACTCCCGGACCCTGGCTGCAGACGATGGCGCAGTCTCAGGCGCCAAAACCGGGCTCGCCCGCACCGCCCTCGTGCGCCAACCGGCGATCACGCTCTCGAAGGGCCAGCTCACCCACCTGAAGCGCAAGGTCGTGCGCCTTCCGAAGGCGCAGGAGCAGTGGGCTGCCTACGTCGAGGCGCTCCGCGGCGAAGGCTTCCGTATCGTGGAGGTGGAGAAGTCGGACACGCATCCGGACTCGGTCTTCATCGAAGACACCGTCGTGATGCTCGGACAGGTCGCCGTGATCGGGAGTCCGGGGGCAGAGACCAGGCGCGGCGAACCGGATGCCGTCGAAGCGAAATTGAAGGAACTCGGCCTCGAGACCCACCACATCCGGCTGCCCGGCACGCTCGATGGCGGGGATGTCCTGAAGATTGACGACACCATCTATGTCGGCCGCGGCGGCCGTACGAACGCCGAGGGCATCCGGCAGTTCCGCGCGATCGCGGGCGAGCTCGGGTACACCGTCGTCGCGGTGCCGGTCACGAAGGCGCTGCACCTGAAGTCGAGTGTGACGGCGCTGCCGGACGGGACGGTCATCGGGCATTCGAATCTGGTCGACAATCCGAGCATCTTCCCGAGCTACCTGGAGGTGCCCGAGGTCGAGGGCGTCGCCGTTCTCGTGCTGTCGCAGAGCGCGGTGCTGATGTCGTCGTCCGCACCGAAGACGGTTGCCCTCATCGAGGACCTCGGCTATCGCGTCGTCACCGTCGACATCGGCGAGTTCGAGAAGCTCGAGGGCTGCGTCACCTGTCTCTCGGTGCGCATCCGCTGACCCGCCCGCTGTTGTTAGTTGAGCCTGTCGAAACCGGGATGACGCGGGGTTTCGACAAGCTCAACCCACAACAATGACTGCTGAGCGCCCTGCCCGCTGGTCGAGTAGCGGCGGGAGCTTGCGACCCCGCGTTATCGAGACCACCCCATCAGACATCGCTCTCCCGCCCCGCGCGTGCGCATAACTCAGGCTGGCGGAGCTGCGGCCGACCGCTAGCCCCTGTACTTCCGGGGGTGCTGTCGCGCAGGCTGCCCGTGCAGCCTGAGTTATGCACGGGGTGATCTCAATAACGCCGGACTCCGTCGAGGCTCTCGACAAGCGGGTAAGTGTTGTCGGTTGAGCCTGTCGAAACCCTGATGAGGGGGGTTTCGACAAGCTCAACCAACAACAAGGGCAAGCTCAACCAACAACAAGGGCAAGCTCAACCAACAACAACGGCAAGCTCAACCAACAACAAGGGCAAGCTCAACCGACAACAACGGCAAGCTCAACCGACAACACGGGCAAGCTCAACCGGCAACGCCGACACCGTCGCGCCGCCGAGTTCGCTCTTGCATTCGCACCCGCGTGACCGATAACCTGAAAGGCTGCTCGGGGAGTGTTCGGCATATAGTGCCTCCTCCGCCGGTTGGCTTACACGCAGAAGTCGCATACAGGAGGACGCAATGACGAAGACGCAGACTGCCACGGCACGCACCATCGCGGGAGCCGGCACCGTCTTTGGTGCCTCCACACGACCGCGTCTTCTGCCGTAGGTACGACCCCCGCCCAGCCTTTTCGCGCGGCGTCCACTCTGTCGGACGTACCGCCTTCACTAATAACACAGCTCATTTCTCGCGACGAGTTTCGTCGTCGCGCGCTCCAACATCTTTAGGGACCTCTCATGTCTTCACGTTCGACCGACAACGGTCGCTCGCCAGCACGCCCCGGAACCTTTCGCGCGATCCTGCGCATCTACCCGTACGCGAAGCCCGCGATGGGTCGCATCTACCTCGGGATGGTGTCTGCTCTCCTCGCCGGGATCATGGCGCTCCTCATCCCCCAGGTGCTGCAGGCACTGGTGGATGGCCCGCTCAAGCACGGAGACCAGTCGCAGATCTGGCCGGCGGTCGGCATCGTTCTGATCCTCGGTGTGAGCGAGGCTGTGCTCATCGCGCTGCGCCGCTGGTTCGTGCTGCAGCCGGGCACCCGGGTCGAGGCATCCATGCGGAACGCGTTGTACAAGCAACTACAGGACCTGCCGGTGAGCTTCCATGACCGCTGGCCATCGGGCCAGCTGCTCTCGCGCGCCGTCAGCGACCTGAACCTGATCCGTCGCTGGATCTCGTTCGGCATCGTGCTGCTGGTCGTCAACGTGCTGACGATCGTGGTCGGATTCGTGCTGCTCGTGCGCATCTCGTGGATCCTCGGTGTGATCTTCGTGGTCTGCTCGATCCCGCTGTGGATCTACGGCTACGTGTTCGAGAGCAAGTACTCCGTGGTGGCTCGCCGCAGCCAGGACCAGGCGGGCGACCTCGCGACCGCCGTCGAGGAGTCGGTGCACGGCATCCGCGTGCTGAAGGCGTTCGGTCGCGGCCGCTACTCGCTCGACCGCTTCTCGCGGCAGGCGGAGGAACTGCGCGGCACCGAGATCGAGAAGGCACGTGCGATCGCGGGCATCTGGTTCTGGCTGCTGCTGGTGCCCGATGTCACCTTCGCGATCTGCCTGCTTGCGGGCGTCTGGCTCGCGGCATCCGGTCAGATCACGGCAGGCCAGCTTGTCGAATTCTTCGCGACCGCGACCGTGCTGCGGTTCCCGGTCGAGTCGATCGGATTCCTGCTGTCGATGACCTTCGACACCCGAACGGCGGCCGACCGCTTCTTCGAGGTGATCGATGCCGCCAACACGATCCAGGACCCTGAGCACCCGAAGACCATCGCGAAGCCAAGGGGCCGGCTGGTGTTCGACAACGTGCACTTCCGGTACGAGGATTCGCCAGAGCAATACCCCGACCTGATCGATGGCCTCGAACTGGCGCTCGAGCCGGGCGAGACCATGGCGCTCGTCGGGCTCACGGGCTCAGGCAAGTCGACGGTCACGGCGCTCAGTACGAGGCTCTACGACGTGACGGGTGGCGCGATCAAACTCGACGGTGTCGATATCCGCGACCTCAGCCGCAACGACCTTCGCACCCACATCGCGATGGCCTTCGAGGACGCGACCCTGTTCTCGGCGTCGGTGCGCGACAACGTGCTGCTCGGACGACCGGATGCGTCGGAAGACGACTTGAAGGAGGCCCTGGAGATCGCGCAGTCGGCGTTCGTCTACGACCTTCCCGATGGGCTCGACACGAAGGTCGGCGAAGAGGGGCTCAGCCTTTCCGGTGGCCAGCGGCAGCGTCTCGCGCTCGCCCGCGCGGTCGCGGCGAGGCCGGAGGTGCTCGTGCTCGATGACCCGTTGTCCGCACTGGATGTCGACACCGAGGCCCTCGTGGAGGCGGCCCTTCGCCGGGTGCTCGCCTCGACCACGGCGCTGATCGTCGCGCACCGGCCATCCACGGTCATGCTCGCGGATCGGGTCGCCCTGCTGGAGTCAGGCAGGATCACAGCGGTCGGCAAACACTCCGAGCTACTGGCCTCGAGCGACCACTACCGCTTCGTCATCTCGTCGCTCGAAGACGAGGAGAAGCGGGAGGCGATCGAACGCGGTCGCCAGCAGAAGAACCAAACCGAGTTCGACCGTGAGGAGGTGACCCGATGAGCGTCATTGGCGTTGAAGGTGAAGAGCGCGAAGACCTGAACGCGGCAGAGAGCCGCCAGCTTCGTGAGCGTTCGGTGCGCCTGCTCGGCTCGCTGCTGCGGCCGCTACGAGGTCGTGTGGTCTGGGCGATCGTCGTGGTCGTCATCTCGACGATCGCGCAGGTGGTCGGCCCTGCGCTGATCGCGTTCGGTGTGGATGTCGGCCTGCCCGCGCTCATCAAGCAGAAGGACTGGCTGCCGCTCACGGGAACCGTCATCCTGTACCTGATCGCGGCGATCGTGGGAGCGTGGCTGACCTCGACGTACACGATCATGTCGGCGAAGATCAGCCAGGCCATCCTGATCGACCTGCGCAAGCGCGTCTTCAGGCACACCCAGCTGCTGAGCCTCGAGTTCCACGAGAGCTACACGTCCGGTCGCATTATCGCGCGGCAGACCAGCGACCTCGACTCGATCAGGGAGCTGCTCGACTCCGGCATCAACCAGTTGATCCAGGGCATCCTCTACATGGGGTTCATCGCCGCGGCGATGTTCTGGCAGGACTGGGTGAGCGGCGTGATCCTGTTCGTGGCACTCGTGCCACTGTGGTTCCTCGCTCGCTGGTTCCAGAAGCGCTCGCAGAGCCTGTTCCGGCTCACGCGCGTCGCGTCCGCTCGCCTGATCGTGCACTTCGTCGAGACCATGACGGGCATCCGCGCGGTGAAGGCGTTCCGCAAGGAGAAGCGCAACGAAGACGAGTTCGGCGACCTGGTCGAGGATTACCGTGATGCGAACAGCCGCGTCATCCAGCTGTTCGGAATCTTCGATCCAGGGCTCATCCTGATCGGCAACGTGGCCCTCGCGGTCGTGCTCCTGGTCGGCGGCCTGCGGGTCGCGGAGCACGGACTCGCGATCGGTGTGCTGCTGGCGATGCTGTTGTACACGCGCCAGTTCTTCGCTCCGGCGGAGGAGATGGCGATGTTCTACAACTCATACCAGTCCGCTGCCGCGGCGCTCGAGAAGATCTCGGGCGTGCTGGAGGAGGAGCCGAGCGTTCCAGACCCGATTCGCCCGGTGGACCTGTGGCACGCGAAGGGTCGCGTGACGTTCGACCATGTGAAGTTCGCGTACAAAGCGGATCGCGAGATCCTGCCGACGTTCGACCTCGAGATTCCTGCGGGGCAGACGATCGCGCTCGTCGGATCGACGGGCGCTGGCAAGTCGACGCTGGCCAAGCTGATCTCGCGGTTCTACGACCCGACCTCCGGCACGGTTTCGCTCGACGGCGTCTCCCTGCGCAACCTGCACCCGAAGGACCTTCGGCGCGCGATCGTGATGGTGACCCAGGAGGCGTACCTGTTCTCGGGCAGTGTCGCGGATAACATCGCGCTCGGAAAGCCCGAGGCGTCGCGGGAGGAGATCGTGGCTGCCGCAAAGGCGGTGGGTGCGCACGAGTTCATCCAGTCACTGCCGGATGGCTACGACACCGACGTGAACAAGCGCGGCGGTCGAGTATCTGCCGGACAGCGCCAGCTGCTCTCGTTCGCGCGCGCGTTCATCGCGGACCCGGTGGTGCTGATCCTCGATGAGGCGACGGCGTCGCTCGACATTCCGAGTGAACGGCTCGTCCAGGAGGGACTGCAGACACTGCTGTCGGACCGCACCGCGATCATCATCGCGCACCGCCTGTCGACGGTCGCGATCGCGGACCGGGTGCTGGTGATGGAGCACGGGATTATCGTCGAGGACGGCGCACCCGGCGACCTGATCGCCGGCACCGGTCGCTTCGCCCAGCTGCACGCCGCCTGGCGCGACTCCCTGGTCTAGCGCGGTCGGGCGGTTCGCCGCCCGGCCTCGCGGGCTCGGTCGAACTGCTCGCCGATTGCCGTTGGTCGAGTAGTCGCGGCGATGAAGGAGCCCGGCGTTATCGAGACCATTCTTACGACGTGGGCGTGGTCTCGATAACGCCGGCTTCGCGCGGCTACTCGACCAGCGGAGGTAATTGTTGTTGGATGAGCTTGTCGAAACCCCCATGTCATCAGGGTTTCGACAAGCTCAACCAACAACAATTGCTGCGGGGGTGGGAGCAGCTCGCGAGGAACGAGCGCGCGGCGCCCGCGGCGGCTCAGTCGTGCCAGCCGTACGTGACGCCGCCGATCGCGAACACCTGCCAGCCGGGAGAGCACACCGTTCCCTCGGTTGGCAGTTTCGTGATGGGCCACCAGTTGGCCAGCAGCTTCGGCTTGCCTGTGAGCGCTCCGGCGTGGCAGAGGCTGGC
>Ga0247779_1001775_pt1 | contig 10104 bp, 13 predicted proteins | sample UWRJL221509R5_FD_179925 | JGI IMG/M metagenome (GOLD analysis project Ga0247779, IMG submission 179925) | Plant litter microbial communities from Arlington Agricultural Research Station in Wisconsin, United States - UWRJ-L221-509R-5 | ecosystem: Environmental > Terrestrial > Plant litter >...
TTCTAGGAGATATCTGGTCATCGATTGCTACAGACAGCAACAAGAAAATTTTCAACATGTTCACTGATGAAATCGGAAAGACAATAGGCAAACACCAGGTATGGCTAGCTAGCAGCACTTCATTAATTTTTTTTACAAAGCTTACCGGTTTTGCCGCAGGTGGTTAATAAACCTTCTATTGGAAGATATACAAAACTAGAAGAGCCAAAGGCCCGCGAGTCTCTGCTGACACCAACATTACGAAAGACATTATCCAAAATAAGTCTTTCGAGTACCCCAAGCCAGACTTCGACTGTCGTAGCTTCTTCATCTTCAACACTAACTGTCGATCCAACCCTGGAGCCTTCCACACCCGTCCAGAATGTTCCCGATACCGGTGCACTATCTGCTATGCCTATGCTCAAGGCAGTCAATGCCGCCGCACTTATGGAGAGAACACATTTCGCGATCGATGATGTCAAGGACGAAGAAGACGAAGACGATGATGATATTGGGGAGGGACATGACAATGACGACCAAGTTATGGATGAGGTACATATTCGCAATTTGAACTTTCGTTTGTAGTATTTTTACCATCTTTTTTCAGGTCGACGCTTTCTTGGAAGCGCACGATTCGGGACTCACGGACGCAGATAAAGCAGTCGCAAACGGTATGATATTTATCCCACCACATATCGCGCCATCGATTTCATTGATGTCTTACACCTTTTTAGATCTTCTGCACGCCGAACCATTGAAGTGAATCAATTATGGTGTCTCCTGACTTTGCCATGAGTACTCGATGCGTTTGACGAACGCGAAACTGCTTTATTTTATGATTAGACATCGATCAGTTTTTATATGGAACACCATGTACATTTAGTAATACATTTGGGTATAGCAAGAAAATAAAATACAAGTGTCAAGAGGATAGATGCTCTTTGCAAAGGTCCTATTTTCACGCTCCTGGCATGGGTCCCGGGTCCACCCATATTCTAATAGCAAGGTCCGAATCTATAGAACCTGTGGCAATCATATTTTGAGTAGGATGTGTCTATTCTATTGTAAGCCATCATGCATTGTGAAATCAGGAACAGAAAAACGTACAGCCACAGCGACAACGATGTCTAGATGGTTTACGGTGTTAGTATTTTTCGGGACCGACGAACCTATAACGACACATACCTGTATGACCCTCGAGAATCTGAACCACTTCTCTAGTCTGGAGATCCCAGATATATGTTTTATGGTCCTCGCTTCCTGCCACAATCCATTTGCCGCCTGTCACGCTGAAGCAGGCGGATATACAGTATTTTGAGTTGATATGTCCCTTGTAGACTTTTAAGCAACGAGTTGTTTGGTAATCCCATAGTCTGATGGTGCTATCGTGCGCTGTCGATAAGATGTATTTCGAGTTGGGCGAGAACTGTACGTGTTGGCTAGTTATTCCAGAAGATAAGCTCCAGACCAATAGAGGGCGTGGCAGGAACATACCAAATAGCATCGTGCCCTTCTGCCAACGTTTTCAGACATTGTCCATCTGCGGTGTTCCAAATGCGGCTACAGAGGAACGTGTATTATATAAACGCAATGATCTCGAGCACGAAAAGCGGTACTTACATGAGTCCATCCAGGGCACATGAGACAATGAGTGACGCATCTCTATTGAAATGAACAGCAGTAACGTAGTCCATGTGTGCATGGAGTGTTTTTAGGCATTTGCCTGTGGGTCATGCATAAGCACGGTGCTCTGTAAACGGTCAAGAGAATGATTGAAGGTAATATACCTCTTGCTGCATTCCAAATGCGAACATCTCCGTCACATCCACCAGACACGAGCAAAGTCGATGCAGTATTGTAATTCAGGCAAAACACCCATTTTGTGTGTCCTTTGAGCAGCTTGTGGGTCAAGCCCTTAATTATAAACGACTTCAGCGGTCTTCCTTGCTGAGAGAGGATCGGTGATTACCGACCGTTTCGACATCCCAAATGCGAATGGTTGTATCATCCGACGCAGACGCAAGATATGCGCTGTCGGAAGACCAGGAAATATCTGAGAGGCCTTGTGTATGACCCGTCAAATTTCTCAAGAATTCTCCGGTCTCAGGTGACCAGATCTTCACAACTTTTTCAGCACCTGTGTCCATTCAAAAGGCAAAAGCGAATTCATCATTTGTGAGACATTCTATCCGTGTCCGAACAAGAAGAACGAAACTTATCACTGATAGATGGGTAAAAAAATACTAACCACAAGAAGCCAGTAGCTTTCCATCCGGACTAAATTTCACCGCCGATATCGACTGCATATGACCCCGAAGTACATGTCGAAGAGCGTAATGAGGTTTCTCGCGCGGCTGTGCCGTAGCAGCGTTTGTAGGTTGAGGAATAGATGGCGGAACGACTACAGGAACTGGTGGCGGTTGAACTGGCTGATTTTCAGGAATCTGGGGGTCATCCTCAGTAGTTTGAGAGGCTGTCTCATCATCCGTCGATGAATCATCCATTCCAGCTAATGGATCCATGTTTTATGTTCTTGCAGAACACAGGAATTTGTATTGAGGACGTTGTCGACGACGACCACTGAGCTGAGGAGGACGGTGAGCTCGGGCTGCTCACCGATCAAGGTTGATTGTCTATGTTAGGTCTGAATGGCGTTAGTTACGTAACACTTGAAAGGGTAACTTACCGTATTCAGCAAAGTTAAAATGCCGATCTCTTTCTTGTTGTTAAACATTCAAGCTGAATGACGTTCCCCGAGCTCGCCCAACGATATGCATGGTTTGTCGTGGACCCATGCTATTTCTATCTATTTTACCGCTAGCAGCACCACGTCAATTTTTTTAGTCGAAAACGCACTATTCACTAGCCATTGACGGTCGATAACGGCGAGTTTGAAGACCAAGGATGACGGACTATGACGGATCCTTCTTCCGCAGGAAACAAACATATGGGTAAATAACTCGCCCTGATGCAACGTTAATCATTTAATGCTGCCACTACTCACCTTGAGCTCGACGACCATATAAATGCTGCTATTTGGCATGAAACAGATAGGTTAAAAGTTCGCCAATCAACTTTAGCCTATGCTGATCTGTGGCAAATATATGGTTCCCTACGGTTCCTTAAAGAAATCTAATGTTTTCTCCGAAGCCTAAACAATCACCACGCCTCGTAGAACTGCAGGTTCCCTTTGATGAAAAGACGACGGAGAATTTCGAACTCATTGTTCTTCAGGAGACTTCCCACCAAATAGACACGCTTTTCTCTGAGCCGTATGGGTTTGGAAGCTCAGCCATTGTCCTTACAGATTTTTCGTTAATTGCTTGCCCAGATATAATCCTGAAAATTAGCGCTTGCAAACTAGAGCAAGTAGCTCTAGTTTGCATGGTGAAGCTCAGTCAACCAATGAGAGTCCCTACACCCTTTCCGTAATGCTTCAACAGCGTCTACATACAGTGGAATAAAGCAGATCTCTTTACATATGGGAGATCTGGCAAAAGTAATGCCTCGATGCCAAGTGGCAATGTGCGCAAAGGATTTCAAATTCATCGTCCCCAACTCTAAATGGGGAAAATCTCTCTGATCTCTAAATAGATCTCCTTTCGATCTCTTCCTTAGGATCTTCACTTTGTCTTTCCATAGAGCCATCCTTCGAGGAACTAGGTGCTTTTGGAAGAATGTTCGGCTTCCAATCTGCAATTCCTTCCTCAAGGTCTGCATTGAAATATTAAATAGGGTAAACGAGGGTAAACGCCCAGAATTTAATCAACATCATAGGTCTGGAAGAAATCGTTTAAAAGGGTCTCGGTTTTCTCTGGGGTCAGAGAACAGAAGATTCAAAGGGTCGTTTTTTTTTCTGGAACATTGACTTGTACTCTTCGTCATCGTTGTCTTTGAACTACATTCAATCTTGCCCTATTCAACTTCTCTTCTCCCCCTCTCTTCACCATGAACAATTCGAGCGCATCGTCGAGCTCATCAAGCGACAACCAGCTTACAGGAAGAAAAGGACACAAATTCCTTAAAGGCAAAAAAGAACCTGTATGGCCGCCTAGGCTGGAGGCAGCGCTGCTTGAAGGTAATGAACAACCCATCTACTGCCTGGAAATGTTATCGAACTCAGTATCTTTCCAGGGTTGGAACGTTATATGCCTACCTCATCGAAGGACCCCCGCACACTACAACGATTTCCGCGCCGCAACCAAGAAATCTCAAACTTCATCTTACGGACAACAGGCGAGCACCGCACAGCGAAGCAAGTTGGAAGCCGTCTCCAGCAACTCCGAGAGTCATGTTCGGATGAACACAGTCAGTCATTGTTTTCCCCCCACTTAAGTCAATTATGTGTGCTGAAGGTTTGTCATCTTTTTGTAGTCCTCAATCTCATACAAAGCAAGGTATTTGGTGCCGACCGCGACCGTCGAAGGCGATCAACACCGTACTTCAATTCTACATCGGATGCTTTCTGGGACTCGTTATCGCAACCTTGTTCCTCTCCAACTCAAGTGGTAAGTTCACATTGTATTTCCGCCAAATATAGAAAGCTCAACCTATATGTGCTTGCAGAACGTCCCCGCATCAAGCTCGGCATCAATTCCTACCAACGCCGTCCCCCGAACCCCAGTCATTATCTCTCTTTACGAGTTTGACATGAATGCTCCATCAACTACGGTGTCTTCCACTCCTACATTCACCTTGGACCTTGACGAAGAGGTGCTTGTCGAGGCCTCTTCGCCGTCTCCGTGTTCCTCCAGTTTCACTCGTCGCGGGGAGATTCGTACTTCCGGTACCCTCTCACAATGCTCTCCTATCGTCAATCTATCGTCCCGCAAATTTTCAATGGCGTCTCGGTTCCGGTGCACTTCTGATATTTACTGCAACGGCGAACTCGTTTCGTCCTCTGCGTCCTATCTAGAACCTTGCATGACGGACCACTCTTCGACATCTTTCTCTTGTAGGGCATTCTTCGTCCCTGAATTTTGGTCCATTCTTGCGACCAACGAAGGTGGGGCCGTTTTTTTCTTGACACTTCGATATTGTCGATTTATTTATATGCTACAGATTATCGCGCTTTTTCAATCACTCAGAACATCTCCGCCGAGTCAAACGGTCGTTCCTCTACATTGTTTATCCTTGACTATATCTTCGAGTCTGGGTTTGACATTCAGAATTACACGTATCAATCTTCTCCTCAACTCTCTTATCCTGATAGTCCCACCTACCGAGATACTCTCCCAACAACATCGTCCTACGACTACTACCCTCAATCCGCATACCAATCCTTCGATAATACCCCCGTTTACCCTACCACTTCACATGTTCACCAGTTGCCTCATCCCTCTTCTTTTGACTTACCTTCAGCCTCGGTTGTGCCAATTGGATACGAGTCTACCTACGCTTCTTTCTATTAACTTAGACGAGGACATTTTCCCTTTCCCTTTAACTTATTTTTTTCATTGTATTATAGTCTAATTATCTCACAGCCTGGTTATTATCGGTTTTACCTCCTGATCCTTTGGGTTTATGTGTTTTAATAGCTTCTACTTGCACCTTAAAACTTTCAACTATTATGTATTGCATACTTACCTTACAGGCGCGGGTTGTTCGCAGTATATCATAATGGAACATGGGGCCGAATAATTCTCAATACACTCTACTAAGTATGTCGCACATGATTGAATATGAGAAGAATCTGGAAAGCCAATTTAAAGGGGGATTCTTCTAAATACATCACGAGGTAAAAATCTTTAACAAGTTTCAACTGGGTATCATGGGTAAGTCATTATCATGAGACCGCTTTTTCTATCACGCCTTAGTAAAGAACCCTCGATTTCCAGTAGTCAATGCCATCATAAAGTAGCTGCTCGCTGTCCCTGAGTAGTGAGTCGGGAGCACAAGACCGACAGGCTGGTACTCACCCTAAAACCTTCTTCTATTGACACGATCAATTGGCCAATTGCAGGCGGCTAAATGTGGCAGGGCCTGGTCATATAACTATTTTTAGTAAATATTTGTCGGCCAAGAGGATCCTCGGTAAGAGTATGTAAGCGGCATCTTACGGCATAAGGGCACCCATGACTCAATGTTATCTCCGTTTAAATATCCAGCCCAGATTAGGAACGCCCCGATTTAAACTTATTGACGTAAGCGAGCTTAAGCGAACGATTATGTCGAGATCAGCATCCTTTTCAAGATACCTGTTGTATAAGTATACCGATGAAGAGATTATATAATGAAGCGGGACATCCGGGAAAGACTTTTACAGAAAGCTTTTTTTACCTTGCCGGCTGAGGACGAAAATTAACGCGATCCTACACGAAAAACAGGCCAATAGGAACAGATCGTACGCTTCAGGAGGCACTGGCATAGCTGCTGGTAAATACAACCTAAGTCCTCCGATTTTGGCATATATAAAAAAAGAGTTTAACTACCCTTCCGATAGGAGGCAGTTCTTGTGAGTTAATTATGGTGTGTCTCCATGAATGATCAGACATTATCAAGTTCCGAAGAGCAGCTCCTTTCCTGGTTACCTGGCGCGGGGTCAAATCCTGGCTCCAACGGAACCAAATTTCGACGGAAGAAATTTATGAAAACGCTTGTCTATTCAATACCGTCAGCCAGTAACCGCTCGTCTATGATAAAGGGTGTTATTGGCTATTATGACGCTGGGGGAGATCAAAAAGACGCGCAGGATTAATGAGTTTTTGTATGATTGTCTTCAATTTCATGTTCAAATATGCGCCCTTCTCGGATGGATAAAAATCAAGGTCCACAAAATGATCAAGTTTTCTGTGGATATATCATATCCAATTCCTTAGTAAGGGAACTGCTGGGAACTGCTTGTGCATGATAGATTAATTTACATTTCTAAGTGATACATTTTATTGCGTAAGCGCGAACTCTGGTACACGGGTACGAGGTGTGCTTTATTACCGGCATTGGTCCGTAATATTTGTCTAAGATAACGTATATCTACTCGTTCATTGACCGCAATGACGATGGCATCCCAAGAGCAAATTGAGAGGGGTAGTACTAGTACTATGAAAACACACATGACCATATGTATCGCTGGTAAATTTCACTAACATATCTTATACTCGGAGAAACTTACCTTGTGAATTCGCTTCTAAGGGGGTAGAAATTCCGTATTGCGTGCCTGGTTTTGGTCCTCGAAAAGCTTTCCCTGGTATTAACCGTCGAGAGTCAATCTACGAGAAATTTAAATAGTATAATACCCACAGTCTCCTGAGCTCATTAACTCCTTGCTGGGAGACCTTTATTCTTTTTCAAGATAGCCACCTGATAGCCCCTCACCTCATGTTTGAACCCGTTATTTTATCATGGCCAAAGACTATCAATTTGAAGTTCAAGATGTTCAGAGATGCTCTAACGCCCAAGCACGTGAGGCATCAATCATGTGTTAAATTTAGGGTACACTAGTACTGTGAGTCGGCGATAGTAATACCATGCGAGTAGAATTGTTCACGAATGTATGCTAAACATCTAGCGCATTATGCCTAAATAATGACTGCCCTTCAAGGTCTGATTAATCGTTATCGATTATTGGAGACGCTCTGTAGTGGCAGAAGAGAGAGCTGACATAGTAGGAGAAATAAAATATCGTTTCCTGAAGTACACTTTCACAAGGCTGCCCACAACGGAAACCTGTAGGCTCAAGTGACTTCATATGACAAGTCTTTCTGGGGAAAGCAGAAAAACAAAGTCTATGTCGAACGTGTAACCAACCATATATTGGCGCCATGACCGACACCCCGCACAAAATGGCACAAGATGATCAAGAAGCTTAGCCCCCTTACAGATAGTATAATTCGGTCGACTGTTTATTACTTTATTACTCTTCTCTGAAGTACTCACTAGTATCTTTTAAGAAAATTTGAATTTGGCTGATGAAATTCAGTTGCGTCAGAGAGACCCTATCCCGCCTCAATCTCTCCAATTATCATCGAAGAGTGTAAAAATCGTGAAAGGAAACGTACGGACATCTGCATGGCGACAAGTCGGGACACTGACATCCAGTAATCTGGAGAAGAATGAATAGGAAAGAAACACAGAGCAGTGAAGCTAATTGGCTAGATATTTAGCCCATAGCCAGGCCAGATCATGCCATGAAAACAGTAGTGTTTGTGCCACCAATCCCCGTCGCCGTATGCATTGTAATTCAGGTTTATCCAGATCTAGTAAGTAATACAAAAGAGAAATCTCACAAAATGTCAGAATAATATTAGGGGACCAATGGTTTGTGCCACAATATAGAGCACCTTTGCTCCCATCAAAGCCGAGAAGACCGCCATTCCTGGTAGTTTATTGGAGAGATCCTGTCCAGCCTCCGCATTCGAGTTTCGACAGCAATTTCAAAGGGTGTAGCAACAGCCAATTAAAATGTTCGATCCCACCCTGTCCAATGGCAAATGGTCTCTACAGGCCGCATGCTTGCGCAATGTTCTGTCTTACCAAGTCCACTCCGAACGGCGGCCTCATTTCTGCACTCGTGACTATTGGCGGGAGACAAAGGGGCGCAGCCTCCCATATGTCCTTTTTTATTTTGCCAATCACCTCTTCAAGATTCGCAATAGGTATCGTATCTGCTTTAGTTATAATTGCTTGAAGTGTGAATGGTTGCGTTCCTTGTTCTGTCACGAGGGATTGGGAAAGGTGGGCGACCATTTGCTTGTCGGCTTCGTTTAGTCCGTGTTTGGCGTTGAAGAGAATGTAGATTCGCTTTAGTCTGTTTGATAAGAGGGTAAGAATGCGCCATCGAAATGGATGCCAGCGAAATGTGCTTACTCTCTGCGAGTTTGAATATAATGATCGAACAGAGCGCCCCATTCCGCTCGACCTCGAGCTCCATAGCCGGGAGTATCGACTAGAACAAGTTTTCCTGGTTCAGCTCCAACGCGATAGAAGTTTAACGATCGTGTGTGTCCCTTTCAAACCTAAACCTTTCATGACATAGATCCAATGCAAGAAGGTGAACATCACGCACCGCTTTTTTGCTGGTGCTAATAAGTGAGTTCCTACCGAGCACAGCGTTCAACAAGGTAGATTTTCCAGCGTTAGCGCGGCCTACTCTCAAAGGAGGTTCAAAACATGCGCTCTACATCTTCAAAGGAACGGATCTGTACCTGTGACCACAATCTATTGCCACAATTCGGTCAGCATGAGAAGACAATTGAAGATATAAACGGACCTCTGGTAAACCATTTGACTTTGGGATTGCAGGTATGTTTCTGGCAGTCGCAATGGACGCAGCCGATGCAGTATCACTCCAAAGGGCCTTTTCCTTCTTCGGTTTGGTTGAATACGCAGCGTTCCTGATCAGAGATGTCTCTCTTGTGCAGTGTTTAAAACAAAGAAGTCGAGACATTCTATTCATATGTTGTCGGCAGAAAAGATGTGTGTAATTTTCTGTGAACGGACGCGTCGACGCGACGATGAAGTTGAAAAGAAAGTGCTGTTGTCTGGGCGGCCTTACCGGGCCGCTACATAACACTCCAGTCTCCCACGTTTCAGAATACTCTCAGAGTCGAAATTCTCTTAGATTCTCTTTCTTATGACTTTTTGCAGCTTTTCGCGCAATGCGCGCACCATCCACCTTACGAAATATCCTTATTCTTTGGACTACCTGGAAACCACGACTCGTTCTGTGACAACAAGTAGAGATCGGCAAGACAACAGTCTGACTGGAGCTTCTGGTGACGTTTTTTGGCCTTTAGAGTCTGAACAATAGAAACTGTGTAAAGTGTATCGCGCATTGTGTCAATGCTTCCCGACTACGCAGTGGCTATAAAAGCGGACCACTCCAAGATGTCCACTTTTCTTTGATGATCATTTCCCTCTTTTGACTTGACTCTAGTACACATATCATTGAGGGCGAGACTCATTTTCTGGGCTAACTTGTTATCCACCGGCATATCGTGGAAACCTCGTCCTCGCTGCATCCTGGAACATCTAAACCCTTTCCCTGACAATTTCAAGCTCCAAGTCTCTTTGATAGATGTCTTGTTACCCAGATCTCGACCCCGAAGAAAACTCATTCTCAGACTCTTGCACAAGCAAGTCGGGTTCCGTTATCAGCACCGCTAGCAGTGACGCGGCCATCGATAG
>Ga0247779_1001776_pt1 | contig 10104 bp, 12 predicted proteins | sample UWRJL221509R5_FD_179925 | JGI IMG/M metagenome (GOLD analysis project Ga0247779, IMG submission 179925) | Plant litter microbial communities from Arlington Agricultural Research Station in Wisconsin, United States - UWRJ-L221-509R-5 | ecosystem: Environmental > Terrestrial > Plant litter >...
TGACACTTCTTATAAGAATAAGAACTTCAAGTTATTGCTAGGCAGTGCATGAATCATGATAAGCGCTTGCCGATGTCATTGGCCCTGGGAAAGATCGTTCGGAAGTAACCGTCGGCAAGGAATGCCACAGTTACATTCCAAGCTTTCATATTCTAATTCTTTTGTTTATATTTTTCCTTTCACAAATTCTTATGACCTGTGGCCCAGGTAGTCATGGAGAATCACTGGGCGCAGTACATGGTAGTCAATTTTGTCAGTGGCACTGACTGATGCCTATAAAAACGCGCATCATAAGGCTTATGGGCGGGATCGACATCTGTCATTCATCCCATCATGAGCTGCACGAAACAAACAGAGGCGCTGGGGAACTGCGTCGATTCAAAAACTGGGTGGCCTTTGACAGAGTATTACTTGGATCCTCATTTATTCGATAAAATCCTCGCTAGTATGTCAAACGGACAAGAGTGTGGTGTAGACTCTTACCAGTGCCGTTTTCCGACAAGCGATGCTCGAAACGAGCTACATACTTGCTGCACTTCTCAACATAAAAAGCTGCTTTTACGTCGAAGCCGTCCAGCTGCCGGTACCCTTGCTTCTGCTTCAGAGAGTGGCAACGTTGAAGTCAACGATCGTACGCTGGCCAAAAGCAATTCACTGTGCTCGACCAACATAGCTAATGACAGTTCTACACAGTACCTGCTCATAGCGCCTTCTTCAGCTGATCGCTGTCAGCTAGCAGACTATATGCTTAGTCTATGCAAGAAGAGGCTGAGTGAATCTAATGCAAGGCTGGCTTGTGATAATGTGATCGAGGTACCTAATGAAAGGCTCCCAGTCTGGGCAGCTTCGCTACTCTCAACCTTGCTAGATTAGTAGGCTGTCTTTCTGCTTGAGACCGATCTCGGACTGTATTTATCCAGAATAAAAAATCAGATTTCTTTGTATCATTTAGTTATAGATAGATAGTTGTGACTTATCCTTTTGATTCAGTGAAATTTGCCATCTCAAGTCCCATGGCATACAGATACTAGTAAACGAGCCAATCTTCAAGCTCAAGGACATCATCTAAAACACCGAAAGTTCGGTAATTCTGGGGAAAGTGTGTAATGCTCCGACAGAAAATAAAGCATGTATTTGAAGGAGCGTAAGAGACACGGAACTAATGGGTACGACGTTCTGACTCCTGAGTCGATTGAGTGGTTAGAGCTAGGCACTGAACAGCTGGGGTGGCACGAGTCTGTAAACAAATAACCTAACAATTGCTGGAACTTTGAAAATAATTTTATGCACCTAGATTTAAGTTGTGAAAATGCTTTAAGTGACAATGGCAATGAGAAAAAAAACAATGCAACATCCACGACACAATCACTTCTAGACGGTAAGCGCCTGCATACCACAATCTAAATATAGCCAAACTTTATATGGATGGTTGTATGCTTGGCGATAATGATACTATCATTGTTGAAATCTATAGCGAAGGAGAATAATTTTATGCCTAGTAACCCGGTTTACTCAGAGGTGTAACAAGTCACTCACAGATCTCCCCCGTTAAAGAAAAGGCTTCACGTTACGGCACCCCAAGTAATCTTGCCCATGGCCACAATGCTTCTGTATCCCTAGGGCGTGTCAATGCTTTGTATCCGGCAGTATATATTCTATATGTAAAAAAAACATGGATTGAATATTCTCGGCTCACTGGCATCTTTCACCTTCAGACAATTCAGAAGAAATGCTACTGGTATCACCTTCACTTGTAAATTGCAATTATTGTGGAAGACCACTTAATTCGGATTTACTACTTGGTCATATAGAGAAGGCACACAGTGAGACATACACGAGAAAACGTAACACGAAAGAAGATTTTACAGCGCACGTACTCAATGACTCTTTCCATGGCACGAGACTGAAACTTGGTCTATCATAGATCTGTTATACGAGACGAGCTTCAAGCAGAGGCTCTCAGCATCAGAAAGCTCAGCAGTAAGATTTATTCATGCCCTGGAACTGGCGGGAGCCCGTGTAGTATGGAGTTTTCATCAAGTTTCTCAAAGGAAATCTTGCAGCACAGAATGATGTTCCACGGATTTGTACCCGGCCAGGGTAATCCGGTAAAACCAACCTGGATCTGGGCCATTGACGACAAAAAAAACCTCTGCATCTCTCTTCCCAATTCAAATACATCCGTAATGATAGAAGAGAGTCTGGGAGCCGATACATGGGATGTACTATCTAAAGAAGACACTGGTGCAATGAACGCAGACGTTCCCCATGAGCTGCATCCTATTGAAGTCGCTTACTCTCTTCTGTCGCTGGGCAGAGACTTGATCTATAGGTCAGATAACTGTACGAAGGGGAAGAATACCAATATTACTCGAGAGCTGCGTTCCGCAGTTTCTGTGGGAAGACAGCATTAATCAAAAGTTCGTCCAAAAGTTTGTCGCAGGATATATCTGGTTTATCGTAATTCGGGTTGCGACACGAGAGATAGAATAGATTTTGAATAGTATAATATTACTCGACGGATAGATTGAGGTAATTAAAACGAAGTAAACGAGGGTGTAAAGTCGTGATTCTTGCATGATCAAATAATGAATGTCAATATCGCGGATATTAAGCGAAAACTTACAATGAAAAGAGTTAGGGTTTAACGACGATGTACTGAGAAATGTAGTTCGGATTAAAATAATTGAGGTACTCGTCGAGTTGGGAAAGAATATGTACGACTGTAGCCTTAGTTGTCTTGAGTGCCAAAGTATTGAGAAAGAGCGCCCGGTCGCAAACAATGCCTTCAGCTGCTTCTACGACACATTTCCTGAGTGTATTGATTTCTGTTTGACGATCAGTGCAGTCTCGCCACAATCGTGTCCCAGCTTGGAAGAGCAGATTGCTCAGAGCAGTCAGATGCTCGAGAGTAGTCGTAAATTTGAGCAATATCCCAACGCAATATGCAACATCGGTTCGGTCAAGGAAGTCTTTCCTATACAAACTTCCTAAGAGTTTACAGTGTTCCAGTGCACAGCTGAGCTGACGGCTCAATCCCTTCCGAGGAAATGTATCGAACGAACCAATCGCCCTATAGTTTTCCTGGAATTTTGTTAGTTTAGTAGTCACTGAATGTTAACAAGATTAACGTACATCATTCCAACATTGCTCAAATGTTGTAATTGAAGACGTTTTCAAATGCCACGAAAACCTATCACCCAAACGTTCATGCGGCCGAACACGCGTAAAAGCATCACGCAGCATATCTGCAAGGGTTGCAAAATGATCATTTATATTAGGTCTACCGGGCTCCGAAGCTCCCCATACAAACTGTCGAGTAAGGGCGACCATTTCATCGTCAGTCCATACATCTATGCTCCTAACGGCAACATTCAGGTAGCGTTCCTTAATAAGCGGATCCTTAACAAGTGCGGCGTTCCTCATTGCCTGCACCCATTTCCTTTTTTGCGCAGGTCTGGGTGTAGGCGCGTCGGAATAGATTTCGTTGGGATCCTTCAAAATAGCAATAGGTTCCTCCTTATCTCCAGACTGGCTGCCACTCGTTTTCGATTCCAGTGTGCCATCAGGGGAGAACGTCCGAGAAGTTCGACTGTCGTTATCCAGAGTCTCGGCATAGCTGGAAGAGCTGTAAGATGTGGAAAGTCTAGATGAGTCAGTACTCGTACATCGTGGGCTTTGGCTTTTAGCGCGTGATGTACTGATAGGTTCATTCATAGAAATTTGTGTCTGAGGGGGATACCACGCCACATGGAATGGGCGGGTTGGTTTTGGTGTTTGGACAGTGGAAGGAGAGTTGGGGTGGCGTTGAGAAGATGTATTGGACATAGGGAGTTTAATGTCTGAAGTGGTACGACGGTTAAAGCTGATTTGTGCCTGTTGGGGCGGCATGGAACAGGGGGTATTTAAGCGATTCGCCTATAAGAGCCACTACGACTTCGCTTGAACCGATGTTTAGTCATATTGAAAGAAAGCATAAGAAGCTGAAGGAATGGTTAGCCAGAAAGACATCAGAGCCACAAGGTAGCGTTATGGCGTCTTTGTAGAAAACAATGCAAGTGGCCTCTGACGTAGCGTACAAGAGCTTAGGAGGAGAAATCAGGACAACCCGTGACATAGACGATTCAACCAAGCGTACCTAGCTTCCAAATGGACTACGTTCTTTCAAGAACATTGAAACGTCGAGAACAACGGCATTCCGCGTGTAATAGCCGGTCTTTGTATAAAAAACCCCTTTCACTGGTAAATCAAATTGAAGGAGCAACACGAGGCTTTGCTGCTCCTTCCACAAATGCTAGTAGGTCAGAGTAGTCGTATCATTAATTTGTTTGGAGAAGAAATGCTATAAAGATGAACGATTGTTGACGCGCTTTACATATCAGGTTCTCATTTCAACGCTACCTCCGCTTCGTTTGTCGTCAAACTGACCTTAGAAGTTCTGCACAGATGGAGGTGCACAAATAAACTTCTTGACTTGACCAGTATCCGGATGTTCTTCTGTTGATATTATAATGAGCGATGGATGTAGACCGAGAGGAATCTTGATTCTTTGAAAGTCTCAGCGATAAGCTTATACGTCACATGACCGTCACGGTTAAGCAGTAAGAGCGAGCGAGAATTTTGTTGGAAATTTGTGAAATGAAGATGGTATAAAAGCAAAGGGTATATATCTAGTCGTACACGGATGTGGTATGTATATAATATGCTGCATAAATATATCATTGACGCTGTGCTGCAGAACCCATAGTCACATTTATTGGGACTCTTCCGGACCTGGCGCCATATAAACAGCTTCCCACAAATTAACCGAATCCACTACAAGCTGAACCCTCCATGCAAGCTGACCTGTTCCCCAAGGTTGCCTGAGCACACTCTTCTGATCCGTTAACTGCCACTTGACAATGTTTGCCTCTAAACCGGCCAGGAAGAGCGTAACGTGGTTGTTCAGCCGAATCTTTTCTTCTGAACCGTCCGCACCATTCACAGAAACATTGATTTCGTGCACCGAGTCGCTTGTTGGGCCCCAAAACGATGGACCGCATCCTAAGACAAGGTTAGAAAGTGCCTCGAAATGTTCGACCGACATAAGGTCTTTGAGCAAGATGCTGATGCACATCCTAATATGGTCTTTCCCGATGAGGTTGTGTTTGAACATGGCCGGAATGGCTTTTGACAGAGATAGAGCAGAGCGGACATAGTATCCGGGAGTTTTATTCTGGAAATTGATGGAATGGGGTTTTTCCTACCGCATTAAAGCAGTAATGTGAGCAAAATGAACGGCGGGAGTAGTATAAGAACGTACAGGATCCCAACAATGAATGAATTTGGTCAGAATGGATTCTCTGAGATTCCATGCAAATATTTGAGCGAGCTCAGCGTTCAGTCGAAGGAATTGAAGGTGAAACAACTCCGAAACGATAGCTACGATATTCTCGGTTCTGTCATTAACGTTTATGTGGTCCGCGAAGTTTCGCAGCCCGTGCTCGACCGGAAGATACCTGGAAGTATCGCAAGCTGCCAATTCGTATCCAGCAGCAGCCGATTGCGAAGTAGGATAGCCAGCCACAGAAGCAATGTCTTCGGCGAGTTCAAGGAGGCTGTCGATATCCCAGTTCAGGACACTGTTGATTATCCTGATCACAAAACTCTCGCGCTCGTCGATTGAAATACCAAGGCGAAATGCTTCGAGGAATAAAGATGCATAGGGAGGAGGGAGATTTCCCTCAGGAGCTTCAACCGGCATTAGGCCAGGAAGACATTCAGGTGGAAGGGAGACGGAATGCAGACAAGGCGAGTCAGGCGAGGGGGAAAAAGGCGAAAAATTTGCCATATCGAAACCTAAATCCAAGGGAGAAGGTTCATCGCATTCGTGTTGTTTCGACAAAGTAAAGGAGGGCACAAATGGCACCGCCTTTGGATTCAAATCCTCCCCGTACATAGGAATTGGCGCGTATATTTGTGGTTGGCGGTCGTTTTCTGGATTCCGAAATATCTTCTTGATTTCCTCGTCTTCAAGTGGTAAAGACAAAGACGATGATGTGGTACTTGATGGTGACGAGGAAAGGTCGGGAGTCTGATTCATTTCACGTGAAGAAGGTGAAGTCTCTGTTGTCAGTATCGAGGATGCACCAGATATCGATCTTGGGATGGGAGGTCCGGTATTGAAGGGGCCGGGTTCAAAGCAGCGGTTGAGATCTATGATTAGTCGTGAAGGATGCATGATAAAAGAATGAAGAAAGTAAGCTATAGAACAGAGAACTAAACGCGCAGCGTTCTAGATAAAAGTTGAGAGTGAGGTTGAGAAGTATAGAATGAGCGAGATCCTGCATCCATAAAAGTGAAATAGCATTAGTATTTATTGGCTTCCCAGGTTACAGCATGCCAAACATTGCTTCAGTCAAAACTGCAGACAGACAAAAAGCAATTGGTGGCTCTGGTAGATCTGGCCACACTTAGACGACGACGACGCCGGTCTGCCACCTATGATCACGTAAAACAATTAAACGTTCTCAGGCTTGACCTTGACTCGTTCGCGACGCAATATTCTCAGGATTCAAATATATGGTTAGCGCTTCCGGAAATTGGCTCGAGACAATAGCTTTGCGGGCAGTCGCAACTCGTATCAGCCAACGAGACACGTGTTCCTATTGTGAATGTACGTATCATATCAATAGGTAATATGCTAGTATCTATAGGAAACTTACTACGAGTTGGTGTTACAACAGCGTTGCATAGCGGTGTATTCAGCATTACAAACATCCTTTTGGTGTCGCTTTCGTTGCGACGGTCGAAGACGAAGTCTCAAAAGTACGTGGCGGTGCGTATCCAAACAGACTATTCGGGTTTTGCCGGGACCGTGTGCAACATTTTGGAATCTAATGTTCTCCATTGAAATTATTTGTTACTTTTTGGCTAGGGACTAGCTAGGGAAGGATATCTTTTGGACTTTTCATGACATAGCTGTAAAACAAAGTGATCCTAATATGAATTTTATCGCCTCAATATTCCCATTCCAATCCAAGTTTCGACATCAGCGATAACCCCATCGCAGCTTGGAACGGGTTCCTTTCCAACAGGCTTTCGTCAAGCAGGTGACGAGCTAGTGCAGGCCGTTGCTGTTCATCCATCAAGCGGGTGTACGTCCCACGCTCGTCCCTATACGGGTCTAAGACATCGGTGAGATGGCGAAGGGGGGCGGCATAGGGATCTAGAATAGCATCATGTGTGAGCACATTTGCGTTCATTGGGCCCATAACGTCTTCATATTGTCCCTGGACGCGAACGTTGATATTAACTTGACGATGCGGGTTTGAACCTTGTTCATAATAATACCCTTCATTGTCATAGTGTGGCTACTTGACGAGTTGAGTGATTTAAGTCCATGAGCTCAAGGTTCATCACACTCACCTGTTGTCCATATGCTTCTTGCGCGGGTACACTGTAGTCATGTTTAGCAGAGGAACAGTTTGACTCAGATGGAACATGATTTTCCCAATCAAAAGCAGGCGCTAGAGGGCGAGTTATATATCGGTTTTCAGAATGGTAGTGCCGATACATATGATCGTCATATGGGACACTAAAGGTAGGGTTCGAAGATCCCTGATAGTAAAAATTGTTGAATGTAGGATTACCCATAGAAGAAGATCCACGGTCCACATATTGTCCATATGGAATTCCCGATGCAGAGTTATCTTGTTGATAGGAAGAATAGTCCGATGGTCCGAATGTGTTATAAAATTGAGTCCGGAAGACAGGGCCTTGATTATAGAGAGCATATTTCTGGGATTTAGAGCGACGACGAGGCACAAGCGAAGGAGAAGTGGAGACTTTATCGTTCTGAACGCGAGATGAAATTTCATCCAAAGCAGTGGGCATATATGCACCATCCTGATCTGTTGACAGAGGGGTACGATCACGATCGGACATGAATGCAGGTTCATGAATTTCTGAGAGACGAGATGATCTCCTAGGGGGCGATATCCCTGGAAGTTGGTGATTGTAACGTTTCGACGAAGAAGGCAAGATCTTGACAGCATTAGATTCAACAGAAGCCGGACCAGATTGTTGTGTAAGACTGTTATTTCCCATGCGCAAGTTTCGCACACTGACACTTTCTACCTCGGAAGAGTTGCCAGTCATAGCATCAGCTTTAGGTTTTCTCCGCAAAGCGCGAGCCGTAGTGACAACAGGCTTCATCACGGTAACCTTTTTATTAGGAGCTGCATGAATGGATTGCGCCTGGCTACCAGCGACGGAAGAGATAGAACCGGATACAGAAAAATTTTCAGAGTCTCCAGAGAGAATAGCAGGAGAGGATATCAAAGACAAAAGCGAAGTTTCTACGATTTCCTTTTTGACATGCAAGGTTTCCTGACTGGAGGAAGCCCTGACCGAGACGTCGGTTCCGGGAGTCGCCTTTGTTTTTTTGCGATCCTTAACCCTTTGACGACCAAACCATTGGTGTATCCACCTTGGTGGTCTACAGAAGCAACAAAATTGAGTTTTCTTCGTTCACAAGCGAGATAGAATACGAAAATGCGCATATATGAGCATCTATTTGCGTGCATCCGACAAAACTCCTACGTGTCCTTTGTTCTCTTTGGTGCAGCTAGACTCACAGATTTGTCTCACCGCTCAAGACTTGTAGCTGCTCTGAAGTCGGAACGTTTGATAATTGAAACGCTTTCTTGAGAATGGCAGTTTGCTCTGGGTTTGCACGAATCACTGCTGCAGTTCTACCGTTCGCGGAATTGATGTTGGTTTGAGTAACAACCTTATCCGGCGCCATAGTAGCAATAAATATAGAGAAAACTAAAGGCTAAACATGAGAAACCAGGTGAACTGAAGAGGTGGCAATTGAGGACTGAACAAGTAAAATGTCAGAAAGAAATACGGACTGAACTGATCATGTGGTGATTGGTGATGCGTGACAACGCGCACGCGACATGTGACATATATTTTCACCCAAACCCAAGTCCTAAACCAAACCTCCATGATCTTAGCTTCATTCCTAATAACTGGTTCGTATTGGAGATACTCGCGGTTGAAATCATCTGAAAGACCTGATCAGAAAGTGCCACAGCATGCCGCTGCGCAGCAGTACGGAGATTCCTCGCAATGAACTCAACGTCGGGAAGATGTGAGATGGCAGTAGCTCCTGAATGACCTTGTCTGCACCCGCTCCGAATAGTTTGTTTCCGCCTGTGTCTTTGAAAAACTTGACCAGCGGGAGCAAAGCTTCCTAAAAGCATCACGAATCGAGCGTCTTGGAGCTTAACATAGGCCTCTTCATGCCCCTTTCCGGCCATACAATCAATGTCTCTCAAACGACGATATCTCTCTTCTTGGTCATTCTGTATGCATCCCTCCAAAGGTTTATCATTGACCTTGGACATCTTCTCGAACATGCACCACTACTAGCTTGTTTATTTCCTACATTTCTGTCAGTCTGCAGCCGTTCTGATGGTCCTGCAGCTCTCTAGGTCTCCTGACGCAGCCACTCTGCTAAAAGATGTCCAACAATGACTGTTCTGCTATATTTTTTCACGCAATAGACGTCACGTTACGCAAGGAAAGAAACGGGTGCAATGAAGATATATAGGTTTGTCTCATCATAGTTCGGTCGAAGATTTTTTTCCCTCGTCCTCGGCTACTGTTGTTGTACAAACCCATTATTAGATCCATGACCATCCTAACTATTTGTGAGGATTGGGAGGACAAAACATATAAAAATTGAACATGGAAGGGTTCACTAGGTAACTCAAGCCCTCTATGTTCACCAAAACACTCTCTGCCTTCGTCCTTGCTGCCTCTCTTGTTGGTGCTATCCCAACAGCGGCACCAGTCAGTCCCTGCGCTGATGTACACATTATCGCCGCTCGTGCGTCTACAGAAGCTCCAGGACCTGGTATCATTGGTGCCTTGGTGACTCAAGTCCAGAACACGAGCAAGCAAACAATTTCGACCGTAGCAGTGGACTACCCAGCCACGCTCACCAACTATGCTAGTAGTTCTGCACAGGGAACTCAAGCTACTATCACCTTGCTCAATAACCAGGTGAAGGCTTGCCCAAACCAAAAGATCGTGCTCGTTGGATACTCGCAG
>Ga0247779_1001777_pt1 | contig 10101 bp, 12 predicted proteins | sample UWRJL221509R5_FD_179925 | JGI IMG/M metagenome (GOLD analysis project Ga0247779, IMG submission 179925) | Plant litter microbial communities from Arlington Agricultural Research Station in Wisconsin, United States - UWRJ-L221-509R-5 | ecosystem: Environmental > Terrestrial > Plant litter >...
TCACTCCAGCCCACATCATCATCATCGACAACCCTCCCATCCATCATCATCTCCTGCGCCGCCTTCAGGGTACCATCATCAGACCTTTTCCCCACCACCACCAGTTCCACCAATGCCGACGAGTCACGGCTATGAAAACTCGCACCATCAGCTTGTTCCTCTGGAGATCCTGACGAGGAACTCTGGCCCGAGACGCGATCCTGCGGACGAGCTTCTGCTGCGCAGGTTCCTGCCGACTTGAAAGTGCTGCTGCTCCTACTGGCAAGCGACGCTGCTATGCTGCGCGTTTCAAATTACGGCCGTCCCTCGTCACCGTTCCTGTCAGGGGCAGGGGCAGGGGCAGGGCCAGACCCACTGAAAAAATCCCCTTTACTCACTGCAAAAAGCACGCACGACAGACATCATGCTACTATTGAACTGTTGTATCATATCTCTTCATTAACACCATCCCATATAGATGTCATGAGAATCGCTGTTTTCGTTTCACCTCATTTTAACCTTAATTTATTTCTGCATAGGAACTTTCCCCTTTCTTTCTATTCATCATCTCCTTGCTATATTGATTGCTATGTGCACTGTTGCTGCTATTGCTTAGTACTACTACTCTCTGCTCATGATGACTTTCTAGGCTCTCCGATTAATCGTCAATTTGTATTTCTATGTAGAATTGCTATCAACATCCTTTCTCACCAATATGAACCTTATTTTTCTAACGTGAAGAACCGCGGCGCCATAGGCTCGGAAAGTCAGAATTTAGGGTCACGATCGACGTTTTTCATCAGGAAGAGGCATGTCGATCCTCCATAGCCATAGAGACTTTCAACTATCATTTAAATTGTGTGAGCTTAATCTACGCATTTGGCCAGGTGCTCTAGAGCAGCGATGCTAACGATATGGCATATCAAAAAGAGTTATCTGTTAACCGTTTAAATCACCATAACATCATTGGACTCTTTGATTGAAGAACAGACATAGATACATACTTCTCGGGGCCACATGTCAAACTTCTTCGCATCTGTCCGGCTACATGCAGTGGTGGTCTTTTATTATGATTGTCTGTCTTTCTCTTCCTTGCCGAGAATCTGACAGGATATAGTAAAGGGCCATACAGATGCTTACGGAAACGAATAAATAGCTCAAATAGCTACTCGCTTTCCGCGGCACATATACTAGACTCTTATCACAAAAGAGGAGAAGAAGATAATAACGCATGGATTCTTGCCGTAGGGATGACATACGATATGCTTTGATTCTGCACACCGTCATATGTTACGTCTCACTGGAGTTATTCTTACTGCTTGTATCGACACGGTAAATTTGCAAAGCCACCAATGTCGTTGCGCTGTTCTCCCATGAGTCCATGAAGGGCAGAAGAATTTCTACTTCATTATAAGACTATTATTATCATGGTGGTGTCCAGAGAGGTAGGTCGTCTGCCATAAATTGAAAACCACGGCGATTTAGATCACCGATGTAACTGTGTGCGTGAGAATAAAAACACAAGAGCCGTATCTTGGAAACTTTATCATTTGTATATAGACGAACGGCAAGGTTGTGATATGCTTTCATTGAGGATGCTTCGGTAGAACATGTCCGCGTATCTTTTGGCTCACACACACATACATAGTTCCTTGAAACCTCAAAAAAACGTTCACTGACGGGAACCGTGAATCCTGACGTTGACGGGAGGTGTTGACACGTCCGATTTCATTATGCGTTTTCTTGGACGATATTCATTGTAAGATGGACTTTTTGTGGATGATAAGGAGTCCGTAAGAACTGTCCGAGGCATGTCACACACTTTGGGATATTTTACATATTTATGTACTGGCGGTGTATTGCACTAGCACGCCATATGTAACCAAAAATAACTTTAATCTATATATAGAACGTGTATACCTGTGCGCTAAATATAAAATTAGAGGAATATGTTTATTTTTGTCGACGAAGTTGGGTAATTTGCTAAATATGTAGTTACACCCTGTGCTAGCAGCGAACGACAGTAAATCGGTCCGCGAGTGTCTGAGATAATTACTCACAATTCCAGGTGTCAATTTCTATTCCCTTTACTCACGGAAGTTTGCTAAGCCATTAAGTTCCCAATCCTGCCACCAGGGGGTATCGTCAAATGGGCGGACATAGATGGAGTCCATTGGTCGCTCATTCAACCAGCTGCAACTACTATTAAGCAGCAATGATGGTGGTTGCCGTTTTATTATAATTTTTTTTGAATAAAACCTAGAACGAGGTTGGGGTAAGACCCTAAGGATTCTTACAGGTACGCGTCACGGTGCGAATACAAGCTGTCTTCTTTAAAGGGGTCCAAAATATTTCCCGGTGAAGGTGAATCCCCAGTCCCAACTCCAGGATATTGGCTAGTACTCAAATTTGTATGTGCTATAAATCCACACGATGTATTTTACTCCTCTTTTTTTGTTTGGAGATGTGTCCAGGAGTACATCCCAAGCTGTTTCGACGTTTCGAAACAGGTTCACAGTGGCAGACAAGTTAAACTTTAATAATCGGCATCTGCCGAACAGTTCTTGGGTTAACCAAAATGCTTTACTTATGTAATTAACATGCAGCTTAAATGCTAAGACATAACATCACGTCATAGGTAGAAATGTTTCAATTTCCAACTTGCCCGCCAACTTGCCTACATAGTCATTTGACGCCGGCCAGTGTCTCCTCACGCTTCATCTCGCAACTTCAGTTCAATGTCAGAAGCAAGTAGAAAGACTCAAAGCAAGGACACCCCAGATGGGAAGCCAAGGGGTGCAAATAGGTCTACCAAAGTAGCCGGAAAGCTTAAAGTCTTACCAGAACAACCGGAACCTCTGCCTCTCCTCGGGCCCAAATCCACCGGTGGTGGTCTGAGCAAACCACGCAGCAGAGACCACGCACGCGCTGAGAGTACCGGGACAACTGGAGATAGTGATGATGGAGATGTGGAAGAGGTTGATGACTCCCAGGAAGAGGATGTCGCGGTATGTGTGTTTTTTGCCTGAAAGGACGCGTGTCGAAGGGCACTCAGGGTTTTTTTTCTCAGGTGTATAACCAGATATCATTAATACCTGAAGGTACAGCTCGGAGAGATGCATTGAGACTGACGAAAAAGAAAGCCAAACTATTGCCACGGGTGACAGCGTACGCTACAGCCAGGTAAGGTCCTTATTCGAACTATACAGTACTGGGAATATCTCAGGGGTTCCCCCCAAAAAAAGTAAAAAGAGAATAACACCTTCGTTCTCAGCTCTTACCGGATGAATGATCTACTAAAGTTCTTCAACGCGAGGCGCAATGCATACCACACAGATCCCAAACTGATCGACGATGTAATATACACACCCTATGTGTACGACCCACCACCCTCCTCCTCATCAAATCCCCATGAACCATCGACGCGGCAACATCTTGCTCCAACTGGTGATTTGCTGGGTATTCCGGAGCTCAGGGAAGATGTCGAAGAGGAGGAATACACAGACACGCCATCTAAAAAGAGGTCGAAGGGTACTAGCAAATTTGATACCACTGCAACCGAAGCAGAGATATTCCTGTTCGACTACGGCACGGTCGTCATATGGGGCATGTCTGAATCGCAGGAAAAGAGGTTTTTGTCTTCTCTGTGAGTTTGTCGTCCTTCTGGATTGTGTTCAAATTCGAGTTTCCTTTTTTTAAATCTAACCTCGTTTCATTTTTATTTTCATCGTCATAGGAAGAGGTTTGAAATTGACAAGCTATGTGAATAAATCCATCATTCTGAATTGATAGCGACACCCAGCTAAAGGGTGACATAGCTCCTGACGACGTCGAGATGGAAGACCTTAATTATTATTATGCGAATTATAGTCGGTGCGGATCTCTCAAACCTCTCTTGCTCTAAACAACGTCTGAACCTTTTGCTCACAGAATATATAATGATGTCATCACGCTGCGAAAAGGATCTAGCTACATGTGAGTAATTAATTTACTAGTGGGGCAACCCTTCGATGCGCTAGAAGCCAAAAAGCTGATTGAAATTACTTACATTTAAGGACAAAACTGTCCTTATCACACGCACTATCGCAATCGGTCAAGATATCCCTGGCACGTTGTTCTGTTTCTTCCTACACAGCGTTGAAGAAGCTCACTTTATATTGACTTTGACACATGCTCCCTTTTCTTAAATGATCTAGTTCGAAGAACTCATTTCATCCAAAATCGAAGAAACGAAGGATATTCCAGAATTAATCAGCGAAACTGGCAAGATTAACATGCCACACAAGGGTGTGTCTTTGAATTCTTCTTTCATCGTCTTCGTGACAATGATAGTAATAAACTTTGTATATGAAAATTCGAGATTAACCATTTTTGCTTTTACGATATTTCTAGAAATCATGCAGAAAATAGGACAACTGTTCTTGTTGCGCACGAGCATTAATTCTGTTGGTTCGGTCCTTGACTCACCTGTACGTGAATATCCTTCCATACATATCTCAGCGAAAGAAAGTTAATGGAGCTTTGGAATTGATTGACTAATTCTATGAACGTCACAGGAAGTGTTCTGGGTGAGCGTTCAGTTTGAGAACATCTGCCTGGCCATCTCGCTCACACAAAAAACTGCGCTTCTTTTAGACTTTCCCTGATTTGCAGCCTTTGTATGATGCCGCCCGGAGTTACCTAGAAATTCCGCAAAGAATCAATCTGTTAAACACGCGCGTAGAGGTAAGTTTTCTTTCAAAACTGGGACAGAATGCCTAGCATAGTGATGATTAATGGTTTTCTTCGCAATTCTGAAGGTTCTGCAGGACATGCTTCAATTATTAAAGGAATCAGTCTCCAGCAAACATTCGGAGCGTTTGGAACAAATTGTAATTTTCTTAATTGGCATAGAAATCGGCGAGTCGTTTTTGGTTTCCATCTTTCAACTGGGAGAAGCTAACTTCACCAATTAGTGTTAGGTGTTATCACCATTCTGGTTGATTTAATGGCTGCATGATCTATGTGTAAATCGTTCTAGATATAGGGTCTTTTGAGGGCTCTCTGACGCGCTTTATATGATACCAATTTTTATGTGCATTAATCGACTATTACAAGTGTACAACAGCATTACGGAATATCCCTATACATACAAACTTAGATTGTGCAAAAAATTCGTTGCGTAGATAGTACTAGTCGGCGGCGGGAGTTATAGGGTCTACCAACAAATAAGAAAGCAGTTGGTGGATCAATGGTGTCTACGGTTTCCCCATCCACTTACCAACAATTGAATGGATGTCATGTGGCGCGCCATAATTTATGATTTGTCCTTCTGTGAGGTTGCTGTTTTCTCTCGGGACCGAGCTGTATTTTGACCCCCGCGGTTTGCTGTTGAAGAAGCACCCTGGGATTTCGTCTTGCGGAAACAAAGAAATTCAATTCCTGTAGCTCTGCGTGTTTCTGCGAGGATTTTCTTGACCCCGTCTAAGCTCGATTGCAGATTCTCGTCACCAGGCCGTCGTGAATAAGCTTGTGAGATCCGGTTGTAGAGTTCCGTTAGCGCCTTGGCTGCTGCTGGGGTGAGGTATTGGCCCAATGTCTGATGCATAAATTCTATCTCAAGCGTCGCCTGCGGGGATCACATGTGGCAAATAAGCTCCTCGAATGGATGCTAGAAGACACCGGGAGAATTGTTTAACGTACTCTCAATGTTCCACCCATTCCGAAACGCTTGACTTGTCGGAAACACCGGAGAGCTTCATTAGCGAGCTCTTCTATGAGCCCGTTTAAAGTTCGGTCCAGAAGTGGTTCGGCTATTTTGCAGACTTGTGCATGCACGCCCACAAGGCTCAGAAGGGCTTCGTACATATAAGGTCGAATCCCTGCACATGTCGTGTGTACGCGATTTATACAATGAATGAGACAGAAAAATAGCCATGATAAACATACCTGTAGGTTGTGGCGTCTCGTACCAATCCATCTCGTTGTCGAGGATTCCCCCGCGTAGAATAGCCTTGACGTTTTCGCTTTTAGACTTGACATAACCGTTAAATAAAGTTTTGTCCAATTCTCCAACCACGGTCATTAACGTCTATAATAGCCGGTTATGTATTTATCTAAGGTTGAGCGTGCTCTGGTATGCAAAAAGCACTTACCTTTCTGTCTTCTAGTAATGAAGTACCAAAAGCTTCTTCAAATTGAGTAAGCATGTTGGGAATCACCGCTTTGGATAAGGAGTTGACATTGGAAATGACGATCAAGAGTCTTGTGTCCTGTAAAGGCAAGAACATGAGGATCGTCGGGACTAGATAATGAACGAAGAACCAGCGACATACGCCGTCTTTGAGGTCGAGAAGCCCCATAGGATTCAAACTGTCGAGAGCCGCATTACCACCATCGGGGCCTTCACCGCGCATGACTGGTGATTCATCGGAGGCTAAGAGCGCAAGGCCATCCAAAATGGCATAGACCGCGTCCAAAAATGCCTTGCTGATTTTCGTAACGAACAGCTGGGCTAGAGGGTTTTGCTTTACCACCCGTGAAATAGAAGAAACTTCCAAGCCACCACCAAGCCTAAACGCCGCAGTGGTCATGTGCCGTTGGAATATTTCTATCTGTGAAAGATATCGAGTCGTGCATGGTTCACTAGGGTTAGATATCCAGGCTTCTGTCCAGTGGAGCATGCGCGCATCTAGCACATATATCAGGGACGTATGTAATGTATAATCGGAATTTGCATACCTCTTAGCCAGGATTCAACAAGAATGTCTTCGAATCTCCACCTTACACTCTCCAAGAATCCCTTCAATACATTGTCTTGTGAGATTTCCAAACCATTGAGTTCGTTGACAGTCTCTTGGATGTCAGCGCTAATTTTGAGCAAATAGTAAGCTGTGCAGGGTGAGTGGGTATTTTTAGGAATCAAACGGGGATTAGAATTGTAAGTTCCGCCCATGACTGCCACATCAGACAGCTTGAAGAACTCAGAGATAAGAGATATATAGAGCTTGACAATATCTAGTGCCATAGTGCGGCACTGTGAGAGGCTTCGACGACCAGATGTGGTATTAGTAGTTGTCTTTGAAAGTCTATCAAAACTAAAGATCATATGAGGGGGACGAAACATACCCTCTTGAATTTGCCCTCCATGACGCTCTTAGAAATCTTCCAAAAGTTAGGTAACGACGACAGCATCACATCGGAGAGGTTTTTGACCATATCATGAATGGCTTGCCATACGGGCTCTCCATTCGATTTCGCTACAGAACGCCACTCGAGTCAGTAAAGGTCGTCAAAGAGGTAGATAGGAACGTGCTCACCAGTTACAGAGTCGGGTTTCTGCGCCACAAGATCAGCAACTGCTGTCTGGAGTTGACTGCGAAGAGACACCGTAAGTTCAGTGGAGCCAATATCATCAATATTCGTTTGTCGGATGTTTGCTATTCTCAGTTAGACTTCGGGCACCAGTGGGTGAGAAAGACCGCTGGGCTCACCTTCTACGCTGCCAACAGAAGAACGGTATGTCTTATTCATAGCATCAAGAATGTGCTTGTGATGGGTATCAAAATAAGTCCAGACGGGATCATCGTTAGATTGCAAATCCAAAAGGATCCTGGAAAGCATCGATAGATATGGTTGAATAAACACACGATAACGGGGACTATCACAACTTACTCAAGAGTTTTTTCATGTTCTTCCACGCTCCGGCTAGAATCTTGCAACTGTGCAATGAGCACATTTCTCATCTGGCCGATGGCTTTCTCCACGCTGGCCCATACTTTGTCTAGGACGCGCTTCCGGTGTTGTTCAGCAATCTCGGACGCAATGGAATCCTTCGATTTTCCAATCGGAATTAGTTGCTCTGGCCGGGTTTCTAGTATGTATTTCCCCTTCTTATAATCGCGCAGTGCAATCTCGTAACGTCCCTATGCATCGACGCTGAGCATAAAGACGCATGCATTTAGTTAGATTCTTGAACGCAAAACATACCGCTTCGATTGATTCAAAAATGAAACTAGGCAAATTGAAGAAGAATTTCGATCTTTCGAAGACTGTGAGAGTTGTCCGGAGCTTCTCTGCTTTGGAGGCGTTTTCAAGAACAGGAAGAAACACTTGATTAGCCTTTTGCACGCCGTCTGTTGAAAAAGTAAGCGGACACATGGAATCGTAAATGTAGCAAGAATTTCTCGTACTCTTAAGGTTGTCGCGCAAGGGAAGGACTGACAACTGTTTTCCAGTAGTTTCTTGCATATCAGCATATAGGGCTGTACAACGAGAAGATGTCAGTCAACCAAGAAGAAAATGATAGTTTAGGCTAACTGTACCATCAGTAGATGACTTGACAGCGACGAAGCGGTCGAAATTATCTTCTACTAAGATGCGGACAGCTTCTGAGCGAGCTTCTATTGAGTTCTGCAAGTAAGCTATTCCTCGAGCAAGGTCTTGATAAGTGGCATTAGGGTGCATGGTTGAAAGAAATATTTTGGGATCGAAGGTCTTCGACGTGATAAGACATGCAGCCTCTGTAGAAACATGGAAAGTTCAGAACATAAATCTGGATTATTGTTTCCCGGTAGAGCATGCATACTCATTTCCATGTCCAAATCTTTCAGTCTGGGCCTATTAGTCGAACATAACTACGCACTCCATGAGCTTCCGCACGCACTTGTAGGCATCACCCAGTCCAATGGGATCTCCTTCGCCTTCCGGGGCTTGTGATATTGAAGGACTAAGCATTGCGCCAGCCAGGGTATCCGCAAGTTCGTGATCCACTTCCTCCCATTTCCTGTCCAATTCCATTTCAGTCGCCATGCTTTCCGAACGTCTTGGTGAGCTTGCTCAACTCACGTAGGGTTCATTGACCCGATTTTGTATGCCTGAAGAAGCGCCGCTTCCTCGACATCAAAGTTGAGTCTCGGCATCGTCGATTAGTGTACAGGTTAATCCAGGTGGTCCGTAGGTTGAGGTTGTGAACAGTCGGCGATAGTTAGAATGAAATCAAAGACGCCTCTTCGCAGGTCAACTGCGAGGATCAGCGCTGCCTCACCGCACAGATAACACTGCAGTAATGTGTAGTGTAATAGAATTAGTATTTAGTTGATGGTCGGGAGAGAATCTCGTCGCGAGCGGCGACCCCGGGCCAGGTGCCTGGTGCATTCGTTCACTTTATTTGTCCCTATTGGGAACATATATGGTTCCTCCAAATGTTTTTTAGTACTCAAGGTTTGAAAGCTTAAGGTATTGGATCATTTAAACCTTTAAACGATATCCTTCCATTACATTAGTAAGCATCATTCTAATTACTAGACTCTAAGCCCGATACTACGTATAAAGCAAACACACAAATGACTGAGGTGCGGTACCGTCACAAAACACGGGGTATAACGATACTATCAGACGGGGAGGACTGTGTTGAAAACGTAATCCCAAATTTTGCCTGTGAAACATGAGCACTGTTCGTTACAAAAAATCCATCAAAAACTTACTGGTTACGCCATATCCCAGTTCGAAATTCTTGTAGTGATGGGCGAGATGGTACTTCTTCATGTCCTTCATATACTGAGGGAGTTTCGTGTGGTGCAGGCTGATAGATTTTATGAGTAAAGTTAAAAATCCGGAAATATAATATCACTCACGCATAGTGCATGCAGTCATATCCAATGTCTGGAATATTCAACGAAATTAGATTTGTCTTAGCTTGAAATCTTCAAAAGTGACACATACACATAAAGAAGGCACCGGATATGATACCGTTAGCCACAGCAACCGGGAAAAGCTTGTAGGCCAACTGCGTAAATGGCGTCTCCAGGATGAAGAAAAGTGGAGGAGGCATAACAAGACGCAGCCTAGAGAGCTATCTGTTAGTAGCCTTTCTATAGTAAAGTAACAAGACAAACTACCTGTCCATTGGTAGGTAATGATGCACCCCGTGTCCCAGGAAATGGAGCATGAGGAATACAGGCCTATCGGGAAGCCACTCGTCAATGTGGAACAAGAAGCGATGCATGAGATATTCTAAGGCCGTCCAGATGAAATTTCCGATTAAGAAACATATCAGCGTCTTGACCAGCGAGTCCGCAGGTATTACATGCCACGCAGAAATCGGTAGCGCTGGGTGCTCGAAGAAACTCGGTAGAGGTCCGG
>Ga0247779_1001778_pt1 | contig 10097 bp, 12 predicted proteins | sample UWRJL221509R5_FD_179925 | JGI IMG/M metagenome (GOLD analysis project Ga0247779, IMG submission 179925) | Plant litter microbial communities from Arlington Agricultural Research Station in Wisconsin, United States - UWRJ-L221-509R-5 | ecosystem: Environmental > Terrestrial > Plant litter >...
CACTTGGGCCGTAATAGAAGAGAAAGCGTGATACTAATTATTTACCAGTGACAATGTTCCCTGAAACGGCTAACTGGCTTACTTCTGCTGATGAGTATGTGCATGTACGGATGCTGTTGGGATGAGCGCTGACTGTTTGCTTGCAGGATTATTCATGTCGGAATTAACGCAGTTATCTGAGCTATCTTACAACTATGTTGTTCTGCTTCCTCCTATGGTGGACTCTCGTTCGCGCCTCGTTTATATTGTTGAATTGGCTTGGATGATGAAATTTGTGTGAAAAAAAATCAAAAATGAGATTGGCGACGAGATTATGTTTGTTTGGAAAAATATTTCATAGCATTAAATTATCTATGCTCGTGTATATAGCGTTTAATGATGAATTGCAAACTCCACCAGCCACTAGCCAGGATTAAACGACTTTAAGCGCCCGGGCATTTCCTCGCCTCATATAGTCACGTGGTTTTAAATTATTGGCCGGCCGGACTAAATTTGATCAATGATTTGCAACATTCTCTAAGTCTTCTCTTTTCTTGACCTTTCGTTTGTTAATCAGGATATTCACATACTTCTTTCTAATTATCCGTCATCTTTCGTGAAATGGCAACCCCCACTATCTTCTCGCTGCACGGGAAAGGCCTCAAACTAGACACCCGAGCGGATATTGAACCCCTGTTGAAAGATTTTGATCCCAGCGTTGTCGAAGAAATCCATTTTGGCGGCAATACCATTGGTGTTGACGCGGCTGAAGCTCTCGCAGAGTTCCTTGCAAAAGCCACTTCGATAAAGGTACGCGATACACATTCTCATCAGCGATCCGATCTTCATTAATCGATGCCACAAAAAAGGTGGCAGATTTCGCAGATATCTTCACGGGTCGTTTGATTTCTGAGATCCCACAAGCTCTATCAGCGATATGCAACGCGCTCATAGACAAGACCTCACTAGTAGAGATAAACCTCAGCGATAACGCGTTCGGTGGTCGATCAGTGGACCCGATGGTGCCTTTCTTAACCAACAATAGAAGTTTCCAGATTTTGAGGTTGAACAACAACGGATTGGGACCTGCAGGAGGAGAGGTTATCGCCAACGCATTATTAGAGTCGGCGAAGCTTAGCAAAGCAGAGGGAAAGAAGTCAAACCTTCAAGTCGTCATTTGCGGTCGCAACCGTCTAGAGAATGGATCAGCACCTGCTTGGGCGGCTGCGTTTGCTGAGCACGGTACCCTCAGAGAGGTTCGGATGGTGCAAAATGGCATTCGGATGGAGGGCATTACTGCTTTAGCGCGAGGATTGGCCAAGAACCCCGACATCCAACACATTGATTTACAAGACAATACTTTCACCGTCGATGGCGAATTGACTGGGGTTGAAGCCTGGACTGAAGCTTTATCATCCTGGCCAGAACTACACACTCTCAATCTTTCCGATTGTGTCCTTTCAGCGGACGGAGAAGTGCCAACTCTTATCGAAACTCTCGCTACAGGCTCAAATCCCAAGCTTCATACTCTCCAACTACAGAATAATAATCTCGAGAACTCTTCATTCAGCGTCCTTGCTGGTGCAATCTCCGAGGGACTGGCGGGCCTCATGAACTTGGAGTTGCAATGGAACGAGATTGAGGAGGAGGACGAACATATAGAAAGCTTGGCTTTAAGCCTGAAGCAAAGAGGGGGCAAGCTCTTTGCCTCTGACGACGACGAGGAAGAATCTGAAGACGAAAAGGAAGAGAAGGAGGACGAGGCAGACCAAAAGGAAGAGGAGGAAGCCAAGATCGTCGCCCCAGAAAACGCACGCGTCCAGCCAGAGGACCAAGCAGAGCTCGAACTTGTAGAGCTCTTGAAGAAGGGACTGACTATCTAATTTTTTTTATCCCCAATAATTTTTTTTTGTCTCTTCATTCATATACCATGTACACGTGTAGAAAATAAACAATTTTGACCTACAACTACCGAATTTTGCAGACGATCCACCTACCCTCAACGCCCTCCTTTGGCCGAACATGACCATCCGGTGTCCTTGCAATGAGCCAGTTAGAAGCTGACTCCAAGCACAGCGAGCGTGCAAGCCAGGAGGAAGTCTCCTCGGAGGTTTGATTAAACTCCCTGTAGGATGCTCGAATAACAGCCCATGTCGTGTCGGTGACCTTTTCTTTTAATATCTCTAAGAGCGAAAGCACGGCCTTCTGCCCCAACTCTGATCGTGATGTTGATTGCAGAACATTCAGGACGGAAGAATTTTGCGAAAGGCCGGTAAATCTGCTGTAATTCCTGGTGCGGATGCTCTTAGTGAGCGAAGTCAACCAAACTGATACCTCGGATTTCGCAGGGAGGAGTTCCTTGGGAATAGCGTCCAATTGTTGATAATATTGGCTCTGCGAAGGATATGACGTGACAAGCTGGTGCAAAAGTGATATCAAGAGACAATGCATAGATGGATTTCTCGGCAATTTGCTTTCTGAACGTTCATTCCGAGGAGGAATGAGGTGGGGTATCACGGAGATTGTTTGCTTTGGAGATTGAAATAGGGCTGCAAGATAGAGTGATGTTTCGTACACTGAACACTATAATCAGCGAAGACCTCGGGAAATGAAAATCAAATAAAACCTTCCAGTGCGAAATCGTCCTTCCGTCCTGAGGAGGCAACGCCCTCTCGCAGTTTTCCTGAAATCAGAGTAAGCAATTTTCCGATTCATGACGAAGAATGCGTATTTTACGGAAAAGAATAAGGATATTTTCTTGAGCATCTACCTGATGTTTCTTCTGGCTACCGGTCTCCGAAATTGAAGGAGTATAGTCTTTAAACACATCATCGACCTAGATCGGAAATATCTCAATACATACAGAGAAGTTAAGGAGTCAAATACGTACCTTTTCTTGTATGAATGCTCTATACTCTTCCTGGATTTTGTGGTTCTTCAAACTAGAGAACTAAAGCTTCATCATGAGCCAATCTTCTTGGATTCGGGGATGGAACTTACTCGTCACCGTCTTTTTCTAGCCCACTGCTTCTACTGACGGAAGCCATTAGATTCATGCGTCTTCGCGTTGAAATAGGATCCATTTTGTCAGATGAAACTTCTGCCGCAACTGTCCTAGAAGAGGGTGCAGAAAATGGGGTGCTAGTTCCTCGTGAATTTGTCGAGAAAGTGCCCCGACCCCGTCCTCGTGCTCGAGATTGCCACCCTCTTTCTGCTCCACGAGAAGAACCTCTATAAGCTCCTCTCCATTCCGACATTCCGAGAGATATCAGGATTTCAGATGGTTTAAGTGACGATGATGGTAGTTCGAGGGAAAGATAATTGATGGCGCGTGGACTAATTGGATTGTACCCAAAATGAACCTCCGTTTTTGTGTTTGATCAGCCTGCTTTCACAGATTTACAACCCCCTCACAAGCTACGGCTACATCGACGTGCTAGGTACACTGAATTGAATTAGAGTCCCAAGAAGGGTACTTATATAACGGTCATTTGGTAGGAACTCTTGGGAATTCTTCTTTCATTCATCACGCCGGTATAACAGGGGTCAAGTCGTCTTGCTTTTTCATCTCCATCTATTAAAATGGTGTCGCAGAGAGAGGATGTTTCCCAACTTACGAAAGAAAACGTCCCTCTTCGTACTGGACCCCCGACGAAGGAAGAACTTCTGGTTCATTATCCCGCCAAGTTTACTTGGAACCAACTAAAGACTTTCGTGAATTCAGGGTTCGTCCATATTGGTGACATTGCCGGTTATTGCTCATTCTTCTCAGAGATCTAGGACTTTTGAAGCGGGACAAAACTTTACAAAAACGATACGACGAATGGGCGGTTGGTATTCAGGCGAAATATGGTTCAATGGGTACGCCATCTGTCCTTGAAGTCTTGAGGTGGAACGCGAATGAATTCGAAAACCGACAGTCAACTACCTTACGAACCAACGGTTGCGCTGGGGTCAGCCAGACACATTGTCTCTTCTCCGGTCTTCCCTAGACGATAATGTCTCGCCAGAGTCATTATCAGGCGCGAACAATGACGCGCCAACTGCCTATTTCTGTTGGGAGACACCACAGAAATTTCTTAGCATTATCCAGAATGACTGGCCTTACTCAGGTGGGATTAGGCACACTCTAACGCGACGAACGCAGGCGCTCTCGCTAACATAACGCGTCCTAGTTCCGTCGGAAGTTGAGCATACTCTTATCTGGACCAAGGTGCCAATTTATCATCCCGACTTGGTCGACCCATCCATCCAGGCACGGATCGATCAGGATGGGCTTTGTGGCTTCACAGGAAACGATTTGCCTCCGCCGTCGCCTTCGAACCTTCCTTCTTGTCTACCTGCGTTGGCGGAGTGGGGTATAACAAAAGAGACTATGATTGTCTCTGAACCAGCTACCGAAGAACAAAAATTGCTCATCGACAGGGCTGGGAAGGAAGTCCACCGCTTCATCAAGAATAGGTGGAAAGAAAGCGATTGGGAGACTGCTTGGTTCGTTAATCCCCCCGTAAGTGCTTGTTTTCTTCGAATTGTATGTATTCGGTTAAAGTCATTCTTGTATAATAGAGATTGCAAAGTGTCCCAGGCTTGGCTCATATTCACGTCTTTGCTCGCCACAAATAGAGTTCTCTGGTTTGTTCATTCGTTTACCTTTTCTAGATCTGGCATTTTTTGGGCTTCTAGATTTCCCTGTTATCTCGCTAGACATTGCTCTCAATTGCATAGATGTTCATATGTCCGACTCTGCAGGCTACTATTTCCATGGACGGATCATCTTATGGCTTCTTCCAAATTCTTGGAACGTCATTCATGTCCTCACTTCCGACAATCGATAACAAATCAGACTAAATGAAGCACACAGAGCGAAGTTACACGAGCCAGGATCTTCCCATGAGGACAAGATCATCATAACTATCCAACAATTGCCCCATGCTTCGTGCCAGGTGCTAGGTCTCCCCGTCTCGCCGGAGACGGTTTTTATTTTCCTGCCGTTGTCGAAAACGCCAACACAACGTGTGGGACACGGAATAAATAGCAACTACGGAATGGCCCTGCCTGCAGATGCTGTATCTTTTGGTACAAGAGGATTATCCGACAGGGTAAGATTATCCACGGGCTATGTATACATGATTTCATGCAAACACTATACGGCAACAATAAATGAACAATGGGCTGCTTGCATCCTCCATATATCTGTTCCCTTTGGAGTGACTTGCTTTCTGCCTACCTAGGGTTGTGTTTTTCCAGGACTCATCCATCGATTATCGTTACTAAAATGAATTCCGCTATGAACCTCTTTTCCTCGTTATCTCCCTTCCTTTGTCTCCGAAAAAGTATCGATAAACGAGTTTTGATGACTTGTGCCACAAATGCCAAAGATTTTTGCGGACCATTAATAAAGCCACCCCCTCGGACAACGCAGTTTTCAAGGACTATATCCACACCCCTTGTACCATGTCGGACTCTGGCGCAGCACAAACGAGTGTTTATCAGCCATCGGCCAACGAAGACAGGAAAGGGCGCCTCGCCAGAGATTTGATCAAGCAACTCAATGAAAACTCGTTTGTTTTCTTTGACTCGGTGTGATTTGCTTCTAAAATTATTGCACTTCTAGATTAACGCACAGGAGCTCTCTCCCGGCGAACTGGGCTCTTTTGGGGAGGGTCAGACGTGAAGATGCCACACCGGGAGATTTCCGTACCACTCAGCAATATGTTATCGACTCTGTGTTAGAGGATATTGAAGAGTCAGATTATACGGACGACGAAGATCTATTAGACGCTATCAAGGATCGCCTCAGTGACGTCATGGTACGCGCGTACACTGGTACTTAAAGTAAATTTGCTCATGATTATACGGATAGGATATGACGTTGTCGAGCCCCCAGGTCACGCCTACCAACTCGAGCCACAGAAGCAGCAGTGGGTCGAGAAATTTGAGCAGCGAGGAGTTCCCAGAACAAGGCCCTAATGAACAAGCTGAGAAAGAGAGTGGTGACTCTAATAGTTTATCTGATTCTGAGCCGGAGGAGTCTATTGGGAGTTAGACAGTTTGTCAGTTAATTTACTCTACGTATTGAACGTACGTTGTGCGATAGATTCATTTATGAGGCAGTGTTTAGACAGCTCAGAATGAATATATACTAGCGAGCATGCTCAAACGGCAAAAGAACTATTAGATAAAGTTTAATCAAAGCACAATAACGAACGATGATTTATGAATCAAGATGAAAACGCGACCTACTCGAGTGACGCGCTTTAATGACGCGTTTGGAATCACGTGCTCCTCCGAAATCTTTTTCAGCCGCTTTAAGTTTCCGAACGCGCCAGGCACTGATTAGATAAGCACAGGCTCACATATCGATTCACGTGGTGCGAACGGTCGCTAAATTTGAAATACTCGTAATTTCGCGTTGCTTGCAACTTCCCACCACTCTTGCTATTCGGAAGAGCAAACTAAACCCTACTTATCACATCATATTTCTGCAAGACTCCTCGCTTTGGGCTTCGACTGATTCAGTTCAGTAACGAATTCGGCACCGGGGATCTCAAGGAAACCAAAACATACGCCATGTCGTTTTTCAACACCATTAGGTGCGTCTCTCTGCCCAAGTCTGCCGCGTTCAGGCCAGGATGCGACGACTGAAGATCTTTCAACAACAGTCGGTCGATGACTCGCGCACAGCGACCATCTAAAAGAGCGACGACGCCGACATCAGCGACGTTCTCACCCACAGAGATGCCGCCTCCTCCCAGCCCTGTCGTCGCGTCACCACGGACACCTCCACCCCCAAAACCATTGTATCTTTCTCGGCCTTTTGTCGAAGCTGCGCTAGTGAAGGGGAACTTCAAGACAATTGTGATGCTCCCGAAATATGTGGATATTATGGAATGGGTGGCCATGAACAGTATGTCCGCTCTAGAGCATTTTCATCTTCTAAAACGTGTTTGATGTCTGATTCTGCCATTATAATCTCTGCCCCCTATTCTTAGTCTTCGATTTTTATACCAACTTAAATGAGTTCTATGGTGTCATAACAGAATGCTGCACACAGCAGACATGTCCAACAATGATGGCTGGTCCAACGTATGTGTTGGTAACCTGTTTTATGGGGTTTGGCATACTCATCTCGATCTGCACAGATTAAGCTATACATGGATAAACCAAGAACGCAAGAACGTACACTTGCCTGCTCCTACTTACATCGACTACGTTATGACCTGGATCCAGAACCTGCTGAACGACGAAGCTACCTTCCCCACGAAATCAGGTGATTTTTTCATAGCATTTCATCTCATTTGATTAACCAGAATTTGATCTTCTCATCGTAATGATCAGGGCATGACTTTCCCCCAACTTTCCCCTCAACCGTGAAGCACGTCTACCGGCAGATGCTTCGAGTATTCGCACACATATACCATTCTCATTTCCACCAACTTCTTCATCTTCGCTCCGAACCACACTTCAACTCACTCTTCGCGCACTTCCTATCTTTCGGAAGGGAATACGAACTTTTGGACATGAAAGATGTCAAAGGTTCCGCCTCAGCCCCTGTGGGCATAGGTCAGCTATACGATAAATGGAGGGAAATGGGTATTTTGGAAGGTTGAAAGTGTGCAAATTGTTCTATATTTCTTTCTTTGCTTTGAATTGGGGACTTTGTTTTCCTTATTTCTTTCACTCACTTTCTTGGAACGCTATTGATTTGGCGCTAACATCATCACAATGTGGATTGACTCACACTTACTATTATACCACTTAGGGTAGTGCACGCTTGCCCATTCTGTCTGCTGACATAACCACTGGCAAACAGTGTTAATTTAATCATATCCACACTAGAATCTATCGCATCATTCCAATCGCCTCAAACTTTGATACTTTCAATCTTCGATCTTGTCAACACATTTCTTGTAAACCCTTGTAAACAAATACGCAAACCGATGCATTCCGTTAAAGTCTTTGTCACCGACGCAATTGTCTTCATGAAGTCGAATGCATACTACTCAATGATCTTGCTCATCATATATTATAATGGGCTGTTTTGTTTAACCTTGGCATTAGTAGGCTGTTCGTTTATTTTTTCCTGATAACGCAAGTTCTAAACTATTTTGGCATTCTACAGTGACGGAAATTCGGAAAACATAAGTGCTGTGAATACACGTTGCAATACTACAGGGTTCACTTGGCCCAGGTTGTTCATCATGGCCACGACGTCATTCGGCACATTGCCCATTTAGGACATAATTTCCTTTTTAAGGCAGTACCACGCAGCGCGTTAATTTGGAGGCGATGCACAAACCTCATTGCTTCAGTTCAAGGAAGCTTCATGCGCCTTAGTAAGGAGATTTCATGTTTCGCAGGTCCAAAGACAACTATTCACTGTACTCGAGTTCTGTCGCTCTGACATTATGAAGTCCGGGCATGAATTTGCCTGCGCGAGGATCTGTGTGTAAAACGGGATAAAAGATGAGCTAAAAATACCATCGTCTAGTGTACAAGTAAGCTCATTGGCACCCTTTCTCATTCAAAGCTTTTCCTTTTATTATGTCTGGGTCCTCTTCACGGTTTAACGCTCAACCACCAACGCCATCCCAGTATAATCTTTGTATCTTGGACTGGGATACATTCATGGATAGAGTATGGCCTATTGTTGTTAAAGATCTTATGGCGCATAATAGGTTTGTGTAAGTTTTTTGCATACCAAATAACATCGGAGCTGAACAAAATGTGTATCCGTGATTCAACAGGCTTTCTGGGGAACGTGAACATGTCTTCAGAGAGAACTCTCTTGGGAGGCACTGGCTAGCTCTGAGTGAGCCAGTCAGGCAACGCGTCGTCTTTGAAGCAATAATGCATATTCCGATGCCGATATCCAACCAACCTGACCTCCAACTTGAGTTCCGGCATGAGGTCGCACGCGTATTGGATAGAATTAATGTGGAGATATCGTCTCCGGCATATGCGTCCAACCCCAACCATATGCCCACATTTAACGTGGTGTTTAATGACGTACCCAGGAAGGAAAGGGTGATGAGCGCAATCATGCGAGAGCTCGATAATGAGTATGTTACTTCTTTTTCATACACCATACTGGTATATTTCACTAATTCTTCTTCTCTGGAAGTTCCCTAGGTCAATATACTGCGGCAGGTACCCTCATGATGGATTGGACAACATTGACAAATGACTACGGGTCTGGCTGTAAGACCATGATCAGGCGCGATATCGAGGTGAAAACCTGGTCATGCTGGTATCCCAACAACCGTGAACTTCGAAATTACTTCATTGGGCGTCTGAAGGATAATGTGGTATGAGATAAATTTTATCATAATTTGCTACATTCTGCTAATAGATCTATCTTCTAGGCAGAATTCCTGAGGAAACACAGGGATCCTAGAATGCCTAGAAGACACATGTCGTTCTGACTGTGGGTCAGATTGCAAAGACTAGTCCCATAGTATTTTGTTCGAGCTTTAAAGGCTCGGCGCCCATATCTTAGACCTCATACTTACTACTCGGACTAGTATTCTCGTGTGTTTTACTATATTATGTTCGGAGCCCATGAACTTCTTCACCTCGTGCCCCAACTTCTTCCAATAGATCCCACTCTTTGATAAACTTATCCCATTCAAGAAAGCGGTCTGTAGTGCTTGAAATTGACGTGCAGCATCAATTACCATAATAATCCTCAGAAGGTCTGGTTTTATCTCTCCTATAGCCCAAGATGCGTCAGCTTTCTGAAAAATTTCGACGATGGTAGCTTCGAAGGCGATGTCGTCAGTGAAAGATGTGTTCATCGAGTCTTGGATGAGATGTATCTGGCCCTTCATTATCTGTGCATTGTCCAGGTGTTGAATGTTACTATGAATGTTACTCGCTGGTCTGGTAATCGGGCCCCGAAAATTAGCTTAATGTATGAGACTAAAATATGATGGTATTTTCGTATATAAGTACATATGTTTTCTTTGTAATTACTCGTTCGTTTGCCACAAATAATACCCGCCCCCGTTTATTTCAATACCAGGTTCACTCAACGCACATTATTCGAGACATACTTACTGCTCAAGTAAAGTGATTAGAGGCAGAGCAAGCCTTCGCAAATACAGACCATGTTGCGC
>Ga0247779_1001779_pt1 | contig 10096 bp, 12 predicted proteins | sample UWRJL221509R5_FD_179925 | JGI IMG/M metagenome (GOLD analysis project Ga0247779, IMG submission 179925) | Plant litter microbial communities from Arlington Agricultural Research Station in Wisconsin, United States - UWRJ-L221-509R-5 | ecosystem: Environmental > Terrestrial > Plant litter >...
AAATGTGGTTCTCAACACAGATGGGTACAGCGAAAGACGACAGGAGATTGGACCCATCATGTTCCCTATGCACATAGAAAAAGACAGACACCATAGGTTTTACTCGGCGACACAATCAAAACTAGAGGGATGGGCCACTCTGTCAAGGACGGAAGGCAAAACATGTATAATAGACGGAGACGTATTCTACTCTCCTAATGCTCGCAGGCAGCTGACAAGAGTTCCTGCCCCGGACCACGAATTATCACAACTGGATACTAGATACGATTATATAGATGCCATCCGCGAACCCAGATGGTGGAGCATTGAGTTCGCGCACTTAGCGTTTCTGGAAATAAACCCGATGCAAACGGGAGCGTTTGGTTGGGCTCTGCATACACCGGAATACCACTGTCGAAAACTAGACAAAACCTTTTCTATGAGAACTATAGACATAATACGCTGGCACCGGTTAGAGAGAGACTTGAAGTTGATGATAGATGCAATGGATGTGCTGGGGAACGTGCCCCCAACTTCCAATGTTATAGACAGGGCGTTCACATGTGGGGGCTCATACACCAGCAACGAACTCCTCAAGCAAAGCATCATACGCTGCAGGGAATGGTTCGCTCATTGGACGTGTAGGCTTGCTTATGCCATTGCGGCATGCGAGTCCATCAAATGCGACGGAGACAGAAATCGCAGAGCAACAGTCGAACATGAGTGGCTTCAAACGATGGTGCAACAAGACTGGTATGAGGGGTTTATTGCATCTGTGAACGCTACGTGTGGCGCGTTCGACGGCAGTGTGGAGCAAGTTGGGGTATTGCTGGATGTAGTAGATCCACGAAGGCATCAATTTTCTGTGGAATGGCTGGTAGAGTACGGCGTGCCCGTGTGGTACAGATGGGGACAGAGAGAAATAGACGCAGCCGGAACTAATGTTGAGCTGAAAAGGCTTGCCCCTCGCACAGATATTCTCCAGATCAGGACGACTTTTTTGACAACAACTCCCCGCAGTGAACAGATCGATCCAAAGGCAGAGTTGAACGCTTTCATGAAAGAGAGGACGAAAAGGATGAAGGAGATAGAAGACAAGGAGAACGAGGAGAGCAGGAAGAGGAGGTTACAGAGGGACGCTTCTGGTGGATTCCAGCGGCTCAAAGTATTCGTATGGGAAAAGGACGACAGAGGTATATACAAGCGCCAGCCGGTTTCCCGCGCAGAGAAAGAAGATACCCTGAATTTTTATGGCAGAGAACAAAAACACTTCAGTAGCGTGTTTGGGGAATGGGATTGCTGTTCCGCATTCGGAGACAAGGGAGAAGACGAATGCGAAGAGGAGGATATGATGAACGACCTCGTTTTTGGAAGAGGAAACGGCGACGAAAGGGAAAGGGAAAATTATGAACGTTTCGAGGATGACATGTACGACCTTGACTTTGGATATGCGCCCGACACGCATGATGACGGTCACTTGGCTAGGCAACGTGGTTTTACGGAAGACGATAACATGACAGCCGAAGAGGAAACAAGTGCAGAGGCTGGTTCAAGTAGAGCGCATAGGCCCAAAGGATATTCGTCAATACACGGACCAAATCAGTTGCTTAACGATGAAGATCTATGCGTGACTGAAGTGGAACTGTATGAAGCAATAAATATAATGCACGAATTCATGGGTTACGTTGCACCACTTGCTTCAATATCATTGTCCGGACCCCTTCAAAAACTAGACCATGCGGCTAAAGTGACATACAGCAACTTGCTTGGTAAAGAAGAGGTCGACAACGATTTTTTTGAGTCGCATGTATCGAAGCCCGCCCTCATGTTTCTGGATAACCTCTGCTCAACAGACTGCAAAGATTTGCCCGAAATGTGGGACCTTTTCAAAAACTGCAGATATCCGTTGGCAGGGGCGAGACGCACCAGACACGTTAAAACGATGCAGCAGGCCGACTCAACAATCTTTATGGTAGACATGGGGGGCCTGGCGACTGTCGAGTGGAGTTTAGGTGTAACGACGGCGGCTACGGCCTTGATGATATGCAGATGGGAAAGCGACATGACTGATTACGAACTGTGCAGACAGCTACTTCAACGAGGAGTAGAATTCAAAGTTCTCATTCGACTCGATGGCGAAACACATAATCTACCACGTCATGTCCGTCATCCACACATCCCTGCCAGGACGCCAGGTTACACCTTCACAAAGGCCGACTATATCGCATACTGCAACGACAGACGCGCAATGCTGAACGACAAGGACCTAGCAAAAAAGGCCTTGAAAGCCGGAGGGATTGTGTGGAGACTTTCAGTAGAATGCAGTTTTGAGAATGTGCTTTCGGGCGCATGGCGCTACAGCCATGGAGCCAGTGTATACACTACGCAAGACGGGGTGAGATATTTTGACGAAAACATCACGGAGCAAGAAGCGGAGGCCATATGTGGCGCGTATAGGTGTGTACAGGGTATGTATATCAGTATAAACTTCTATGAGAGCTACTGACTTAATTCCTGTTACGTATTAGAAAATAAGCCAGAAATACAGGTCAAATCCTGGTGGCCGACAGACAAAACATGGAAAACTTGCGTAGCTTATCCTTTTTGGACAGAGTACGTCGAAGCGTGGTATACGAAACGGCTGAACAGCATAAGGAAAGGAGAAGCGTGGCCAATGACACAGCACCAATGGAGAGGATATATTCGAAGGAACGGGAAGCTAAACAGGCTTCGTAAATCGTTAGAAGGGCATTCGATAGATTTCCTGGACAAATATGCCGCAGGTGGACTGTAGGCGTCGTAGTCAAGGTAAGTCGTCGCAAGCCATATAATAAAATGATATGCTCAAATATTGCACATAGCCTAATTTTTCTAAACGTGCGCGAAACCTTGATCTATTTTGTTCTCCTACCAGTGAGCCCATACACGTTATGACACATCCGCATAGTAAATTTCCTAACAGACTATGTACAGACACTCATAACCACGGATCGATCCCAGCTACTAGTATACTTCATCATGTCCTCATTTTGTCGGTGGGTCTTGAAGTCCCAGCAATATAATCCACTTTGCATACAAATGAAGTCTCCATGTGTCACCCTTCTGAAGCTGAGCAATGTATCCGACGATGACGCAGGAGTTCCTCGTGATCTCGTCCTCGAAAAGATCGAAGTGTGCGCCAAGATCACGAAGGGTATCCTTGTCCAAACTGAATTCTTGCTTTCTGGCATCGTAAACAGGAACTAAATAAAATACAAAGAAAGTGATTAGCATGTGTTCGACACGACATACACAAAAACGACAAACTTTTCCCTTCATAAGGAATCGGCTCAATGGCTACGGAGTCATGATTGACCACTCTAGCCTTGGTTGGGCTTGCATTTGCGTCGAATGCGCCTGACAAAGCGATGTCATCCTCTTTCTTACCACCTACGAAAAAAGGATGGAGATGACGTTCGATACACGAAAGACATACAGAAACATGACAAAACGCACCGGCGCCTTGCGTCAAGGTTCCGAATGTAAGGGCATCAGACCATATCTGCATCTGGAGGGCCCCCTGGTCGAAGACCATGCCCATGGCACTGATGAGTCTGTCCAGCTCCAAAACATGCAAGAGACCAGTAAAGTAATGGCCGGAGTACTTCAGCATCGGATGAAAAGACTGAAGATGAGAAGCATGGACCAGGCAAGGAGATACGAGGATGGCAGTAGCTCGACCCCCTGTACATATCTCGAAGCGAGTGTTGGCTCCGTTTACGGGTCTGCCACTGAGTTCATCGGGACTGATGCGTGAAGCATTGATGTACCGACCGCTGCAGACAAAAGTAAGCGCCTGTTCAATCATACTGCATAAAAAATAATGAGCTGACAAGAACGAGCAGACCGTCATTGAGTACACACCTTATTTTCAGACCGGCGTTTGGAAGGATAGTAGGCCAAGAAGAAAACCTGACCGGTCCTTGCGTTGTCGAATCCCTCAGAGGTATAATATCCACCCGTCTATACACAAAACTGAGACAATAGTCATAAATTCGTCAAAGGGACCCACTTAAGCAAAGGGAGTTTATTGTAGAAACCCTTGGCCTTCAATTTCCGGTCATGAAAGTTGACATTATCAACCTCGCACACGGAGGGCATAGTCCTGGAAATAAAGTAAGCATTACTTTTAGTACAAAATTGAAATATACTGACTTGACGTAGAACATGTACTTGTCATCGTGATAAGACCCGGAAGCGTCTTCAAGCTCTTCGTCGACCTGGACAGACGGTTTTCCTCTGGGACGTTCGGCGGGTGCCATGTCGGTCTTGCAAGCCACACTACGGACCAGCCTGTAGATAAGTAAATAAATTATAAAAATCACGGCAAGACAAACGTGGTGGTTTCCTGCTTCGCCTTAACGGTATTCTTGACGTGTGTAGCAGGTTTCTTAACTGAAGTCTGGTTGGACATAGCCGCCTTTTTAGACGACCGAGGCACAACAACCTCAGGACTGCTATCGGACAGGTCCGAAAGAGAAGATAATGCATCATCATTTCTAGAACAAATCGGAAACGGGTGAAAAGCCGAACGTGATACTAGCAGAAAACATACGCAGGAGCAACGGCCGTGGTTTTCATCTTCGCTTTGGATTTAGCAACAGCAGGCGTGTTTTTTTTCGAAGGAGAAGCTCGTTTCGAAGGAGTGACCGGCGCAGCAGGAGCGTCCGCAACGTCGTCGAACAGTACGGCAGCTGAAGGAAATTTAGCAACACTCTTCCTCGCTGGAGTTGACGGAGCGACTGGCTCGTCGTTGACATCGGGCGCAACAAAGCGACGCTTCTTAGTGCTGGATAGAAAGTATCGATACGCAGTCCATCACAGATCGAAGACACTTACGGAGACACATGAGGGGAGCCAAGGTCCGAAACCTGATCCCGAGATCTCGCGCCCCTGGTCGATAAGGGAGGAGTCAAGGGGGCAGGGCGTTTGACACGAACGTTAGTCGGCGACGAAGGGTCAACGTACATACTACATAAAAGTTAGCAATGGCGCGATAAGCAATTCAGAAAAGAAACACACCTATCGCCGGGCGCCAACTTCACGCTAAAATCAAAAATAATTAGAAAGAGTGAAAGAGAGACAACGGAAGGTAGAATGCCGACTCACATATCCTCTTCGTCCTCCGCTTCGTCGTCGTCATCGACTATAAAATCAGCGAGGTCACTGCCAACGTCCTCGCTATTAGGGACACCAGTCCCTTTGTCTCCCTCGAACTCGCAGTCGTCTCCTTCAAGCTCATCGTCCATGACAGAGGAATTATTGCCGTTCTCTTCTTCCTCGACCGAAGACCCGTCAGATAACTCAAGCACCCTGGAAATAAAAAGGTACGTAAATAATGCACGACATAAAGCCAAACAGAAAATACTCACTCGGGCACCGGAGCACTGCAGCGGGCAATACATGGTTTGATCAATTTAAGAAAACCTAGAAAGCGAATAAACGATCATACCCAGGCTTTAACTTTCCTTTGGTCACCGTGACGCTAGGAACGTTCTTGATATTCATGGTAGACTTAGCGTTTACGCTGAAGAACGCGCATGAGCTAGATAAACAAGAAATAAGGAAAAGGAACAATACGAACGCCAAAGGCTCGTCGTCATCGGTGTCGATAACAGGAGCACTTTTGTAGACCTTCGATTTCGCTCTGGGCTTTTTCGCAGGAGATGGAGGAACTCTAAAGACAAAATAAAAATATATGAAATACATAAAAAGCAAGAACAATTGTAAGTCAAGGAAATAACTTTAAATTCAGAAAAACAGAAAAACTAACTCGGTTACGTCGTCTTCAGAGGTTACTATCTTTCTGGACATAGGCGTACGAGGTTTGGTGGACGCTGGGGGGGGAAACGCACTGTCCAGGGCAGCAAGGACACTGCTCTTTTTCGGAGGCATGGCAAAAAAATATTAAAGGAAGCGAGCCAATATTTATACGCTGTAGGTCCGATATGCCAACATCGCATGGCGCAACACGCCGAGAAAGGGGTACGCTCATATCGCGCACGATACGCACGGAATTACAAGTATTTCAAAAACAAGAAAAAAAAAGACGCGAAATTCATATGGTTGGAAATTGCACGAAACACGAGCCATATGATATGATGATAAACATATTGCGGTCAGTATACGAAATTCGAAACACAAGACGACGACCAAAGGTGAACCCGTGCCTCATACTTCTTGATGGACTCAAAAGACGAAAACTCTGTGCGTACTAGCCAGAGTGCACGGTGATAAAACATGAATCAGTTTTACGATAGACAGGACGCTGGTAAGTCAAAATTCACGGAGAACGTATATATTACTGAACGAAAGGTCACAACAGTATCTACGCTCCAGAAAATATTCGCAGATAGGACACGCCTCGGCTCAGGTGCTATTCATCAGATGTGCAACCTCGACGTACGTATCGTCTATCTATTTGTAACACAAGTGATACTAACCCGATTACGACCATACCAGTTAGACAAAGTACATGTCGTGCACAACGCGTCAGACAATACATGGATACTGTGCGATGCGAATAATGACGGGGATGAAGGAGCAATTTTCAGGGTGCAAGGAATAGTATGCGGAAAGATGCTACCTCCCGTATCGAGACCTGCGTGAGTGCACACTATGTTGACAGATATTCAGACTCCAATTCGTTCTATAGAAACCGTTCCACGATGTTCAGACAGAGACCTCACCTCCGACAAGCAGCAACCGTAACAGGACTGGGATGCGAAGAGTTCGAAAAGTCCGTGTCGAACATGGACAGAATTTTTGTCCTATTTGCGAACCACTTTGAATCTGGTGCTCTGGCCAAATGGAACCCTGGCTTCTTCGAGACATTCAGGGTTATCGACACTCACACCAGGTACTTCGACCGCCCGAAACCAGACAGTGGAGTCAGCGCCGTCCCATTCACCTATTTCGAAGACCCAAACGGCATTTTGACTGATATGCAAGAAGACGGATTCATTCATTCAGAAAATAACGTAGTGGAATACATAGCGAGGTACATAAACGGCAAAGACGGAACAGTTACGTGAGTACAATTACTCCCTCAAAGAAAGAAAAAATCGTTCAATGACACCTATCCCAAGTTACAAGCAGATAAATCCTATTCTCATAAAGATAGGAGACATAGTGGAGCTCTCAGTGACGTTTGCTGTATACAGCGGCAAAAACTCGAAGTATCGGTTTGTTCCTCATCTCAAAGGCATACTCCTCGTCGACCAGGAGGCTAGAAATGTGAGCAGAAAGAACAACGATAGATATAAACTAACCGCATACTTCGTCGACAGAAAGCATCCATCCTTGAGATGAAGTCAAGATTCCAGCCTCCGCAAGCAGTAGTCGTCAACAAGAAGCGCAAGACTCTTTATTCGGAAGACGAAGCAGTAGAGGAAACCAATAAGAGATTGGCGGCGATGGATATTGAGGATAACGGGCAGACTCAGTAGCGAACCTAATAACAATTCATTAGTCGTATGGATTATATGGCTACGAATATCCACAATACGATCTATGTATAAACGGAACAACACAAATTTGTATGTCTACGCCGTGTCACCACTAAGACCGACCACATTTGTTTCTTCGCGCTGCGAATTTTGCCCTGCCCGTGGAAAACCTTAGGAAAATGAGTGAAGAGAGACATCCGAGATACATAATATATCATACCATTAAGATAAGGAGTCGGTTCGACCGTCCACGTAATATCTGGAACATGACGGACGAGAACATCGGCAGTGTCCATGCCAGCGAAGGGAATGACCAGCACGCTACCGTCGTGCATTGACCGTCTGGATCCAGCGGGATAGTCTTCGAGACAAGTACGAATCATCTGAAAGCCTCTCCCCTCATACTTCTTGAAACACATCCACGTATTGTGAGTTTCACGGACGACAAGGCCGAGCTTGAGGAGCGTCCACCGAGGATAGAGGCAGAGGATACCGTACCATGAAATAACGTTCATTACCAGAGTGGAATGAAACTCCAACACGGCGCGGAACACGTCGTCGGGCGTGGCAACAAATACAACGTTAACGGATGTCGATAAATTACCTTCCCTTCGAACAAGCCGGAGGACATCGCAAATGATAGAGGACGACGCGTACAATCCCGCAACGAAAGGAGACTGAGGCTGTAGCGTGTATCCACAGATATAGAGGAACTCGATGAGTACGTTGTCTGGTCCACGGTCCTGGGCCATGTAAAAATCGATGTCGCCGGTTTCGAAATTTGAAAGATGCAGTACCTTCAAGACGAGGGATCCAGAGGCAACGACCTTTGCTCTCTTCATTACGCGTAAAAGAAGGTCAGCGGATCGGAATCCATATCGCGCGCACTCGGATTCCAGCACGTCGAGAGCGGAAGACCCAGCGACATCGAGTGCAACGGACATAATGGACGACGAGCAAGCAGAAGGCCGACCAGCAAGCTGACGAAGGACGCTTAACGCTGCAAAAAAAATAAAAGCTCAGAGACAGGACATAGGTAAACGTGTACGAGATTAACACTCACCGTTCTGATCCATTGTTGTTGACAGTGAGTTATACAAAGGTGCGCGGCGAACAGACGTTTATATATGTTATTAGCGTTGACAACAAACAGAAAGGTCAAAAGCATGCGAATGGAGCAAGATAAGTAGCTTGTATTTCAACCGTAGAGTTGATACATGGACATAATAGCTAATAGTAATCGTAATCCAGCGACCACTCGAATTCCTCCACCAACGAACGTACATCTTCACTCTCTCCTCGAAAAGACAATATCAGGACTCCATCATCCTGGAGGGACCTTTCACCACGCAACGAAGGTACCATTGGTGTAAGAAAGTGAAAACCGCGTCGTTCGTACTCGGCCACGCAGCCCCGCAAGGACGGAGAATCCCCCTGAATGACGACCCCCTGACGAAAGAGCGTAAGTTCCGGATACAGGACAACCATCCCGTACCACGACAGATAATTCATCACGAGGGTTGAATGAAATTCAACCACTGCAGCGACCGGAGTCGGAGGATATACGAAGACCACGCTGACATGGGTTGACACGGATCCTACGACGCGACGATACGCAAGGATTGAACGCACAGAGTCCGAATAGAACGTGCGCACCACGTCGGCATGCGCAGGAACAGCCTCGTACCCACAAGACTCCAAGAAATACCTGAGCGTAGGGTTATCGCCCTCGTTCGCGGTATAGAAATTGAGGTCCTTGGCGTCAAATAGACCTGGATGAACCAATAAGAGCGCAGCGGATCCCGATAAGATGGTGTTGGTGGCTTTGAGGACGAGGAGCAACACCGGAGGAGATCCGAATCCAAACAACGTACACAACACCTCAAGAGCGGCATGCGCGCGTGAAACGGCCCCTTGCGTGAGGATGCTACGAAGGACGGAATGTTCTTGGTTGGATTCTTGGTCGAAGGGCGCCCGTCGATTCAAACAACAAGCGGCTGAAAGAACCATCGAATAAAATAAGTACAGCACAAAAATAATGCCACTTTCGTTATACTTACATATATGATCCATTCGGACAGATAAACGCAATCGCGAAACCAGATACCCCTATATATATGGAACGAACGATAACGATAACAACGAGTAATAGGCGGCGACATCAATGACGAAGCCAAGGTAAATTGACTAAGCGCGTTATTTCTCTTGCGCGATAAAACACTGCAGGTAAATCAGAAAAATACGGATAGCACCCCATATTTTTTATTTCCGGACATTATTTACAATAAGACGCGACGCGACGCAAGCACGTGATATTATTTATTATATTATATTACATCATTTTTGGGTGTAGCCTACATAAAAGTCTAGAACCGGTTATAAAGAAAGCCGATGATGCGATCAGTGATGGGGGTCAACAGGAGCCCCCAAAGTTGGCGGGAATTGCTCGAATATAATAACTCGTTTTTACTTACGTAAAAGACTCGTAATCTGACAGTCTTCAGATCATGCGGCATGTTGAAACGGCCCGGATAATGGACTTAGACGTTGCCTAATCAACATATTGAGGTTCGGCGAGTGTGTGAGCGAGTGTGGAGCGTCCTTCGGCGATGTGGAGCAAGCTGGATAGG
>Ga0247779_1001780_pt1 | contig 10085 bp, 6 predicted proteins | sample UWRJL221509R5_FD_179925 | JGI IMG/M metagenome (GOLD analysis project Ga0247779, IMG submission 179925) | Plant litter microbial communities from Arlington Agricultural Research Station in Wisconsin, United States - UWRJ-L221-509R-5 | ecosystem: Environmental > Terrestrial > Plant litter >...
TCACATGGCTGTCGATCATAAGCAACTTTGTATCATCACATTGTTGCTTGCCGTGTGGCTCTCTTGCTCAGGACTGACGCAGCCCTCTGGCTTGGAAAGGAGAATGAAGCGACAACATGGGAGTCTCTTCCTATCTTGCTTGTCACCATCAGTATCTCACCTGTTCCACTCCCCTCCTGCATCTGATCAGAGGTCTGCTCTCCCGTTCCGTCATTCCCGTCTCATAGACATCTTATATTTATATTTCTCGTTTCAGCAATAAATTGCACCGGTTGCAATCGGTTTTTGTCCACTTTCGTTTGTGTATATGAACTGAACTGTTCCTGGTCTTTCGCGTCTTTTTGCCCGTCATGGTCACTCCCACCCCGTCTTCGCAATCCGAAGAGAAATCTCTATCCAGCCCGGCATCTGTCGAGACCGCGTTGACGTCTATCACCACTGTACCCTACGACATTTCTGAGATTAAGACTGAACTACCAGAGACTGTCGAATCTGTTCAAGGCACTTCTCATTCTCCTGATGCGTATCGTCTCTACAGAAGTCGATTTACTGGCATAGTAGCTCTCGTGAGCGCTCATTCCTTTGAGTCCTTCAACACCATCTTAATCCTTCTTAGGTGCTCCTCAACCTGGTAGCAGCAATGTCGTGGCCATGGTTTGGACCAATCTCAAATGACAGTGCGTCATTACCCGGCTTGATTTTTACCAGGTCTAAAATTTCTCAACCAATGACATAGCGGCCGCTGATTTCCATATATCACTCGACGAGGTCAACTGGCTGGGGAACATCGTTGCTTTAATTTACCTTCCAACTTCCCTACTAATCCCACTCATCGTTTCCCGACATGGCATCCGTCGATGTGTATGTTTTCCTTTCCTTTTGGTTATATCAGGAATTTACGAACGGCCGCATTTCTCACCACATAGTGTGAACTCGGTGCAATTGCTCTCGTTCTGTCAGCCTGGATTCGATACTCAGGGACGGCCCGCTCCTTATCCCCGAGAAGCGCATATGCTCTCCTCGTCGTGGGCCAGGTATACCTGCTTGCATGAATCTATTCTCTACTCAATACTTACCGTATTCTTCTAACAGCTGTTTGCCTCCGTAGCTCAGCCAATTTATCAGGTCATTGGCCCGAAATTCTCAGAGACATGGTTCAATCTCAACGGAAGGACTACTGCCACAATGATAGTGGCAATATGTGGGGCGTATTCAATTTCTCCTTCGGATATTCGCTTAGTTCTATTTTAGCCAATCCTGTGGGAGGTGCTATAGGACAGTTGATCAGTCCCCTAGTGGGTACCCCAAGGCAATCCGTGCGGATTACTTTTTCTTCTACGATCGATATTCAACGCTAAACCTGCTGAGATAGGTGCTTGTTCTGGGAATTTTATCAACAGCCGTCGTACCCTTTATCTTCCTCATTAAAAAGGCCCCGCCTACTCCACCTAGTGAGTATCCACATGTAGAGTCGCAGGGCGTGCACGGTTTTGCCGATTTCTTATCTTGTGAAAATAGCGTACGCTGCTTCTCAGAAGCCCATATCGTTGTTATCGCTATGCCGAGCAATGCTAGGGATGCAGGTTGAACCTGCCGCCTATATGTCTGGGCGTGAACGGATCGATTATGCCATCGTGACATGTATATTTGGTGTTTTGGTTGCTTCGTACGTCTTGTTTATGCATGTGCGAAATAACCGCCGCTTCAACTTGCTAACGCATCCGCTTCACAGTTCCAACGGTTTTGCTATTCTTTCTGCACAGATTCTGGTAAGCTTTGGTTCTGATTATGCTCGCTGCGTGTCGTGTTCACGGCGCTTTTTAGCAACCTGCGGGATATTCGTCAGACCAAAGCGGTTTCCTGGGCGCTTGCATGCTTCTAACTGGCATGGTGGCCGCCATTATTTCTGCTCCGTTATTTGACCGTGTTTTTACCCACCACCTAGCATTGACGAGCAAATGTCTTGTCCCTTTCGTCGCATTAGGATGGTTTTCCCTTATCTGGGCAGGTGCGCTTTTTTAATTCTCGTAGCTTTGTTATCGGCATTCAAGCGATCATCTCTGATTTTAACAGTGAGGCCTAATAACATAGCCGCGCTTTTCGTTATAATGACTGTGATTGGCGTATGCTCAATACCGATGCTTGCTGTTGGTATGGAACTCGCTTGCGAGCTGACCAGGGTTGCAGACGGAAGCTCCGCCATTGTCTGGTTTACGTGAGTTATCATCCCTTTTCTTTTTTAATCGATTAGAATTAATTTTGGCTTCTCACACTCATATAGCGGAAACTTATTCACTGTTGCCTTCATCTTGAGTGCGTGTTTATTTTATTCCATCTTCATAGGGTGGGAAAACTGACATTTTGTGCCCGCCTAGTCGCTGGTGCACTGCGTGCAAGTCCCGATGCCTCCCCTCCTCTGAACATGAAGCGGTACCTCATATTCCAAGGTATTGTTATCATGGTCGTTTGCTCGTCGATATTTTTCCTTCGGGGAGTGCAAAGACGGAAGCAAGTGGATGAGCAGAAGATGGAGGAATCACGGACGATACGATTAGAAGGCCCCCAGAGCTTGTAGGGAGGGTTGTACACAACACCTTTTTATTAACATAAATCTATTGACTTGTATACATACCTGTATTTTGTATTTGTACTACTTAGTGTGAATTGTATTCACTCACATGAATGTGCTGTCGCGTTTGGAACGAAAGTCCACTTTTGGGATATCTATATCTATCTTACTTGTAAGTCCATTAAGTCGTAGTACCAACCCGCGGCATCCTTTACTCAGCGGCGTGCACCGCGTACTTGGCGTACTACAGGACCAAGAAGTAAGTACGTGGCCATCAATAATGGCACAGAGTACTCAGGCAAAGATTACGAATAGACTTTATGTAGCAGCGAAACCGGACGAAAAGTGACACAATACTGGGCTGCTAACAGGATTTTGTCCAATGATTGCAATAATGAACATTATAAAAATAATTTAGACGACTTAAATAGCGTTTGTGTGTTTCTCCAACCCCTTGTTTACCACCATCAGAACTTGTACGATATTTTCATTCCTACCTACGTACTATATTACCTCAACAAATGACGCGGTTCTTGATTCTCGGTGCTACCGGTCCAGCAGGCATAGCGCTTGTTCGCAAAACTCTGGAAACATACCCAGATTGTACCATTGTCATCTACGCCCGTTCCCCAGATAAAATGCCAGAGGAGTTAAGAAACCATGCTTCTATCTCCATCATCAAGGGGACCCTCGAGGAGTTGGACGTCGCGGAAACCGCAGTGCAAGGTATCGATGTCATCCTCTCTGCGCTTGGCCCTTTAACGCGCCATCCATCCAATACACCCATTGCTACCTTCTATGGGCACCTCATCGACTTCATGCACAAGTACGAAGTCAAGCGCTTCATCCTCCTCGGCACTGCATCCAGTGTCGACCCCAACGATAAATTCAGCTGGAAATACGCCGCTATGATTCGAACTGTGCGCACGTTTGCTCCCTCTGCATATGCAGAGATAGTTGCTATCGGCGAAGTCGTGAGGTCGAAAGGAGCAGATTTAGATTGGACTATGGTCCGTGTGCCAGTCCTGACCAACGCTAACACGGAAGATGTGTTGGCTGGATACGTAGGGGATGGGAAGGTGGGGACTGTACTTTCGAGGAAGGCATTTGCTGCGTTTGCGGTGGGCGAAGTGGAGAAAAGGGAGTGGATACAGAAGGCTCCTATGATCTCAAATGCCTCTTGAAAGTAAATTGATGTCCAATTAAGTAAATTCTTACTATATAAACCCAAATTTATGCCCCAAATCACCATTTTGTACTTTCCTCTCTCCAGTGACTTGCTTACTTGTAATTTTCCACAAACTAGTAGGATGCCATATTACAATCCTCCACTTGGGTTTAAATCTCGCCAAAGTACTACCTCCAGAGTAAACCCACTCCTCTTCCTCGCGGAGAATCTGTCGCGAATAAACTAGGATTTTTCGAAAGACTAGCTCTCAGAATAATGACCAGGGCGCTAGGTAGCTCATCTGGTCTCGAGTTGTATCTTTCAAGGGAAATGCGCTTTCCGTGTATCTGAAAGTGATTCACAGAGTGCGAAAATGAGATTCGCGTCTGGAACACCGCAGTCTACGCTCCACGCGTTACATTCGTCTGCGATGCGGCTTAGAAGTGGCTTCAAAGGACCAAACACTTTGGAAGTGAGTAACGATCCTTTTCAATTCATATATAAATTATGCTTTAAGGCGGCATTAATTCTTAGTGATATATAACGTGCGCTGGCGGAACAGACGTCGGGCAGGAATTAGTATTCAGTACGTCTTACATTCTTGAGAACGAACCAATTTTAACACTGAGGATTACTTTATTATGAAGCTCTTTAGCTCATGAAACTATATGATATAGCATATGCCAATACGAATGATTTATTGGGCGTTCTATCACTCCAGCACTTGCATGATCTACTCTCGGGGCTCTCTTCAACTTACCTATTCATTCTCTTTGGCCTATCCGCTAATTTGAATAGATCTGACTACCTATCTTTTTCATTAAACATCTTCTGGTGGAAATAAGTATACCATGCGGCGTTCGCGGTGATATTCGAATGAGCCACAGGAAATCCCCCTTTTCCTTATCATGCGTCTCGACTTCGAAAATCCAGGATTTAGATTATACCAATCAGCACTGGTCGGTATAAAGTGAAGCAGTCGGTCAGTCGGTGCTTAATGTCTCCTATACCTTGCGTAGAGGCTTCAAAATCACGAAGAACATGATGAGGAGTTAATTTGATTTACCTTTGCGATCCTTTTCGCCTGGACAGGCTACGAATGCTTGTACTTGGGCTGACATCCTTTCGTAACGCAATCTACTCGTATGGGGTGGATACTTGTCGGTTTTTGGTTTGACCGAGTAAGCGCTAGAACTTTTTTGTTCAATTTTGATAATCAGACAGAAGCAAAGTTATTCGACGGTTAAAAGAACGTAAAGTCCGAATGCCGATGATCGACGCAGTCTTTTTGCTCACAATTTCATGGAGAGACAAATACTTGGCATTGAAATAGAAAAAGGTCACCAATATAAATACTGAACAGGGCAACGGCCAGAATATGTAAAACGTATATAGCCATTCAGAAATTGTTTGAAACATTCGGAAGATACGTGGAGTTGGGGGGTAACAGGCACTGATAGGGAGTGGCGGATATCATGAGCTTTGCGAAGGGTTTGTTGTCATAATAGGCAAGAACGAATCTGTTTTAAGAAAAAAGAGCATGTGATCGGAGAATGGTCGATGAGACAATAGGGACAAAGGCTCGCCTAGCCTTGTATCCTTTGATTTTCCGACCACTAACACCCACCACGTTCTTTACCTGTCTTTCCTTATTATCTGCTTCATCTCTTCCTTGTCCCCGGTTTATGTTCTTTTCCCCATCCCCACCAATTTCTTAGGCAAAACCGTAGTCATGTCATTACCACCACACGTCGCACATATCATTTCAGTGTTGCAGCCACGAAAACCGAAGCAGCGTACCACCGTTATTGCCCTTCTTATTCTTCTTTGTCTCAGCAGCTATATTTTCATTGGCCAGAGCACCACCCTGTCTCCAGCACTCGCTATCCGACGCTCTGACTCAGCAGCAGCAGACCAGCTAGCTCTCGCTGTAGAGACAATACGGAATTCCCGCTTGTCAGATGTCTCAAGCAAACACAGTATGCGCAAGGGGCACCATCACTTCAAAACGCCACTCAAGCTTGACACTGCTGAAGAACTTGCGGCTGTCACAAGTTTTCTGGCTAGTCTGCCACAGAATGTCATTCCCCATACCGTCGACCCGTCACTGCCTATAGACCCTCAATTGGTGTTGGACTTTGATACTAGGGGACCTCGTGCACGAGAAGAAGTCAAAGCTATTGTAGAAGAAGTTTGGTTGAGGAATCCTATCTTCCTTTACTCAAAGGTAAGCTCGACAAACTGGGTTTATCTCAGCCTCCCACATCTCATCCTTGCCTTTATGTTAGGTTTATTCCCCTGCGTCGCGGGAACTCAAAAGCATCCTTGCCGGTCTCAATCTCAAGCCTGCACCCACAATCATGGAAGTAGACGTTCGTGAAGATGCCGATATATTATTGCCGATGCTCAAGCGTCTTACTTCTGCACCGGAGCTACCTGTTCTGCTTATTGGAGGAAAAGTTCTCGATTCGTCAGTGGAAAACATCCGCGCTCTAGAAAAGAGTGGCGAGTTACAGCAGTTGGTGACGGTAGCCGGGGCACAAGTCAATGGCGCAAAGAAGAAAAAGCACAGAAAGTAATCCTCAGTGGTCTTCTTCTTCTGCACTATATTTCACGATGATACGACGCTCCACGATATATACGCCGACCTTTTCATTATTCGGTTTTTACATTGGTTTTGAGACCACGCACTACTATTCACTCTGCACACTCGCCCCAGGACGGGAAAAACTATGGAAGGAACTAATGGAAGACTAACGTCGAACAGCATAGTTTTGTTCGCTTTAATTTATTTTTTGGCACTGCTTCCTGCGGAAGGGACCTTCGCCAGTAATCAAACCGCTTTTTTTTCTTATCCGTTACGCGACCATGGCAATAATCTTCCATGATTTCTCCTCCAAGGCAACCGGAAGCCGGGGTACGAAATTTCTCATAAGCTATGATCTTGCACCGCAATGGACCACTGCATGTTTGTGCACTGAATACAGTAGCTGTCATCCACCTTTGCCATTGCCAGTATGGACAAGTAAAAGAAGAGACTTTTATTTCATTTCTTAGGGTTTGAAGCTGGCGCCGTATATTTTTGTAGACATAAAGGTACTCTACTTATTGATTTTCACAAACTGGAGTCGCTCCTTCGTTTGACATGTGTAGTTCTTTTCCTTGCCGAGTTCTTTTATTTTATTTGATGTTGGTGTGTAGCTCGTACACAGCACAAAGCAACTTTGTCATATAACCAAGCTTCTAGATAGGAAATCCAACGAATAGCTGTATGTAACACGGTCTATGTGGACCGTCGTTGGGAACAGTCACGGGGATCTGTTCGACAAGCTTCGGATATGTATTTTTTTTTCTGGTGAGAATGGCTGTCTTTCAGACAACCTTCACGCCACCATATTCCATATGGTATCTTAACAAACAGCGAGTGTATTATTCTAATTGGTGGTAAAATGACAGCTGTGGAAGACATAATACAATTTTCAAAGCAATTGAGCCTCGTGCAAGTGCGTCATACGTGATATCATGCAGTGTTTGCCTGCGATATACCAGGAGATATATGTTGTGTATGAGATCAAGCTTTTCGGAGACTCTCTGGCATCAGAGAAAGATGATCACATGACTTACGAGCTCGTCTAGTTAATGTCCCCCGATTAGCAGATCGAGTACGAGACTTGTTCTCTGGCTTTTGCATTGAAAACCGAACATTGTACATACCAGGTCTTGCGCCTGCGCCATACAAGTATAAATGTCAATCAACATTACAAGTCGCAGGTCATTGTCATACTTCAAGCAAGCTTCAGTCACTGTTTCGTTAACCCTCCCAGTAGTTTGTTCTTCAATCAATTATCAGCTACTACGTAGAATGATGCGCGCCAGTTCGGAAATTTAGCAAGAAAAGTATGAGAAGCAATGGTCAGATTCTAGTATAGCGTGCTTGCCGCTCAGTAATTGTCTGCCGTAATCATTTTTGAATTCAAAATACTTACATGTGAATGATTTTCGGCGAACTCTGGCAAAAGCTTATGTACATACTATTTTTAGATGATGTATAATAAACATCCTGATCAGGAAATAACAAAGCCGATCGCGGGAGCGAGGGAGGGCTCGCTGAGTTAGAATTTTGAGTTGGAAAATTCCCAAAATAAGATCAAGATTGTTAGAGATTGTCAGTGACAGACCGAGTGTGGACTTCTAGTTGTATCCAGTATTTTGTATGTTTTTGACCATTTACTGGAGATCGATGTTGACCACCCAGAGGCTGCCAGCCATGCCTGGAAACATTTGGACCGGCATCCATACCCACACGCACCAGGTCCCATGGGTTTGTGCTTGACCCCCCTTCCCCTCCATAGTCCCTGGGTACATGACAGTCTTCGGAGTCCACCCAGAGACTTTGTTAACGTTTGTGGGAGAGTACGACGTCGATCTGATGCCATGATGACGGTACGAAATACTATATATTATGTACCTTGGGAATTTGTGAATTTTTCGGGGTCGCCAGTAGTTTATACAGTTAATCTTGTGACCGTAAAGATATTTCGGGGAACTTGGAGTTTTGAATAGAAGAGGATTTTGACAAGGTCAATGCTGGAAACTGAACAAAATGCAAGGCTTTTGGTATTGGTCCACTGTTGGACATGTGCCAATCATCTTCAGAGGGCAAGGTTCAGAAATACACGAGCGAATATCGTTATCTCGGCTGCCGGCTGAGCCGCTAAAGGTTTACTGAAACTCGGCCGTGACAAGGGTAATGGGAGTAAGCACATATCAGCCGATTGAATAATGCGTTGCGCGCCTTGATGATTACATCTCGTTCCTCCGTTGAAGCATAAGGATATGGTTCTATAAAATTATCTTCCGGCTTGCAAAAAGAGCTAACAAAGATACGACAGGACTTCTGGAGAAAGGGTCGCTTATAGTGGAGCGAGTGACTCTCGATAAACGTGGTTAGTATGCTTTTATTAAGCGGCGTTGTATCTGTATAGACCTCGTGAGCTGTTCACGGAGTAAAAATGTTACAACAATCTCACCTCTATCTATAGTCAAAACCTTGTTGAGAATGAACCATCTGTGTGCATCATTCAATAGAATCTTGCCTAGCCGGCTTTGTCGGGAATCTTGCAATGCATCTCACTGTAAGCTCACCAACACTTGTGACTTGACAAGAGTGCTAATTAAGCGCCTCAAAACCACCGCTGGGAGTAACTATCTGTGATCTCTTATTGACAAGAAACTGCTCGGAACTGAGCAGAATTGAACACATTTTTATCATCAAGATCTGATTAATTATGATCAATTCTCACTTCCTCCGGGCGCTTTACTTCTCGTATCTATCCATAGGGCCTTAGAACACCTCGGAATCAATCCTATCTGAAAATTAGAACAAGTACATATATATTGGCGAGGAGAGATATGTCACGAGATGCTCAGATTCATCACAAACCATCATATGGCCTGGTTCCTGGATAGATTATCTTTCTTGAATTCACAGTCGGTCTTGGGTAACGCGTCTAGTAGTATCTCTGACAGACGAAGACCCTGGTCTGCCTCATTAGATAGGGATAATATGAGTACAGCTCATGTTGTGATACAAGATATGATGAGGGTGAAATCGCAAATTAATCATATTGATGCCGAGAATCTTGGAAGACCATAAGGAGCCAATAAGTCACCCGTTTTGGTAACAATATATCAAATTAGCCTCCACCGCAGATCGGGCCGAACGACGCTGAAAATTAAAGTCGAGCTCTGTACCTGTGCAGAAAATCCAAGAGAATATAAAACCATCTCGGAGCAATACACAATACGGCAGATTGCGGCAAATGCCGGTGGATGAGTGGAAGCGATTATATAGCATCAAGTACGACGGCAATGTTGTCGAACGATTCTATTCATTTCAGGATGGACATGAAGATTTCTTGCTCATTTTCTCGTGGGTTTTAAGTTCATCATGTAAATAACGAATGTCGAAGTCATAGGAACTGGTGATCCTGCTTCCACGTATCGTTTCCTCGACGATGATGGCATTCACTATTAGTCTACTTGACTCGAATTTTGAGGGTTGGACATCATCGATGAACTGTTGACGCCAAATTGACAATTCCAGATAATCTTGACCGCGTATCACATAAGAAATCATTAATCTTCCACGTAACTAATTTAGGTGCTCTTATCAAAATGTTTCCTTCTGAATGTCTTCCTGCAACTTCTTTGCTAAATACTAGTATCACTATGATCTGAACTTTGGCACTGGCTAACGTCTAGAAGGCTTGACGTTCGGAATATTAGGCTTGTCCGAGTCTTCTTTGCGAGCAAGTTAGCCGTAATGAGGTCTTCGTCTTCGTTATA
>Ga0247779_1001781_pt1 | contig 10085 bp, 4 predicted proteins | sample UWRJL221509R5_FD_179925 | JGI IMG/M metagenome (GOLD analysis project Ga0247779, IMG submission 179925) | Plant litter microbial communities from Arlington Agricultural Research Station in Wisconsin, United States - UWRJ-L221-509R-5 | ecosystem: Environmental > Terrestrial > Plant litter >...
GCTTGCCGAGCGCCACGACGTTCAGCGCCAATCGATCCTGCCCCTGACCACCGACATCGGTGACGAAGGCGAGCTGCTGCGAATTGGCCGCTAGATTCGTAATCAGGTTGCGGGAGGCGCCCACGACCTGCCGCGGCTTGCCCGTTTCCGACAGCTCGAAGATCCCTTCCATGGTCGAGCAATAGACGTTCGCAGCCACCGCCAGCGGTGAACAGATGAAGTCGTTCGCCAACGCGCGTTCTTGCTGCAGATCGAGCGATAAGGCGAGCACCGTGCGACGGGCACCGTCGTAGTAGACCAGGTCTTTGCTGCCGCGAAGCAGCGCAGGCCAGCGCCCGCCTTTGCTGGCCGTGAACGTCGCCTCGCCCCCCGAGAGCTTCACGCGCCCGATGCGAAAGCTGGAATTTTCCGGTCGCTCGACGAAATACAGCGCGTCACCGAGCATGGTCAGCGCGTCGATCGAGCCCGGCGACGTATACAGCGTTTTCACGCGTTGTTTCTCGAGTGTGTGGATCGCGTAGCCATCCCCGCCTGCGTGCGTGAGAAAGGCGAGCCCGTCGCGCGCCAGGTCGGCCACGAAGCGCTGTGGCTGCTCGGCCAGAGCAGCGAGCTTGGTCGCCGCAGCGGTGTTGGCCGCGCTCCTCGGCGCGCTCCAAATCGCACCCTGCGACCAATACACATAACTCCGGCGGGTGACGGTCGCCGCGAAGCCCAAATCGAGCGCGCGCAGCACAGGCTCTTTGCCGGGTAGCACGCGATAAGCCGCGCTAGCAGTGAGCAGCTCGATGGCGTCGTCGTCGGCGAAGAGCGAGGCTTGGTAGGCCGAGCTCGGCAAGCTCAAGAGCTGCGTCGGCGCGAGCAAGGTCGGTTCGCTGAGCGCGGGTCTGGCAGCGGCGTCATTCATCGCAGCGCGCGACGGATCCTCGCCCTGCGCGGAGTGAGCTGGCGTTCGCCGATCAGCGCTGGGCTCTTCGATGCGGCGACACGCGCCGAGCGCAACCGCGGTCACGACCGCCAGGGCCGCGGCCGATTCGCAGATGAAACGCATGTCGTCGGATCTCGTAGGCGAGCCCCGATGCGCCGCCAATCACCGCTGCTGTGAACCGCAGCGCTTCCCGTGAAATAGTAGCATTCCTGATTTGCGGAACACCGTGGACCGGACGCAACGCGTTCTCCACCAGCGTTTGGACCGTCAATGTGCGATGCTTTTGGCCCAAACATGCTTAGATCCCGCCTCACCCCCAAGTCCTCGCTGCTAAAGTTGACCCCGCTGACTCTGTGCGCGCTGCTGGCGATTGCCGCCACGGGCGTCGCCTGTAGCAGCGACGGGAATGACTTAGGCGGTGCAGGGCAAGGTCCGGGCGGCAACGGCGCGCTCGCAGGTAGCAGCCCGGGTGGCGCGGGCTCCAGCAACGCGGGAGCGAGCACGAGCGGCGGAACGCCTGGCGTCGCCGGCGCGGGCACCGCGGGTGCACCGGCCGCCACCGCCGGCAGTGCTGGCAGCGTTGCCGGCTCCGGCAGCGTTGCTGGCTCCGGCAGCGTCGCTGGTGCGAGTGGCAGTGGTACTGGTAGTGCCGGCTCGGGCGCTGGCGGGAGTGGCGGTTCGGGCGCCACTCACTGGGTCGGCACCTGGACGGCCTCGCCTTATGCGACAGCATCGGATGGCATGCCTGCCGGAGGGGCATCGCTCGCGAACAGCGTGCTCCGTCAGATCACGCACGCCTCGCTCGGCGGCAACCAGATCCGCGTCCAGTTCTCGAATAAAGAGGGCCAACAACCACTCGTGATCAATGCGGCGCACGTTGCGCTGTGTAAAGCCACCCCCAAGGTCAACGGAACCATCGATACCACAACGGACAAAGCGCTGACCTTCGCGGGCAAGGCGAACGTTTCCGTGCCAGCCGGACAGGAGATCTGGTCTGATCTGCTCGACTTCGCGCTGCCCGCGCTGGGTAACCTCACCATCACCACCGCCTTTGGCACCGTGCCCAGCGCGCTCACGTCGCACAACGGTTCGAGAACCACCTCCTACATTCAAACCGGCATGGACGTCAGCGCGGCCAACATCACTGGCAGCCCGACCACGCATTGGTACTTCATCTCAGGCGTCGACGTGATGGCTCCGGCGTCTGCCAAGGGCATCGTCGCGATTGGTGACTCGATCACTGACGGCCGAGGGGTGACTGTCGATGGGAACGATCGCTGGACTGATGACCTGGCCGCGCGCCTGCAGGCGAATCCGGCGACCGCGAATGTGTCGATCATGAATCAGGGGATCGGGGCCACCAATCTTGTCGGTACCGATTCCACGACGGCTGAATCTCGCTTCGCGCGCGACGTGTTAGGCCAAAGCGGCGTCAAGTACGCGATCATTCTCGACGGCGTGAACGACATCAACGGGTCCGGTACAATCGACGGCATGAAGGCCGCCTACGCCAAGATGATTAAGGCCGGCCGCGACAAAGGTGTGCTCGTGTACGGCGGGACCATCACTCCGTGTGCGTGCGCGAGGGACGCCCTCCGCAAGGACGTCAACACGTATATCAGGAGCGGAGCCTTCGACGGTGTCATCGACTTCGATGCCGCGCTCAAGGACCCCGCTGATCCTACCAAGATGCTGGCGGCGGCCGGCTCAACCGATAACCTGCACCCAGGCCCGGCCGGCTATAAGATGATGGCCGATGCGGTGGACCTGACGCTGTTCACGAAGTAACGCGACACGGGCGCGCGGAGGCAGGCCCGCCTCATCAGTGTCGGTCGGCCGGCAACGAAGCTCCCGCGACGAGCAGCCCACAAAAAGCCGAAAGGCGCTGTCCGTTTCCGAACAGCGCCTCTCGCTTCTATCTGTTACCCGAGCGCGTCACGCGCTCACTGCGGCGAGCTCTCAGTAGAGCAGCATCAAACGCAGGCGGTGGCCGAGCGTCTCGTTGACGAAGCCGTTGTCCGTCGGGTCCGTATCGTTGCGCTCTTCGATCCGAGCATGGGAGTAGGAGAGCACGTACTTGATGTAGAGCCGGTCCCACAGCATGTACTGAACGGCAGCGAACATCTGCTGATGGGTGGTCTTTTCCGGCTGACCGAAAGCGTCCATGTTGAAGTTCTGGAAGTAGGTGTGGTGGTAGCCGAGACCGACCATGAAGTCCTTCAGGTAAGGCCGCACGTTGACGAAGCCGCCGGCGGTCGTCGTAGTGTAGCTGGCGGACGAACGGACAGAGCCGTCCTGCTCGAACGCGTCTTCCGTGCGACGTGCGAGACCACCGCCGAACTCGACCCAGGGCGGGAGAACGAATTGCAGCTCGCCGCCGACGCCTTGCGTCTCGACGCGCGCTTGGTTGCCCTCGAACAGTGAGCTTGCCAGGTTGCGCTCGTAGCCGCCCTTCAGCTTCAGGAAGCCGAGGTCGACCACGGCTACGGGCCGGATACCGACTTGCTTGCCTTGGCCGGACGCGCCGAAGCGAGTCAGCAACTCGAGCCGGAGCCACTGCGGGAGGTACAGATGCGCGGCAATCGCGCCGTTGTTGACGCCGCGATCCCACAAGGCGTCGAGGGCGTACGGCTGCGCCGGGGTCTTGCTGAAGCTGGCAGCGCCCACGCGCTCGTAGGTGTTGAGATCGAGGCCCATGCCGAAGTGGTAGACCTCGAAGCCCTGCAGACGACCTACGGTGATGTCGAACTTCTTCCACTTACCGATGCGGAGATAAGCGTCGTCGACGTCCACGTAGTTCGTGGTGCTGTTGTTCTGCTCCGTGTTCGCCACGAACTCGGTGTTCGAGAGAATGAACCAGTTGTCGCTGTGGTTGTAGACGGCGCTGGTCCTGAACGTCAGGCGGCCCTGCATGCGATATTCGAACTGGTTGGCCTCGCTCTGCAAACCAGCCTTGACCGAGCGAATGCTGGAGTCCGCCCAGCTGGAGCCGGAGAAGGCGATGCGGAAGTTCGGCTGCCCCTCGTACTTCGGCATGTACGGCCACTGCAGGTGGTTGATCGACAGCTCGAGCGAGCCGCCGTGAACGCCGGGGACGGGCCGGTTCGGATAGCCCGTGGAAGGCAGGCGCTCGAGGGCCAGCAGTGGGGGTTCGGGCTTTGTCTCGGCCTGGTCAGCGGGGGCCGGGGTCTCGACCACGGTGGTCGCGGTTGCCACTTTGGCATCGGCCGTCGCCGGCTTACCCGATTCGGATTCGGACGGAGCCGCGGCGGGCTCCGCATCCGGGGTAGCCGTCGGGTCTTGTGCGTGGGCCTGTGAAGTCAGGAGCAGAAGGGAGGAGAGAACGCTGGCGAGCGCAGCGACGTCACGAAGGTGCATTTTCATGGGCCTATATCGAAAGCTGGAGATGGTCTCGGCAGCGTTTAGTTGACGGTGAGGGTCTGTTGCAGAAGGAGCTTGTCGGAACTCGGTCCCACTTGAATCAAGACTGGGGCTTTCTCAATCACCCAGGCGCTGGTGGTCATGTCCCAATATTTGAGATCGCGAACTCGGACCGGGATGCTGACGCGCTTGGCTTGGCCCGGCAGCAGGTGAACGCGCGCGAAGCCTTTGAGCTCCTTCTTGGAACGCCGCGCCGCAGTCGTGTTCGGGAACGAGGCGTACAGCTCAATCACCTCGTCGCCCTCGGGGCCCGCGGTGTTTCGCACGTCGACTTCGACTTGCACCAAGCCGTCGCTCGTCACCTGCCCACAAGGCATGTGCAGGCGCTCGTACGAGAAGGTCGAGTAGGACAAGCCGTGACCGAAGGCATAGAGTGGCTTGAGCCCCTTCACGTCGAACCAACGGTAGCCCGCGTAATAGTCCATGAAGGTGGTGTTGCCTTCGTCGAACTTGGGGAACTGGTCGATGGTTTCAGGCCAGGTCACCGGTAGGCGTCCGGCAAAGTTCGCCTGTCCGAACAACAGCCGCCCGAGCGCCGTACCAGCCCGCTCACCCGGGTACCAGGCCATCACGATGGAGTTGGCTTGGTCTTTCCAGGCACGCATATCGACCGCACCGCCCGCTTCGACGATCACGATCGTGGGCTTACCCGTGGCCAGTACCGCCTTCACCACGTCATTGTGGGGGAACGGCAGGTCCAGATTTTCACGATCGGCCGCGCCCGTGTACTCCTCGCCTTCGTCACCGGCGGTCAGACCGATGATGACGACGGCTACGTCGGCTTGCGCTGCGGCCGCTGCCGCCTTGGTTGCCGCTTCCTCGGGTTTTCCGGGATCGTTCGTGGCCGAGATGACGGTGATGCCCTTCTCCGAAGCGGCTGCGGTGATGCCCGCGAGCGGTCCGACGACCAGGTCCGGATTGGGGCGCACGCGGCTGCTGCCGCGATCGCCGAGCGCCGCATCGGTCACGAAGTTGAAGCGCTTGTTGCGAGGCTTGTCGCTGGTCACCTTGTAGTCGACCGTGGCGCCGACCAGTGCGACCTTGGTCACCCCGGTGATCGGCAGCGCTGGCTTACCGGTGGCTGCGACTGGATCGTTCTTGAGCAAGACCGCGCCCTTTTCGGCGGCTTCAGCAGCCAACTGCGCGTGTTCCTCAGCCACTGGGCCCACGAGTGCGCCGAGATTTTCGTCGTAGGTCGAGCGCGCCGGCTTGTTCCCGTACAGGTGGGCTTGGTTCAAATACAGCGAGTTGAAGCGGATCTTCTGCTCCAGCACGCGCGACACGGCCTGGTCGACCGACTGCTGACCAATCGTGCCGCTCGCCAGCAGCGAGGGCAGCGCGTCGTAGTTCAGTGCCCACGGCACTTCCACGTCGAGCCCGGCCTCGATCGCCTCGGCGGCGACGACGAGATCGTTGGGCGGATCGGCAGGGCCTTGGCCCGTGTCTTGGGCGGGCATCGCCCACCAATCCGTGAGCACGAAGCCACGGAAGCCGAAGTCGTAACGCAGCACGTTGGTGAGCGTGTGCTTGTTCTGCGTCTGCTTCTTGCCGTTGACGGAGTTGTACGACGCCATCACGCAGCCGATGCCGCCGTCGCGCACGAGCATTTCGAAGTGCCGACCGTAGGTTTCGCGCAACGTCTGCTCATCCATCGAGGCATTGATGGAGAAGCGATGGGTTTCGATGTTGTTGGCCAGCCAGTGCTTGGCGCAGCCGGTGATGCGGGTTTGCAGACCGCGGGTGAGCTCGCTGGCAATGCGCCCGAGGTGATGGCTGTCTTCGCCGAAGGTCTCCTGCGCGCGCCCCCAGAGCGGGTTTCGCAGCATGTTCATGCACGGGGTCAAGAGCACGTTGTTGTGCGATGCCACCGTCTCGTCGCCCATGGCCTCGCCCACGCGATAAACCAGGTCGATATCCCAGCTGGCGCCCTGCACCACGCTGGTGGGGAAGGAGGTCGACCAGTTCTTGAGCGGATCCCGACCTTGGCCGGACTCTAGATTCAAGCCGTGCGGTCCGTCACGCCACCAGTAGCCGGCGATCTTCAGCTGGTCATCGTCTCGAGAGCGCTGAATGTCCTCCCAGCGGTTCGAGTCGGTGTAGCTCGGCGCGGCCAGGCCGGTGAGCTGGACCACCTTCTGCTCGGGGGTCATCTGCGCCAGCAGGGTCTGCGCCTGCTGATAGACGGCCGGATCGGTCTTGTACAGATCGCCCACGGGCGTATCGCCGCAAGCAGCCCGTGCCGACTCGTCCGCCATGGGCGTGGCGGGCGCGGGGGTGGTGAGCACGACTTCGGTCGGCTTCAGCGCGACCGACGGGTCGAGCCCGACCAAGTACTTGGGGGCCGTGATGCCAGCGCCGAACTTGGCGTTCAGAACCTCGTCGGAGTGTTGGCAGGCGGCGAAGACGATGCAGGCGCTGCTGAGCAGCCCGGTGGCGACACTGAGACGTGCCAGCTTGGTGTGGCGAGGAGAATCACTCATATGAACTACTATCCCTGCCCCGCGACTAATGAAGGGGCTGCTGCTTCGAATGAGGTCGGAGCTTTAGGTTGCACCCGGCCGTGAGCAGGCCAGGCGATGCCCTAGCACGAGCCAAGGCCGTCTAAAAGTATCGAAATCGATGATCACCCGCTGACTGCTTCGGATTCACTCGCGTCATCAGCGGCGGCGCGAGCTTCGGAGAAGCCGCAGAGCTTCGCACTCGCAAAATTGCTGCCAGAAGAGAGCGTTGGAGCACTGATCGGGGGGCGTGCGAGCGTCAAACATCACGAATCACTATTCCCGCGGCCTTGCCAATTGATCAGAGGTTCATGCTTTTCTCTCCAGCGAGGATTGTTCAAGGATAGTTCGAAAAAGTTCGGCAGTCTGGCGGGCCGATGATGATTGGACTTAGCGAACGGCCGGGGCACGGCTATGTCACGGATGTCAGGGATGGGCGGTACTGGGTCGGGTGAACGAGTGATGAGACGGGCAAAGTCGTGGCGTAGCGCGCTGCTGGGCGGGGTGGGATGTGTACTCGGTTTGGCGGTGTGGCCCTCGCGGGCCCAGGCCCAAAAGCCCGAGCTGGTGGCGCCGACGCAGCTGGCCGCGGAGCCCGTGCCGTACCCGGATGGTGGGCACGGCGCGGCGGAAGTCGTACTCGAGCTGGTGATTGCGCAAGATGGCAGCGTGAGCGACGTGAGCGTACGCGAGGGCAGGGACCCCTTCGCGACTGCCGCGCGCATCGCAGTTTTGCGCTGGCAATTCACGCCGGCCACTCGCGATGGCATCCCCATCCGAGCTCGCATCACCGCCAAGGTCTCCTTTCGCGCACCGGTGGTCGTGCCCGCAGCAGCTCCGGAAGACAGCAAGCTCCGAGGCGCAAGCGCGCCGGCCGCGCCGACCGTGCCGGGGGCGGCGAGCGGTCCGGTCGCACCCGCGCCCACCGAGATCCGTGTGCTCGGGGAAGAACGCCAAGAGCTCGGGTCGCTGCACATCCCACGCAGTGAGACGCGCCTGATCCCAGGCGCGTTCGCCGATCCGTTCCGCGTCGTGGAGGTCCTTCCCGGCGTGGCACCGGTACTGAGCGGCATTCCCTACTTCTATGTGCGTGGCGCGCCGCCCGGCGACGTGGGCTATCGCATCGACAACATCCCGGTCCCGCTCTTGTTCCACGTGGGCGCAGGGCCCTCGGTGATCGCGCCGGCGCTCGTAGAGCGCGTGGATCTATTTCCCGGCTCCTATCCCGCCGAGCACGGTCGCGTCGCCGGCGCGGTGATTGCGGGCGAGACCATGGCGCCCAGCACGGTTTTTCACGGCGAGGCGCAAGCGCGCATCTTCGATGCGGGCGCCATGGTCGAAACACCCTTCGCGGACGGCCGCGGCAGCGTGCTGCTCGGTGGTCGCTACGGCTACACGCAAGCCATTTTGTCCCTGGTCGCGCCGGACTACGGCCTCAACTATTGGGACTACCAAGCGCGCATCGCGTATCGCCTCAATGCCACCGATAGCGTGTCCGCCTTCGCCTTCGGCGCGCTCGATCAACTGACCAACGAGCGCGTCGGTCGCAAGTTGTTCGATACCCAGTTTCATCGCGTCGATTTGCGCTGGGATCGCCACACCGAACAGAGCCACGTGCGCCTGGCGCTCACGCTCGGCGCGGACCACGTGCTGAACGGTCAGGAAGACGTGGGTGCCTCGGGCAGCGAGCTGCGCGACACCACGGCGCGCATCCGGCTCGAAGGTAGCCATCGCGTGCATGCCAAGCTGCGCCTGCGTGGCGGCGCAGACGTGGGCTTGACCAACGTCAAAACCGAATACGACATCTTGAATGGAGCCACCGTAACCCAGCCGGCGCGCGTGGATCTCGCGGCCGGCGCGTACATGGACGCCATCTGGCGGCCCGCGCGCGCCGCGGAAATCGTACCTGGCATACGCTTCGATTTGGCGCGTTCGCGGCTGAAAACACACGCTTTCGTGGAGCCGCGCCTGGGCACACGCCTGCGCGTGGCGCAGGGCGTGTCGTGGGTTTCGGCCTTCGGCGTGGCCCACCAACTGCCGACGCAAACGGTGCGCGTGCCCGGCCGCACCCCGAATGCGCTCGAGCTCGCGGAACAGGAAGCGTGGCAAGCCACCACTGGCGTCGAGTTCGTGCTCCCGGCCAGCATGCTCGGTAAGGTCAGCCTATTTCACGCCTGGGTCGATGCGCTGAACGCCGACGTCACCGGACGCAGCTTCGGTACGGAGCTCTTCTTACGTCGAAACTTCAGCGAACGTCTGGGCGGCTTCGTCTCGTACACACTCTCGCGCACGACCTACACCCACCTCAGGGAAACCAACCAAGCCGAGTTCGATCGCCCGCACGTGCTCTCGCTCGTGCTCGGCTACGATCTCGGCAAAGGCTACCGCCTGGGCGCTCGCTCGTTGTTCGAGTCGGGCCGGCGCTACGCGGTGGCCTGCCCCACTCCCGACTGCGGCCCAGGCGATCCCATGGCGCCCCGACCCTTCATCAACATGGGTCGCACACACAGCTTTTTCCGGCTGGATTTCCGCTTCGAAAAGCGCTGGCAGCTAGCAGCTGGCCGCTGGATCTCAGGCACCTTCGAATGGTTCAACGCCACACTCTCTACCGAGGCCGACAGCGTCAATTGGGATCCGATGCACGGCGGTGTGATCGTCACGGACCGAAGCGCGCTCACTCTGCCCAGCATCGGGGTAGAGGCGGGGTTTTGATGCCCCGCCTGGGTACGGCGTAATACGGCCCGGCGTGCTCGCGCTTCGCGCTCCGCGCGCCGGGGGCCCCCCGACGCCGGCTGCGCCGGACGTGGGGGCCCCGACGGCTACGCTCTTCGCGACTCGAGGCGTGCTCGCTTCGCTCCCACGCTCGGGCAGTCGCGCTGGGGGCGCCACCGTCCGTGAGTGGCCTTGTCCGGCTGTAACAAAACGGGGACATTTCCGGACAGGCTCGGGTTCATCGTCGACTTCTTCGCGCCGAGCGTTCGGCTCGTCGTTGTTGTCGATGGTGGCTCAGGCCTGGCGGATGGTTGAGCTAGCGAACTGGGGGCGCCACCGTCCGTGCCTGGCCTTGTCCGGCTGTAACAAAACGGGGACATTTCCGGACAAGCTCGGGCGTTCGCGCCCACGTCTCTGCCGAGTGAGCTGCGCGCCAGCGACGCGGTCTAGCGGGCTGACTCGATTCGAGCGAAGCGGCGATAGGGCCAGGGTGCTTCAGGGCGAGGGAA
>Ga0247779_1001782_pt1 | contig 10079 bp, 10 predicted proteins | sample UWRJL221509R5_FD_179925 | JGI IMG/M metagenome (GOLD analysis project Ga0247779, IMG submission 179925) | Plant litter microbial communities from Arlington Agricultural Research Station in Wisconsin, United States - UWRJ-L221-509R-5 | ecosystem: Environmental > Terrestrial > Plant litter >...
ATCCGGTAACATTTTACTGGAATCGACAAGCTTACGTCAGCACCATCAAGTACAGACGTGTGTGAACATTTGAAACAGATGTTTGTGTACGTTATGTCCTATTTTGCGGCCGGCTCATATCTGGTGATATTTGACCGGCTAGATTGATGGCTCGGGAAAGTCGCAATAGCCTGAGATCGCTACTTTCTTGCAAATATTTCATAAAAACGCGATCCCGTTAGGCCTTTGAGACCAAGTTTATCCCAGTTATCCATTCTGTAGATGGAGACGTAGACGTCCACGAATCATTACTACGATCGTTTGTCCCATTTTCTTTCATCCCCTGAACGAATTATAATTGTGTATTTGCCCGAATCCAGATTCCAAGGACGAGCGTATTGCAATACTCTAAAGTGGGCATCATTTCTACCACTAGTCACAGCTCATCAAAGAAATACCCTCGATAACTGTGCAATTTACGCTTTGCAAACTCGAAGACATGGCTACTTCGTACAAGAGCATCACTCCCATTGACTGTGCGTCAATGGATGGCTTCCCACAACCTATCAGTGCTTTGGCATTTGATCCCGTATCAGATATTCTTTGGGCTGGTCACAACTCTGGAACCATATCAGCTTACTTCGGGACTCGAGGAATCAGTGGACCCTCTTTTCGCGTGGGTGGTCATCTCGGCGTGAAGAAAATCGCCGTTGGAGACAATTATGTTCGCGCACTAGGAAATTCTGACTATGGCTTGGGATCTTGGACGAAAGGAGGAGTTAATAAATGGTTTTTCAAGTAAGAATGTGCTTCATATCATGTTACGCTGCTGAGATAGCCCTACAGACAGTCGCCAGCCAATATGGTAACGTTTTCGAATACCCCTTCCGCATCCAGTTTTCTAGTGGCATCTCTCGATACCCTGGAAATGGTATTTTTAAGTCCAGCCACTGGAACTGCGATGCGCAAGGTCTCCACCACTGCAATCCTGACCCAACTGGAACTTACGCATTCTATGATATTATCTGGTTCAGCGGATGGTTATCTCCGTGTTCACGACCCTAGAACAGGGATGGGCAGGTCGTCTGGGTCTGAGAATTTTGTGAAAGCACATGCAAGGTCAATACTGGCCCTCGAAACGTCGGGAAATTTCGTTTTTACCATTGGCATGGGAGAAAGGTATTTGTCTCATAGTTTGAGTTGTGCACGCCCATTTATGCTCATTGCACGAATCATAGACAATCTAGACCTTTCCCTGATCCTCTTGTTAAGATATACGATTTGCGTACGATGAAGCCATTGCCGCCAATACCATTTTCTGCTGGGCCGGCATTTATTCACGCCCTTCCCAACCGAACCTCAACTCTGGCCGTCATTTCAAACCAAGGCTTGATCAATATCGTTGACGCTTCTAATCCCTCTGCGTCTAATGAATTCTATCAGGTAACTGTTTGTAATAGCCGATTCTGTATGTAACTCACGTCTTATCCAGTTGGACGTTTCCTCATACTTAACCGCTACATCAATGTCACCGACGGCAACGTACATGGCATTCGGTGACGCGGATGGTGTCGTACATCTTTTGTCACAAGCAGATGGCGATATTCCCTTCAACGGTTTCGAAGGCCAGCCTGTTCCTTGGGCAGATACGCCTGCACCACTTGAAGAAGAAATTCAGTGGACCGCGTCAACGTGAGAGACTACAAAAATTGTACTTGGAAGGACACGCCAGCCTGACGATATTATTAGACCTTTAAACTCGATAGGGATGCCTTACTTTGACACACAACTTTTGTCCGCTTGGCCATCTGCGTTAAACTCCAAAAGCTCTAGCTTTTCATCTCCACCTCGAATTCCTGCCCAAATTCTAGCAAGCATGAAGTATAACGAGAATATTGCATATGCACCCTTACCTAAAGAACTAAGAGGTCGGCGGAACGTAACGCTAGCCGTCCCACGAAAAGAAGTGGGTCGTTTCCGCAGCGGTAAAGCGGGGCCTTCTGATGTGGGTCCACTTCTGTGCCTTCTTCTTTTCATGTCATTTGAAATAATATAGGCAGGATCCGACGAAGGTTCCTTCGACCACGATAACGACGAAATTCCACGCATATATCGTCGTGTTGAAATAGAATATTCAAAATTTGGTATCGAGGATTTCGACTTTGGGTCTGTACACTTTTCGCTTCTCTACCTCCAATGCTGTTACGAATTCCTCGTAGTTTTTATAACAAGACCGAATTCAGTGGACTTGAGACCCATATATTGCATTCGTACACCAATTCACTCATCCAGGTCATGCATTATATTCACCCTATTCGCCAGTTGGCAAAAGGACACATCACTATTAATTGTCCTCGAGAACACTGTCTTCTGTGCGAACTTGGGTTTGTGTCGCGCATGATAGAGGATGCCCATGGAACGAATTGCCAAGCCAGCAATTTCTGCAAAACTGTTGGTGTCTTAGCTCAAGGTTATTCACGGTCTTTCAAGCTGGTACCATGCAACTGACTATTCTCGTTAGCTTCGAATGCCATAGAACTCATGGACTACGGTAGAGAGGGCCTTGAGATTGATTACGCCCAGAAGATACAGACGTTCCATAGATTTCTCATCGATCATTTGGGAAACGAAGGGAGAAATACTAACGTCCTATCCTTCACTTCACCCATATTATCTCAAGCATCTCCAATATCATACCTTCTAGGTATCAGTGGCAAGAACGTAATTCTTTGTTCGAATTGTAAAGTCGTGCAGGAAAAACACCACTTATCTCACGTCGTTGACTTAATTTACCCCCAGAGGGTGAGCTCGATTTTACTGTGTGCGATGTTCCTTCCTGATAAAAGTTTCTTCTTTTCTAGCCGTTGGCAAATACTACTCAAAACACTGATTTCAGTAGCATCATTCAGGGATCCCTTTTCCGACAAATAACCAATAAAACGATATGCCAGTCTTGCAAGCAATACACCTTTCATTTATCTCGAAGATCTACATCCTCTCGTCATCTGCCCCCAGTTTTGGCTATCAATGCGTCGGTGTATAGCGAAGAACATTTTGCATTCTGGCAAGATTCACGGAATTCGTCGTTTTTACAGCCCGATATAATGTTGCATGGCCAAGTCAACGGAATGGATGACCCTGAAGAAGTGAAATACAATATACGAGTGTGTGGGATTCCGCCACCCAGCATATCCATACTCATTGAAACGCCTTGTTTATTAGGCGCTTGTGGTTAAAATATCTCGCAAGAACCGCAAGTCACACTTGGTTTCTCTTGTAAAAGGTGGTATTTAACACAAAAAACCTCTCTATAAGCAAGCATCCTCATCTGAACTCACTCAGTTCCGGAAGCGGAAGAGCGGGGATCACCTAGCCCATGGTTTTTATTCAACGATTTCTCTGTGACCAACATTTCGCAAGAAGAAGCTTTAAGCTTCCCTGACAAATGGAAGGTATGATAAATGTAACCCTTGTATCCACGTTTCTTCAAATAACTTCGTCAGCTACCTGCAATCGTCTATTTTGAACGGGCAGATTTGAAGGAGACTGTTAAATTCCACAATACGAAGTACCAACTCGACCCAAGTATTTTGAGTAAGGACACTTCCATTTCAATGTAAGATACTTATGCCGCTCGTTTCCTTTCCAATGTCCAATGACCTCTATTTCCAGTAATCGTGATAGAAACCTCATCAAACACGAATTCTTACGGCCGGACGAATTACCGAAACCTGGCACACTTGTCGCCATAGACGCGGAGTTTGTTTCAATGCAACAGGTTTGGTTGGTTTATCCTGATAGCGGGAGTGTTTGACACTTATGAACTGCAGGAAGAAACTGAGTTTCGCTCTGATGGCACAAAGAAAGTGCTTAGACCTGCAAGGCTCAGTCTAGCGCGTGTTTCAGTACTTCGCGGAAATGGTCCTCGTGCAGGAGTGCCTTTGATAGATGATCATATACATACGAGCGAGATAATAGTGGACTATCTCACTGAGTTCTCTGGGATTAAATGTGAGTATTCAAGACTGGCCACGTTTATACAACTGATGCAAAATTCAAGTCGGTGATCTGGACCCTTTGCATTCAAAGTACACATTGACTCCTCTCAAAATTGTATATAAGAAGCTTCGTCTTCTAGTTGACTGCGGGTGTATCTTCATCGGTCACGGTCTTTCCAAAGACTTCCGCATAATCAGTAAGTTGCTTCGATGTCTTATCTTGGTGGTAATTTACTCAACCCGACAAAGACATCTATGTCCCTCCCGAGCAAGTCATTGACACAGTAGACTTATATTTCCTTAAAGCTCGACAGCGCCGTTTGTCATTGAGGTTCCTATCTTGGTATATTTTGGGAGAACATATTCAAACCGATACGCATGATTCGATTGAAGATGCTCGCTCCGCTTTGAGATTATACAATGCTTATCAGGATTTCGAGGAGCGCGGTGTGTTTGACGAGAAGCTCGAAGAGATTTACAGGGAAGGACGTGCACTAGTACGTATAGCTTCTGTTCTGTATCCCTGAGGAAATTTTAACATTTAGTTTAGGGTTTCAAACCACCAACTCTAACCGATGGGTCAAATGTAGATACCAATCTCTAACGATAAATATTCAGAGCGCATACACATCATACACATACATACATACATGCCACAGAATGGTTCAAGTAATGAAATTCGAATGATATTCATATATCGAAATCGTCGTCCAGACCCTTCCTGCGATGATACTGGCAAGATATAGATCAAATATAAGTTGTACATAGCCAAAGAGAGAAAATTTCAACGACGCACTACAATAGTGGGTTTTTGGGATCCCGATTTCCCTTGGACTTCCTCCATCTGTATACGCCATTAGGGAGACCAACTCATAATCATTAGATCTAAACTTGCCTGGTTTAGAAGGTCGATCAACTGTTCTTCGCTGACTCGCCCTCTAAGTTGACCAGATTGCGCCATTCTGATGAGGATGGCTTCAATTTGTTTCGACCTCTCGACACTAACGAGCGCTATACGCGATACTATAGAAGATCGGACACTTCCTCTCGTGAGTGAGAACTAAATCGTGGGCATTACATACATCTCTCCCTTGCAGCACTATCAAGAATCGTGCTGAGCAAATCTCGACGCATTTGCTCTTCTTGCTCCCTCTTAAGTTGAGCTTCTTCATTCGATTGTTGTTGGCCGCCGCCACCAGGTGCCGAAGTAGGGAGCGCTTCCATGTTAAATAGATTCAGTAGATTCTCGAGATGAAGAGATTATGCGATGAAATGGTAGCTGAGTGTGTACAACGAGCGAGATGACGGTGGAAAAGAAAGAAAGATCAGAGTGACCTGTTAATGAGCTGATCAAGATATTGGCATAAAACGATTAGATTAGATGAGCCTGCTTCAAACATAAAATTGGATCAATCTATTCGAATGTTCAATGTATAACTGGTTACACGATTTAAGATACAGGATATTATACATGGAAAGAGATAAGAATTATACCAAGATTAATAGACGTCATAGTAATAGATGGCTTCGTGAAGAGTCGTTGATCGTAAATATAAACGAAGGTAAGAACATCCTCCAGGGAGCATCATTATCAGAAACGAAAAGGTCATCAGATGCGACAATCGTCAAAGGAAGAAGAGGAAAATGGAAGTAGCCCCAATGATGAAACTGGGGTACGAGGCCATCGAGGAGACTACGGCACCGGATTTAGGTGGCGTGGTTGTCCCGTTCTGCTGCTTAGCCAGATCCTGGAAAGCCGAGAAATTCTTCGGGCCAGTTTCGATAGCGTTGACAGAGAAGACCATGCCTGAGCCGCAGTGGTTCGCCTGTCGACAGTATGCCCAAATAGGGTTTGTCTTTGAAGCAAACATTAGTTATAGCGCAGATGACCAGGAACAGGTTCATATACTCACATCGTTGACGCGAATAGTGAACGTTGGGAAATCCGTGGCATCATCGGCAACAGGCATGCTAAATAGTGGGTCAGTTTCTTGCATCTCCTTGTGAAAAGAGTGAGCGATACGCACAATCCAGAATCGAAGCCAATTTGCCCAGTAGTACTCGTCGAAGACAAAGCACGGCACGGTGTATCAAATGAACTTGCTGTAACCGTGTGGTTCTTCTGGTGGAACTCAAAGGTAACCGTGTCACCAATTTGCGCCGTAATGTTTGATGGGCTGTATGCCAGGATGTTGGGCCCGCCTACAATGATTTTATGGTCGACTCCCGTAGTAGGAGAGGTGGAGGGCGCAGATGACGACGTAGTTGTCGTATATGTCGTTGGAACAGCTGACCCGGAGACAGTTAGGGTAGTTGTAACAGTTATAAAACCAGTCGCCGCAGGGGTACTGGCACTCGTGCTTGCTGTTGCACCACCTTTCGCGGCAGCTTGAAATGCAGCAAACTTGTCTCCGGGATTGACTGCAAATACCATGCCCTGTTGGCAATGATTTGCTTGCTTGCAGTAGACCCAGACAGGATTTGTGTCTGTTACTACGAATTGCGCAACAGGGAACACTGTGGCGGAATCTGCGACTGGGACGCTGGCAACGAGATAAGGTGTTATTTTAATAGACCTATCAGGACAGAGACAAGGACACAAACTTACAACCCTGTGTCAAACCCTGCGGGTGCCTTTACACATGGGCTATCAAATGTAGACTGAGTTGCAGTGTGGTTTTTCTGCTTGAAAATGAATTGTACGGTATCCCCTGGGTTGGCGTTCTGGGAAGGCACCAACAAATGATTATTGACTCTGAAAGTAAATGACTGGAATAAAGCTTACAACGAAAGGTGGATTGTACTGCAAGATACCAGGGCCACCTACAGTGACATCTATTGTCGCGGCAAGTGTATTTTGGACGGCGAGTCCTAAGATTACAGAGGAAAGGAAAGCGAAGCGATGCATGGCGATGGTTGCAAAATAAGCCAAGAACGATCAACGTTTGGGGAAGGCAGAAAGAATGAGGAGAATTCATTTTGTGTATGGCCTTTATACTCTTCCAACAATGGGGGAGGGTCAAGGTACGCGATCCAATTTTAGAACTTCATTGTTGTTGTTGACAGCACGTGATACACAAGAACAACAAAACGTACAAAAATAGAAACAACAACATTTTACAGCTGGAGCAATCCAGCGGAAGTAAAAAACAATCTTTGGCGAATCATCACATGAGAAGTTTGATAAAATAAGAAAAACAACGTTGCAAAGTCCAAATATGTACCTGTGCTATACAACTTTTTAGAGGTAAATTTCGACAAATTTGCCCCATCGTTCAATAACAGGCTTTACGAGATTATCCCATTCCCTGCCTTTATTTGCCCCTTTCTTCCATCTTTGAAACTCAAAGATTTCTTTATGAACACTTCCACAGTCCGGACAGCGCCTGAGGTTAGCGTCCTTTGCGCTACTGACCTTACTGGCAGATGTTGTCCTTCCGGTGGACGATATGGACGTCGCAGATTCCGCCTCAGATGCTACATCTATGTTTGGCCATGCGGAATCGAGATAAATAGTAGAAGAGACGAGATCAGAAAGTTCGAGATGAATGAGTCTCTCTGTGGGAGTGTCAGTGTGGCTATCCAATAATCACGATAAAGCAAAGGTGTACGTACCGAGTCGGTGACACCATTTGCTTTTTTCCCCAGCTTTAACCACTCCTTTCATGAGACTCGTTGCTTCGCCGTTACTGTCTGGCGGGTATCTTCCTCTGAGAATTGGCTCCTTCGATCCACATTGCTTCCCCCATTGGTCTATTCTCTTTACTAGATTTACGGTTCGACCAACCTTGAGTTTGACAGTCTCCGTATTATCATCTTCGCTGCTTGTTTAGTCCATAGTCTGAGCAGGTATATATAAATGCATGACTCACCCCGTATTTCATAACAATAGATGTATCCATATACATCCGATTTAGATCGGGGCTTCTCCATTTCGACGCGTAAAGCGGCCTGTGTCTCCAGCTGTAAATGCGAGGGTATCCAATCTGAATGTATAGAATTATATATCAGAGTGCTGCGCACAACCATGTCGGATCCAAGGGAATGCACCTTTAAATTCTACAAATTCACGATTTTCATGTGAATAGAAGCCCGATGAAGTCAGCACTTCCTTTGTATGTTGGAAGCAGTATATATGAATCGATTCTTCAGAGTCGTTGTCGGACATTAGGTGTAGGAATGAAGGCCTGATTTTAACCATCCTGTTACATCGTTTACCGGCCTTCGTAACCCCAGAACATTGCTCTTGGCCAGGTTTGGAGGACGATGATGATATAGAGATTACACTGACAGAATCAGATGAATCGGACTTCTTGCGTCCTTTAATGGGTCTTGTAGGCGACGTGGTCGGTGTCGGGCCTGGCTTAGATGAGGTACGTTTAGGAGGAGGAGATGCAGATAGCTTTCCGGATGTCGTAGGAACTTGAGGATTGGAATGCGGACGGTTAAATGTTGCCGTAGAGATACTTTCGTCTGGAATCAGTGCCATTTGCATAGTCAACGACTGAGGATGGTCGGCAAAAGGTGTAGGCATTGCTATCTGTCCTGTATTCGAGAGATTGGGAGCAGAAGCGGCATGTCCGCCATGGTGCTGTGGAACAGCCAGGCTATTGTTCCCTTGAACTGGGGGAATGCCAGGGTGAAATCCTCCCACAAAAGGGCTTGAAAACTTGGAACTCTGATTGGAAATGTGGAAGCCGTTAAGAGCAGCAACTATATCGTTATCTCCATTGGTAGGACGATAGGTTCCATCGTTCTTGGAAGGCTTCGATGACGACTGAGGTTTAGGTGGTACTTCTGGCTTCTGTTGTTGTGGTAGTATGTAGTCAGAATTATTCCGAGTCCAAACGTCGCTGCTGAAGGCAGTTTACACACCTCGTCAGAACCAAATAGCTTGTTTAAGATATTGTGACCTTTTTGCCTCGCCTTTTCTTTAGCAGCTTCCTTAAGGGAGTCGAAACCAGACATAACACTGAAATAAAGATCTTCAGGAGGTTTTCTCTTGCTTGCTCGCAGTTCTTGATGAATATACGTAGGGCTTGATTCTGATGGGCTCTATATCATCACACAGCAGGCATACACAGGCCGACTTATAACAAGGATAGGAAAGGTCGTTATTGTATAACAATGGGAACAGGTTGTTGAAGTCACCAAGTCATCTAAGCGGCGGCAGCGTCACGGCAGCGGACGAAGAGCGTGAGATGGACCTTTGACAGGTGTACTTATATAAAGTGCATCCCCCTTCTTTTTTTCAACCATCGTTACCCATGAAAAAAAGTGAGTTCAGAGATTTATTTTGTGTATGTGATGAAACGCACTGGGCTCTGAAAACGTTGATGCAACGCACTACGCTCACCGAGCGGCGGCCTAGAAAACCGTTAACTGAACCGATCAATTTGGATCGAAAGTGATCGGACAAATGCTGATTTGTTCTTTTTTTCCTCTCAACCACCAGCATGGATCCCATGTCGGCCCCCCAATCTCAAGACTTTGTCGAGGTCCTCGAAACTATGACCAACAGCTTGTCTGCTGCGAGGAGTGCCTTACAATCTGTCAGGAAGAATTCTGAGTGAGTCCTACTTTTTTTTTCTTCAGTCAAGTCCAAATGAATGACTAATTCTTAGTTTTTCAGTAAACAGGACTTGAACGTCGCAAACGGCATATCGCTGCTTTCCCTAAAGCACCATGTATTGCTTTCATACCTCAAATCTCTCGTCTTGGTTACCTCCCATCGCCTCGTGGGAAACTCTTTAGAAGAACGGTCACCTCCTTCAGAGCCATTCAGTGTCAAGGAGCGAGCTGCCCGTGGCAATTTTCCAGGAGACCTCATTGACTCGATGATTGAAAATCGCATCGTGCTTGAAAAAGTGGAGGTTCTCGAGAGTAAAATGCGCTACCAAATCGAGAAGCTCGTAAGACTGTCCGACGAGACAGCGCAAAAAGTGGATAAAGCAGTCACAGACGGTGCGCTTTTTGGGCTTGTGTGTTTGGAAGCATGAGACTTACTCGCAGATTATTTCAGATCCTCTGGCCTTTAAACCGAATCCCATGTCACTCATGCAAAGCAATGACGAACCTCCTACTGGGGAAGGAGAATACCAA
>Ga0247779_1001783_pt1 | contig 10074 bp, 8 predicted proteins | sample UWRJL221509R5_FD_179925 | JGI IMG/M metagenome (GOLD analysis project Ga0247779, IMG submission 179925) | Plant litter microbial communities from Arlington Agricultural Research Station in Wisconsin, United States - UWRJ-L221-509R-5 | ecosystem: Environmental > Terrestrial > Plant litter >...
ATCTGTCGCATCCTTGACGAAGATGGCGACAGGCATGTGCTCGATCAACGAATCGAGGAAGCGGTTGCCCGCCTGCATCTCGGCGGTCGTGCGCTCCAGTGCCTCCTGGCTCGCGCTCAGTTCCTGGTTGCGCTGAATAGCCGCGTCGTAAGTTGAAAGCAGCAGATTCAGTATCTGCAATCGGTCGGCCGTGATGTAGTGCCGCTGACCGTTGAAATGAATCTCCACGCCCATGCCTGAATCATGCGCATGGCGGAACTCCCGGTTAAGGAGGATGTACTGAACCCGGTCCACGAGGTGTGTCTCGTCGTAGGGCTTCAGGATGAAGCAGTCGGCGCCGCATTCCAGACCGCGAATGACGTCCTGCGGGTCGGACATGGTTGTGACCAGAATGACCGGAACATCCCGCAACGCTGGGCGCGTCTTGACAGCCCGTGTCAGCTCATAGCCGTTCATCTCCGGCATAACCACATCGCTGATGATCAGCGCCGGCCGCGACTCGAGCGCCATCGCTAGCGCCTCGCGGCCATTTGCCGCAGACGAGACGTTCCAGCCACGCTGGCGAAGAACGTGCAGCAGTCGCTGCGCCTGTGTCGGGCTGTCTTCCGCGATGAGGATGTTCACCGTGGCTGCAGAGCCTGCGGGCAAGGTCGAAGCCATGTTGTACTTCCCTTTGTTCATACTCATGGGCGCGTTAAGGAGATCAGCAAATCTGCAATCTTGCCAACAGGCGCGACATGCATAGCGGCACCCAGCGCGATAGCCTCGCCCGGCATGCCATGGACCACTGAGCTGGCACTGTCCTGCACGATCGTGGTGGCGCCGGCGTCGCGCATGCGTTTGAGCTCATATGCGCCGTCCTTGCCCATGCCCGTTAGAAGAACGCCCACGGCCTTCGTTCCACAGTAGTCGGCCAACGAGCGGAACAGATAAGCCACGGAGGGTTGCAAGCCGTTCTCGGCCGACTCCCGGCCCAACACGATGCGCCCGCTCGGCCCGTAGCCCATGTGGAAGCCGTCGGGCGCCAGGTAGACGTGGCCTGGCTGTGGTGAGGTGTCGTGCGTGCCCACCACGACATTGGGCCCGGAAGTCTGGCTTAACCAGTCGGCCATCCCCTGCAGAAAGCCTTTGGCGATGTGCTGCACCGCTAGAATGGGCACGGGAAAATCGCTCGGCAGCGCTGCCAAAATCGTCTGCAATGCATGCGGTCCGCCAGTCGAAGCACCGATGCCCACCACGTGCGGATCAGACGGATTGACTGCCTTGGCAACAACCGTCCCACCGCGCGGCGCGCGCGCCCAGCGGCGCACGACCTTGACCTCCGACATGAGCTTCACGGTCTGCAGCAGATGAGCCGTGGTGGCGCTGAGCAAGGCTGTCGGCATCTCCTTCGTCGGCTTTTCAACGCAGGCAACCGCACCTGCCTCAAGCGAACGGACCATGACGTCGTCCGCGGTCGCAGCCTGGGCGCATAGGACGACCGGAAGCGGATGGTTCTCCATGATGCGACGCGTCGTGTCGAACCCGTCTAGCTCCGGAAGTCCGTGGGCGACAAGCACGAGGCTCGCCCGATGGGTCTGCAAAAAGTTCAGCGCTGCTTGCGGCTGCTCGACCGCTTGCACCACGCGAATTCGCGGGTCGGCCTGCAACAGCTGTACGAGGAAGCCGCGCAAGGAGTCCGACGCCTCAACCACGAGCACGGCAATGTCGACGACCTCGGTCATAGGAGCCGTTCTACGGCCTCAAGCAGGCTGTCCTGGCTGAAGCTCCCTTTGACAATGTAGGCGTTGGCGCCGACGTCGATGCCGCGCTCCTGATGCTCAGGCGTGGCCAAGGCGGTGACAAGTACTACCGGCAAGTCGGCGAGCTTCTTGTCGGCGCGCACTCGCGCAGTCAGATCAAAGCCATTGAGCCGCGGCATCTCCACGTCGGAGACCAGCAGATCAAAGACTTCGGTACGCAGCAACGAAAAGGCCTCCATACCGTCCACCGCGGTCCGCACCTTGTATCCGGCCGACTCAAGTATGGTCTTGAGCAGGATGCGGGAAGTGATCGAGTCCTCCGCGACGAGGATAGACCTTGCCGCCGGGCGCAGTGGCGCCGGATCGCTCGCGCCGCGCATCGCCTTCGGCGTGATGTGCCTCGCAGACTTTAGCAAGTCAGCCACGTTCAGAATGGGCACAACCTTGCCAGTGCCCAGCACCGCCGCGGCGGCAACATTGCGCACACGAATCAGCGGCTTGCGCAAAGGCTTGACCAGAACCTCCTGCTCCTCGAGGATCGCATCGACCGCGAAGGCGACCGCTTGGTCTCCAGTTCCGACCAGCAATAGCTGTACATCCGCCGAGCCGTCAGCCACGGGCGAATCGAGTTCGAGCACATCGGCCAGACGCACCAACGCGACGGCTCGGCCATTGAGGGTGACTGTCTCTCGAGCTTCTACGGTACGGACGGCGTCCGCACGCACCCGCGCGACGCGCTCGACGAGCGAAACCGGAATCAGGAACAGACGGCCAGCGGATTCGCACAAGATGCCCCGAAACGTAGCACGGCTCGCAGGGACCACGATGCTGAATGTCGTACCCACGCCGGGTTCACTCTGAAGCCGAACATCGCCGCCGAGCCGGCGCGTGTGCTCGTACACGATGGCCAGACCAAGTCCACGGCCCGACACGTGTGTGACCATGGCTCCAGTGGAGACTTCCGAGCGAAACACCAGCGCCTGGGCGGCGGCGTCGTCCAAGCTCGCGGCGTCGCTCTCGGCAACCAGCCCTCGACGCACGGCCGCGGCACGCACCTGCTCCGGCACGATCCCCGCGCCGTCATCCGACAGTACGATCTGCACCCGATTGCCCTCGGCATGCGAGACGGTCAGCACGATGCTCGCTCGCCGTGGCTTGCCCCGTGCAGTTCGCTCGGCAGGCAGTTCGACCGCGTGATCAACAGCATTGCGCAGCATGTGTACGAGGGGATCCTTCATCTCCTCGAGGATTCGCTTGTCCAGCTCGACATGCTCTCCTGTGATCCGCAGTTCAGCCTCCTTGCCCTGCTCGCGGCACAGGTCACGCACCAGCTTCGGAAAGGATGCCGAGATGCTCGCGAAGGGCAGCAGAAGTAGCTTCTTCGCGTTCTCCAGCAGGTTATCGACGGATTTTCCGATCACGTCACGGTCATGCCGAGCGGTACGAATCATCTGGGCCACGCGGCCTTCAAGGCCGCGCACAGCCGTGTCGCTCCAGTCGCAGAAGTCGAGGACGCGGGCGAGGTCAGCGGGGGCGGACTTGCGCAGCACACGCATGTCGGACTCGATCTTGCGCCAGCTAGTGCGCCATTGCTTGAACCACGTATCGAGCTCCCGCAGATCTGCAACGCGCTGTATGGCTGCGAGCTTGGCGACGAGCAGTTCTTCTGCCTCCAGCAATTGTGCTTCTAGCCTGGGAAGCGTCACTCGCACAGTTCCCTCAACGGATCCGGCCTGGCCAACTGGCGCAACACCGTGCAACTTGGCGCCAGCGGCTGCTCCATCTACTGACGAATCACCGCGCTCAGGATGCAGCGGGGCCGAGGCAGAAACGGGCGCCGGAGCCGGCGCCGTGGCAGGGGCGAAAAAACCTCCCGGCTGCGCCGACAGGCCGGTCGTTGGCGGCGTCGGACCAGTAGCGCCACTGGTGCCGAGCCGACGCAGCTCCTTGCGCAGCAATGCGACGTCCGACGTGGTCACCGTATTCGGGAGGCCGGAGAGGCCTGCGACCAACGCCTCCATCGTGTCGACCGCACGATGCAGCACATCAAAAGTCTCCGGCAAGGGGCCATGACGCTCACGTCGCCATACCGCGAAGACGTCCTCCAATGACTGGCAGATGCTCTCGATGTCTGGAAGCTCCACCGCGCGCGCAGCCCCCTTCAGACTGTGTGCAGCACGAAAGATGGTCTCGATAGTGGCTGACCTTGCTTGAGCCTCTTGGCCTTCATTTAACTCGTTCAGCCCGCGCGCCAAGGTCTGCACATGCTCACGCGCCTCGATCACGAACGTCGCGCGCAGTTGGCGAAGAAAGTCGTCGCTGGTCGGCATTGCCTTGTCAGACTCTGTAGCGCTCGACCGTCTGCTTGAGGCGATAGCCCAGGTCGTTCAGGCTTCTTGCCGTCGCTTCCAGCTGCGTGGCGCTGATCACATTCTGCGCGCTTGCCTGTTTGATGCTTTCCATGGCGTCCGCCACCTGATCAACACCGACGAGCTGCTGCTGGCTCGATGCCGCGATCTGCAGCGCCGCCTGTGCTGCGTCGTTGACGCTGTTGCCAAGTTCCTGGATGGCGCTACCCGCGCGCTCCGTTTGCAGGCTACCGGCCTCGACGGCCTTGCTCCCCTCTTCCGTAGCCATTACCGCCGCAGCCGTGGCTTTCTGAATGTCGCCAAGGATGCTGCGCACCTCGTTCGTCGCTTGACGCGACTGCTCCGCAAGGCTCTTGACCTCCTGCGCTACCACGCCAAAGCCCATGCCATGCTCTCCCGCCTTGGCGGCCTCGATGGCAGCATTCACGGCCAGGAGGTTGGACTGCGTGGAGATGTCCTCCACTGTCGCGATGATCTGCCCGACGGCCTGCCCTCTCTCCGACAACAGCGCCATGCTCGCAGCCATTACCTCCATCTGGCGTCGGATACGTGCCATGCCCGCCTCCACGTCTTGTGTGGATCTGCGTCCGCTGTCGGCGACCTGCACCGCCTTTTGCGCGCTGTCGGACACATACCGCGCCCTCTGGCTAGCAAGCTGAGCCGTCTGGCGTACTTCCTCGACCGTGGTCGTGGTCTCGCTCACAGCCGCAGCCGACTGCGTAGCGCTGGACGCGAGCTGGCTTGATGAGGCTACGATTTCGCTCGCGGCCGAACTCAGGACGCTTGTAGCATCGATGAGTTCGCGAATCTGCTCGCGCAGATCGACGGACATGCGCGCGAATGCGCTGCCGAGCACATCGGCCTCTGACTGCGGATGTATCGTGGTGCGCAGGTCGCCGACGGCGATCTGCTCGGCCTTGCCGGCCATGGCGCGCAATGAAACCGTCATGCGCTGCAGTGCGCGCTCAAGCACGCCGATCTCGTCGGTTCGCGCGACATCGGCTCGTGCCTGAGCATTCAAATCGCCAGCTGTGACGCGCTCGGTAGCGGCGGTCAACTCCTGCAGCGGTCCGGCCACGTTACGCGTGATCAACAGACCCGCGAGAGATGCGAGCACCAGCGCTAGACAAGTACCGATAACGATGGTCCACTGCGCGGCGTGCGCTTCGCCATCGGTCTGCTGTATATGCTGCGCAAGGGACGCATCTTCCTGTTTCTGAATCGCACTGAACTGCCTGCCGATGTCGGCCAGAAGCTCTTGTGTGTCGTTAGCCAAGAACAAGGACGTCGCTGCTTCGAGTCCCTTGGTACGGCGAAGCTCGGCCATGCTGTTGACTGCAGCGCCGTACTGTCTCAGCAAGTCCGCCGCTCTGTTGAGCTGTTGCATCTGCTCGGGCTGGTCGGCCATCCTTCTGCGCAAATCCTGCAACGGATCGTCCAACGCCTTCTGCGATGCTTTCAGTGCCTCAAGGTGGGCTTCTTGCCCAGTCAACAGATAGGTACGCAGCGCCAGGCCCACAGCACGCAATGCGAGCCGGGAATCGGTCAGCGCATCGAGAGATTCATAGGTGTGGCTGCGCAGTTCCGCGGCGTCGATCAGGTGGGCGGTGCTGCGGTAGGATGCCGCGCCCACAGCGACGAACACCACCAGTGCCAGCCCGAAGCCCGCGGCGATCTTGCGTCCAACAGTCCATCTCATAACCCTGCCTCCCTTTTATGTATCGACGCTGCGCTGGGTAACTCCTCGTCCACCAGCAGCCTCGGGTCGCCCAGGATGCGCGCCATGTTCAGCACGATCAGGCTCTCGGCGGTAATTCCTTGAATATATTGCTCCCCGATGCCGGTCAAGGTGGCTAGTGCCGGCTGGAGCGCCGAAAGCGAGAGACTTCGCACGCCCACGCTGACATCGGCCAGGAGGCCAAATTCGACTTGGCCGTCGCCTACCAGAATGATTCGATGCAGGTCAGTCAGGCCTTCTTCGGGGAGGCCGAAAAACCGCTTCAGGTTTACCACCGTGACCAGATGACCGCGCAGGCTGACGATGCCCGATACAAACGGCGGCGTGCATGGGAGTTCCGTGAGATTCCTCAGCGGATGCACCGCGTGCACATAGCTCGTCTGCACCGCGTAGCGCTCAGCGGCGAGGCGAAACTCAAGCACCTCGATGCACTCCTGCTTTCTTGCGGCAACCTCTCTCGCGTCGGGCAAGGGCCGCGCCATGACTTGCGCGCGCGCCAGCAAAATTCTGTTGTCGGCGTTCATTGCGCCCCCTCCTGTAATGCCAGCAACTGAAGCGTTTGCGTTAGACGCGCCACGGTGAGCTGCTCGGATTCCGGAACGATGTCTTCCGGGTCGAGGGGCAGCAGCAATCGCCGTGCATTGACGTAGTGCTTTCGGGCGCGCTCCTGATTGCCTTCGCGACAGGCCACATGGCCCCTCACGACGTGGGCCATGATGAAACTCCCGTTCAGATAGGTCGCGCGCTGCAACGCCGCGTCAGCCGCAACAGCATCGCCCTGCTCCAGCAGTATCACGGCGCGCAGATAGTGACCCGTTGCGTCCAACTTGTCTGCGTCCAGCCAACGGTCGCACCAGGTCAGGGCCTCGCCGAGCCTGCCCTCGTTGGCGCAGTCGCGCGCCCGCCGAGCAAGCAACTCCGTGGTCGGGAGCACGCTCGAGCGGGCCGCTGTCTCAACAGTGTGAACTTCGGCGATTCCGGCCGGCGTCGGTGCGAGAGCGTCGGCTGTGGAGGTGGTCTCTTCCCGGTCATCCTTCTTCTGGAACAAGATTGCTCCGGGATAACTCACCGGTCGGAACCTTGCTATCCGCGACGGGCTCGCCGCCTCCCCTGCCGCAACCAGCAACCAGCCATCGACACTCAGGCACTGCCAGAGCCTCGTCACTACGCTGTGGATGTGAGACGGCGTGAAGTACATCAGCACGTTGCGGCACAGCACGACGTCAATCGCTCGCAGGTCGGCACGCGAGAATCCATCTTCGCCTTCCACCAGGTTCAGAGTACCAAAGTGAACGAGGCGCCTGATCTCGGGGATGACGACGTAGGCACCATCTACATCGCGGCTGAAGTAGCGGTGCAGCCATTCCGGCGCATTGCGAAACGACCATGCACCGTAGCGCCCTATCTCCGCCTTTGCCAGAAAGCGCTCATTGACGTCCGTTGCCTGGATGGCGATGTCCCACTTCTTCAAATCCGGCAAGAGCCGGTGCACAAGGATCGCCAGCGTGTACGCCTCTTCGCCCGTACAACACGCTGCACACCAAAGGCGCAAATAGTGGCGCCCACTGGCACGACGCATTCGTATAAGCGCAGGCAGAACGTCCGTCGCCAGGGCGTCCAGCGCCGGACGCTCACGACAGAAATACGTCTCGCCCACGGTCAGGTGACCGGCCAGTATCTGCACCAGCTCCGCGGCGGGGGGCTGCGACAACAGCGACTCGATACAGGCGACAGAGTTCTCGTAGCCCAGTTCTCGCGCAACCTGCCGGAAAGAACGCTGCAGGTCTTGGTGGCGCTGGCCGGGGAAGTCCAGACCCAGCAGGGCGCCAACATAGGCGCTCAGGCGTGACCAGGGATCAGACAACGGTTGAGGTTGCGCCGTCACCTTGAACCCTCGAGCATGCGGCCTTTAAGCGCTTCGTCCAGCGCACGCAGTTCCTCGATCGAAAGAAACCGTTCCACGTCGTGTATCAGCACAAGTTCATCGTCCACACTGACGGCGCCAGCGAATAGGCTGCTGCCAGCTTCGCGCAAGCGGACGCGTGAAATTGGAACAATGTTGCGAGCAATGACGCCCAGCGTGTCATTCACCAGCAATGCAATGGTACGCAGACCCGTGTAGACGATGATGAACTGGTCGGCAATCGACACGTCCGGGCTCACCCGATGCAATCCGCGTCGGGGATCCACGACCGGAATGATCTGGCCATGAAAGTCTATGATGCCCAGAACCACCTCGGGAGCATCAGGTAGCGGAGTCCACTGCGCGGCAGCGACTACGCGGATGACATTTTGCAGCGACACCGCGAAGCGCTGCCGTCCGAGAACAAATGTGACCAGTTGCTGTGCGACCTCGCCAGTAACCTCATTCATCTCCTCGCCTTTCGCGGTACGAAAGCTTGTGTAGTGAACTCGTGCAGCCGTCTTGTTTGCGCAAGAGTCTACATGAGCGTCTTGCGCGCGGAACCACCTATGCTAAATCACGCCGGAAGCGCCACTTTGCCAACCTGGCCGTCGTCTGGCAGCTGCCGCTGCTGTTCGTCTGCGAGAACAACCAGTGGCAGGCGTTCGTGCAGCGCGACGAGACGATGCCGATGGACGATGTCGCCGACTGGGTGCGCGGCCACGGCCTGGCAGAGGTGCGGGTCGTCGACGGCAATGCCGTCGAGGCCGTCCACGAAGCCGCGAAGGCGCTCGCCGACGCGATCCGCACCGACGGCCGCCATCGCCTGCTCGAGCTGACGACGTGGCGCCAGCGCGGCCACTTCGAGCCGGACGACTGCGCCTACGTGGACGCCGCCGAGGCCGCAGCCTGGCAGGACCGCGACCCGCTGCGGCTGCAGGCCGAGCGGCTGCGCGCCGAAGGCCTCCTCAACGAGGCCGGCCTTGCCGCGATGCGCAGCCTGGTCGATGCCGAATTTGACGCCGCGTTGGCAGGCGCGCAGGCAGCAGGCTGTTCTCGGGTCCGAGGGCCCCCATGCGCGTCGATATCGATACGGCAGCGACGCACAGAATCAGTCTGTGCCGACGAATTCCAGTCTGAGAAAAGACATGAGAAGGTGCTTGCCGCATCGTCAACCCGAAAGAAGATCGAGCACATCTTCGCAGGCGGCAGCATTTCTAGTCAGCTATATCCGGAGCCGCAATGGCCACCAGATCGCATAGGCCGTTGTCCGACACAGCCTTACGGCCCCATCCGACAACCAGCCATTCGACGCAAACGTGGAATGAACTCTTTTACGTTGGAGACTCCCATGCGCACCAATAGCGTTCTCTCTGCCTGCCTCCTGGCTGCCGGACTCACATTCGGCGGCCTGGTCGTTCCAACGGTCGCCACGGCCGCCACAGTTTGGGTCAGAACGGCGCCGCCTCCCCCTCGCGAAGAGGCCGTTCCCGCGCCACGCCGCGGCTACGTCTGGGTGCCCGGCTATTGGGACTGGAATGGCCGTCGGCATATGTGGCACGGCGGTGTATGGATGAAGGAGCGTCGCGGCTATGTCTACACCCAGCCGGCCTGGGTGGAACACGAGGATCGATGGGAATTCAGGCGCGGCGCATGGGCGCGCGGCGACGCTGACCATGACGGAGTACCGAACGGCGTGGACCGCAGGCCAAACAATCCGAACCGCAACTGAACGTTGGCAGATCAAGCACACATCTACCAAGCTGCTCGACCGCCGGGTTCATCGCTGCTTCGCGTGACTAACCCGCCAGACTTAGGCTCGCGCAAGGGCCGCTGGTGAGCGCGGCGATGCGAATTTGCATGTGGTCAATGAACGCGCGCAGCTTTGGCATCACCTGTGTGCGGCTCGCAAAGTACAGGAACACGCCGGGGACGACGGCGCGTGGTCCGACAGCACTTCCGTAAGACGCGCGAGGCGAGGAACTCCCGCTCGCGTCTTCTTCCATGATAGGTTCGGTCCAGGGCTGGCACGATCATTTCGCCGCTGCTGGCGTTGTCGAGCAGGATCTCGAGTTTCTGCAGTCGATGATCGACAGGCCATTCCTGCGCGAGCAACGCCGCAAGTTCAATCGCTAATGGTTCACTCCATGGCAGCCATGGCGACGGCGATTCACAGCCCAGAAGAATTGGCTTGGCAACGGTGATCGAGGGTGATGTCCCGGGAGGTGGTGTAAGAAACTGAGGCGGGCCACCGATGGAGGTGGCCATCGTGAATGACCTGGATATGGTTGAGGTGCGACCCAAGCAACTTGACCCTAGGAG
>Ga0247779_1001784_pt1 | contig 10074 bp, 7 predicted proteins | sample UWRJL221509R5_FD_179925 | JGI IMG/M metagenome (GOLD analysis project Ga0247779, IMG submission 179925) | Plant litter microbial communities from Arlington Agricultural Research Station in Wisconsin, United States - UWRJ-L221-509R-5 | ecosystem: Environmental > Terrestrial > Plant litter >...
TCGCTCTGGGCCGTGTCGCCCGGCCCGGGCGCGCCGCGCCTGCTCAAGTCGCAGGCGCCGAGCTTCGACGGCTCGCGCTTCAAGGTGACGCAGTACTGGGCCCGCTCGGCCGACGGCACCCGCGTGCCCTACTTCGTGGTCGGCGCGAAGCACATGAAGTTCGACGGCGCCAATCCGGTGTGGATGTTCTCGTACGGCGGCTTCGAGGAGTCGCTCGAGCCGTCCTACTCGGGCTCGTACGAGGACCTGCACGGCGCCTACGGCAAGCTGTGGCTGGAGCGCGGCGGCGTGTTCGTGCTGGCCAACATCCGCGGCGGCGGCGAGTTCGGCCCGGCCTGGCACACGGCGGCGCTCAAGGCAGGCCACGTCAAGGCCTTCGAGGACTTCGAGGCCGTGGCCGCGGACCTCGCCGCGCGGCGCATCTCGTCGCCGCGGCACATCGGCATCGAGGGCCGCAGCAACGGCGGCCTGCTGGTGGCCAGCACGATGCTGCGCCGCCCGGAGCTGTACGGCGCCGTCGTCTGCGGCAATCCGCTGATCGACATGCAGCGCTACAACAAGCTGCTGGCCGGGGCCAGCTGGGAGGGCGAGTACGGCGACCCGGACAAGCCGGAGGACTGGGCCTATATCAGCCGCTACTCGCCGTACCAGCGGCTGCAGCCGCACCGGGCGCTGCCGCCGGTGATGTTCTATTCCACCACCCGCGACGACCGCGTGCATCCGGGCCACGCGCGCAAGATGGCCGCGAAGATGGAGGACGAGGGCTACCCGGTGGAGTATTTCGAGAACATCGAGGGCGGCCACCACGGCCCCGTCGTGACCGAGCAGCTGGCCACGCGCATCGCGCGCACTTACGCGTTCCTGTGGGCGCACGTGGGCCGCGACGCGCGACAGTGACCGCGGCCGCGCCGCAGGACGCGCGCCGGCGTGCGCTCACCAGACGCGCACGCGCTCCTGCGGCGCCAGGTACATCGCCTGGCCGGGCTGCACGTCGAAGGCGTCGTACCAGGCGTCGAGGTTGCGCACCGTGAAGGCGCGGTACTTCGACGGCGCGTGCCCGTCGCCGATGATCTGCTGGCGCAGGCTGGCCTCGCGCGCCTTGCGGCACCAGTTGCGCGCGAACGCGGTGAAGAATTCGCGCTCCTGCTCCTTCGTCGGCGCCGCGCCGTGCAGCGAGGCGAGGTACGCGTCGTGCGCCGCGCCCACGCCGGCCAGGTCGGCCAGGTTCTCGCTCAGCGTCTGCTGCCCGTTGATGGCCAGGTCGGGGAACGGGCGATAGGCCGAATACTGCGCGGCCAGCGCGGCGGTGGCGGCCTTGAAGTGGGCGCCGTCGGCCGCCGTCCACCAGTTGCGCAGCCGGCCCCGCGAGTCGAACTGCGCGCCCTCGTCGTCGAAGCTGTGGCTGATCTCGTGGCCGATGGTCGCGCCGATGGCGCCGTAGTTGGCGGCGTCCGACGCCTGCGGATCGAAGAACGGCGGCTGCAGGATCGCCGCCGGGAAGTCGATGGCGTTCTGGATCGGCATGTTGACGGCGTTGACCAGCTGCGGCGGCATCGACCACTCGCCGCGGTCCACCGGCTGGTGCAGCCTGGCGAGCTGCTGCGCGTCGTGGAACCGCTGCCCGCGCAGCACGTTGCCGAAGGCGTCGGCGGGCGACACCTCGAGGCCGCCCCACGGGCGCCAGCGGTCCGGATAGCCGACGCCCACGTCGAGCACCTGCAGCTTGGCCTTGGCCTCGGCGCGCGTCGCGGGCGCCATCCAGTCGAGCTTGTCGATGCGCCGGCGGAACGCGTCCACGATGTTGCCGACCATCTCGCCCACGCGGCGCTTGTTCGCGGCGGGGAAGTACGCGTCGACGTAGAGATGGCCGACGGGCTCGTCCATCGCGGCGCCGGCCGCCGCCAGCGCGCGCTTCCAGCGGTCCGGCAGCTGCGGGGTGCCCGCCATGGCCGTGCCGTGGAACGCGAAGTGCTCGTCGACGAAGGCCTTGGGCAGCACGTCGGAGAAGTGGTCGACGAGGTGGAAGCTCAGGTAGTCCTTCCAGGTGGCCAGGTCCTCGCTGGCGACGAGCGCGGCCCCCCCGCTGATGCCGGCGGGCTGCCACACGCCGAAGCGCGGCTGGTCGCCGAGGCCGGCGGCCTCGAAGAACGCCGGCCAGTCCAGGCCCGGCGCCCGGGCCGCGAAGTCGCGCAGCGTCCAGGGGTTGTCGGCCTTGAGCACGTCCTCGGAATCCTCGCGCGAGACGTGGCGCGCGGCGAGCTTGAGCTCGAGCGCCATCACGCGCGCGGCCCGCGCCGGCGCGTCGTCGAAGCCGGCGAGCGCCAGCGTGGCGGCGACGTGCGCCTCGTACCGCCGGCGCAGCGCCGCCATGCGCGGGCCGGCATCCAGGTAGTAGGTGCGGTCGGGCATGCCCAGGCCGCCCTGCAGCAGGTAGGGCATGGCGTGCGTCGGGTCGTGCATGTCCGGCGCCACCCACAGGCCGAACAGGTTCCCGGTGACGAAGTTGGTGTTGTTGAGTGCATCCACGTCGGCGTGCAGCGTGCGGCCCAGGGCGCGGGCCAGCGCCGCCTTGTCGCGGATGGCGGCGATGCCGGCCAACGCGGGCCGCAGCGGCGCCGTGCCGCGCGCCTCGATGCCGGCTTCGTCCATGTAGGCGGTGTAGAAGTCGGCGATCTGCCGCTTCTCGCCGCGCGCGCCGCGGTCGGCCGCGGCGGCCTCGATCAGCTTGGCGATGCGCCGGCTGGTCTCCTCGCCGACCGCGGAGCCGGGGCCCCACGACGACTTGTCGGCCGGGATCTCGTGATGCGCCAGCCAGTCGCCGTTGACGTACTCGAAGAAGTCGTCGCCGGGCCGCACGGCGGGCGCGGCGCCAGGCTCGGCGGCCGCCGCGGCCGGGCCCGCGGCCGCGCCGCACAGGGCCAGGCCGAGTGCGGCCCGGATGAAGGCGGGTCGCAGGGCGCGTGAGGGCATTTTCATGGGGAGCTCTTGTCGTCGGCGACCCGCTCGACGCGGCGGGCCCAGGCCCGGGGAAGTATCCCACTCGTGCCCTTCGGGTCAGACCCGGCGCACCTCGACGCCCGCCGCGCGCAGCGCCCGCGTCACGCGCGCGGGCGTCGTGCGCGCGACGGCGAGCAGGGCGATCTCCGCGAGCGGCAGCACGAGGAACGGCGACGCCGCCATCAGCTTCTCGGGCGACGCCAGCACCACCGTCTCGGCCGCGCGCTCGTGCAGCGCGCGCTTGACGGCGGCCTCCTCGGCGTCTCCGGTGCTCAGGCCCGCCTCGGGGTGCACGCCGGTGACGCCGAGGAAGAACAGGTCGGCGCGCAGGCGCGACGCCGCGGCGATCACGTCGGCGCCGACGTTGACCATCGAATGCCGGAACAGGCGGCCGCCCAGCATGCGGATCTCGAGGCCCGGGTGACGCGCCAGCTCGACCGCCACGGTGGGACTGTGCGTGACGACGGTCGCGCGCAGCCCCGCGGCCAGATGGCGCGCCACCTGCAGCGCGGTCGTGCCGCCATCGAGGACGACGACCTGCCCGGGCCGCACCAGCGCGGCCCCGAAGCGGCCCAGCGCGACCTTGTCGGCGACGGCCACCTGCTCGCGCACGGCCAGGTCGCCCATCGCCGCCGACGCCGGCAGCGCGCCGCCGTGCACGCGCTGCAGCCGGCCCTCGGCGGCGAGCTCGCGCAGGTCGCGGCGGATCGTGTCCTCGGAGGTGCCGAGCTCCTGCGCGAGCGCCTTGGCGACGAGCTGGCCCTCGGCGGCGAGGCGGTGGAGCAGGAGCGTCTTGCGTTGGCGGGTCAGCATGAAGGGACTTGGTGGATGCCGTCGATTGCACGATACTGCACGAAACTACGCGATCATGCCATGCCATCCCCGAACGTCGACCCGAGTCCCTACGCCAGCCGCGGCGAGGTCCGCATCATCGAGGAACGCGTGCTGGCGCACGACTGGTACCTGCTGCGCAAGACGACGTTGGAGCACCGCCGCCGCGACGGCCGCCTGCAGGTGGTTACCCGCGAGACCTACGACCGCGGCAACGGCGTGGCGCTGCTGCTGTTCAACGCGGCGCGCGGCACCGTGATCCTGATCCGCCAGTTCCGCTTCCCGGCCTGGGTCAACGGCTGCGCCGACGGGTTGCTGGTGGAGAGCTGCGCGGGCCAGCTGGACGGCAACGACCCGCTGGCCGCGATGCGGCGCGAGGCGATCGAGGAGACCGGCTACGCGGTGAGGTCGCCGCGCAAGCTGTTCGAGGCCTACATGAGCCCGGGCTCGGTCACCGAGAAGCTGCACTTCTTCGTCGCCGCGGTCGACGACGCGGACCGCCGGACCGCCGGCGGCGGCGAGGAGCACGAAGGCGAGGACATCGAGGTGCTGGAGCTGCCGTTGCCGCAAGCCCTGGAAATGATCGCCAGCGGCGAGATCCAGGACGGCAAGACCATCATGCTGCTGCAGCACGCGGCCATCGTCGGCCTGGACAAGCTCTGACGCGCTACCCGTCCACGCAGGCCTGGATCGCCGCGCTGACGGTGGCGACGGCCTTGCGCTGCGTCGACGGGCCCAGCAGCGGCGAGCCCAAAGCGTGCTTCATCGTCGCCAGGCCGATCAGGTAGGACGCGATCAGCGCCGCGCGCAGTTCGGCGTCGCGGCCGCGCAGCAGTCGCGCGAGCGGCAGCACGAAGTCGGCGTGGAAGCGGGCGGAGACGCGCTGCTGCGTCGCGGGGCTGCCGGACGCGCGCAGCAGGATGCCCAGCGCGTCGAACTTGGCCTCGCGGCGCTCCGCGCTGCCGTCCATCACGAGCGTGACGATCACCTCGCCGAACGTGCTCATGTCCATGCCGTCGAAGTGGTCCTTGATCGCGAAGGCGTCGACGATGGCCTCGTCGAACAGCTTCTCCTTGCCGCCGAAGTAGCGGTTGACCAGCGCGGCGTCGACGCCGGCGTCGGCCGCGATGTCGCGCGTGCCCACGTTCTCGTAGGCATCGAGCGCGAAGCGCACGCGCGCCGCCGCGAGGATGCGGGCCCGGGTATCGCCGGCATTGCGCGCCGGCTTCGCGGGCGCGGCCATCGCGGCGGGCAGGTCGGCCACGGTGCGCAGGATTTTCTGGCGGGAGGTCATCCGGGAGACGGCGGGTTGCGGGCGATCCGGCATTTTGTCAGCAGCCGTTGACATCCACAAGGCGCGCCGCGATCGATGGCGGCGCGGCCCGGCGTCACGCCGGCGTCACGCGGCGCCCCGAGAGTCGCGGCATGAGAAGAACCGGCAGACCTCGCATCCGCCGCTGGACGACGGCCCGGCTGATCCGCCTCGCGCTGGCGCAAGGCTCGGCGCCGCGCGGCTGGGCGGCCATCGCGGTGCTGCACGCGCGCGGCTCAGCCGGCATGCTGGCGCACATCGCCGCGCTCGTTCGCAGCCCGCGCCCGCGGCGGCGGTCGCTGGGGCTGGACATCGCCGCGCAGCTGCGCGAGCCCGGCCCGCTGCGCGGCTACCAGGGCGCGCCGTACGCCGTCGAGGCGACGCAGGCGGTGCTGGTCGCGGGCCTCGGCGACGCGCACCCCGACGTCGTGCAGTCGGCCATCGCCGGGCTCGGGCATCGCCCGATGCCCGCCGCGCTGCCGGCGTTGCTCGCGCATCTGGCGCATCCGGACGCCCGCATCCGCTTCGCCCTCGCCTACACGCTGGGGAGCTACGCCGCGCCCGAGGCGACGGCCGCGCTGGTGCGCCTGGCGACGGACCGCCACGAGGACGTGCGCGACTGGGCGACGTTCAGCCTGGGCACGATCAGCGAGGCGGACAGCGAGGCGATCCGCGCGCTGCTGTGGACGAACGCGCACGACGCGAACCGCGACGTGCGCGGCGAGGCCGCGGTCGGCCTCGCGCGCCGCGGCGACCCGCGCGTCATCGAGCTGCTGAAGACGCGCCTGCTCGACGACGACCGCCGCCTCTACGAGCTCGAGGCCGTCGAGGAGATGCCGCGCGCCGAGCTGCTGGACACGCTGCGTCGCCTGCGCGCGGGCTCGGAGCGGGCGCGCGACCTGGACCCGCGCTGGTACCGCCACCTGCTGGAGGCCATCGACGCCTGCGAACTGGCCGCTGGCGCGGCGGCCTGATCACTCGGCGTCGTCCTCCTCGGTCACCAGCACGTCGGCGCGCTGCGGCGGCGCGTCCTCGTCGCGCTCCTCGCCGAGAAAACCGCCGCTCTGGTGCGCCCACAGCCGCGCGTAGAGGCCGCCCCGGGCCAGCAGCGAGCGGTGGTCGCCCTCCTCCACGATGCGGCCCTTGTCGAGGACGACGAGGCGGTCCATCGCGGCGATGGTCGACAGCCGGTGGGCGATCGCGATCACCGTCTTGCCTTCCATCAGGCTGTACAGGCTGGCCTGGATCGCGGCCTCGACTTCGGAGTCGAGCGCGCTGGTCGCCTCGTCCAGCAGCAGGATGGGCGCGTCCTTGAGCATGACGCGCGCGATCGCGATGCGCTGGCGCTGGCCGCCGGACAGCTTGACGCCGCGCTCGCCGACGTGCGCGTCGTAGCCCCTGCGGCCCTTGGCGTCGGCCAGCGCCGCGATGAATTCGCCGGCCTCGGCGCGGCGCGCGGCGGCGATCATCTCGGCCTCGGTGGCGTCGGGGCGGCCGTAGAGGATGTTGTCGCGCACCGAGCGGTGCAGCAGCGAGGTGTCCTGCGTCACCATGCCGACGTGGGCACGCAGGCTGTTCTGCGTGACCTTGGAGACGTCCTGCCCGTCGATCAGCAGCCGGCCCGACTCGACGTCGTAGAAGCGCAGCAGCAGGTTGACCAGCGTCGACTTGCCGGCGCCCGAGCGCCCGACCAGGCCGATCTTCTCGCCCGGCCGGATGGTGAGCGAGAAGTGCTCGATCACCTGGCGCTTGCCGCCGTAGGCGAAGCCGACGTCGTCGAACGTCACCTCGCCGCGCGGCACCGCGAGCTCCGGCGCGCCGGGCGCGTCGACGATCGCGTGCGGCCGCGACAACGTGTTCATGCCGTCGGTGACGGTGCCGATGTTCTCGAACAGCGAGGCCAGCTCCCACATGATCCAGTGCGAGATGCCGTTGAGCCGCAGCGCCAGCGCGGTGGACGCCGCGACGGCGCCGACGCCGACCCGCCCCTGGGTCCACAGCCACAGCGTGACGCCGGCCGTGCTCATGATCAGGCCCATGCTGAGCACGTGGTTCACCACCTCGATGCCCGTGATGTAGCGCCCCTGCTGGTAGGCCGTGACGAGGAACTCCTTCATCGCCTGGCGCGCATAGCTGGCCTCGCGGCGCGCGTGCGAGAACAGCTTGACCGTGGAGATGTTGGTGTACGCGTCGGTGATGCGCCCCGTCATCAGCGAGCGCGCGTCGGCCTGCAGCGCGCCGACCTTGCCAAGCCGCGGCACGAACCAGCGCAGCGCCACGCCGTAGAGCGCCAGCCACGCGACGAACGGGCCCAGCAGCCACGCGTCGAAGCTGCCGACGACGGCGATCATCGTGACGAAGTAGATGATCACGAAGACGAGGATGTCGGTGATGGTGGTGACGACGTCGCGCACGCCGAGCGCCGTCTGCATCACCTTGGCGGCCACGCGGCCGGCGAACTCGTCCTGGTAGAAGCTCATGCTCTGCGCGAGCATCATGCGGTGGAAGTTCCAGCGCAGCCGCATGGGGAAGTTGCCGAACAGCGTCTGGTACTTCAGCGCCGCCTGCACCGTCACCGCGAGCGGGCTGAGCGCGAGGATCGCCGCCAGGGCGATCAGCTTGCCGCCTTCCTGCGCCCACAACTGCGCGGGCTGCACGTGGCTCAGCCAGTCGACCATGTGCCCCATCACCGCGAACAGCAGCGCCTCGAACGCGCCGATGGCGGCGGTGAGCAGCGTCATGGCCAGCACGAAGCGGCGCACGCCGTCGGAACAGGCCCAGATGAACGGGAAGACGCCTTTGGGCGGCGGCGGCGGCTCGCCTTCCGGATAGGGATCGACGAGTCTTTCGAAGTAACCGAACAAACCAGGGCTCCTGAGCTGGCGCCTGACGGGACGCGGCGCGCGACCCGCAAGGCTACGCGAAATCCGCGCGCCGCGTGACGCATTGGGCACCCGGGCGCCGCCGTCCGCGCCTCACCGCGGGCCGCATCCGCCATCATGGGTCGTCTCAATTTGTACCCACCGCCCCGACGGCGCGCGCAGAATGAGACATCGAGCGATGAAAAGGACGGCCGAACGAGGGTTCAGGCCGACCGCCAGCCCGAGGGGCCATGGTCCAGAACAGCGACATCGTCTACAGCGCCACCCAGCACATCGACCGGCTCATGCGCCGCGTCGTGCTGCTGATGTTCGGCGCGGGCGTGCTGGCCGTGCTGGCGATCTGGCACATGGAGGCGATGGACGGCTCGATCGACGCCGTCGACCGCGTCGGCTATCCGGCGATGGTGGTGGTGTTCGGCGCGAGCTTCGCCGCGCTGTGGCGCTATCCGCAGGTGCTCGTGTACGTCCGCTGGATCGGCTTCATCAGCCTCACGCTGGTGCTGCTGGCCGACCTGTGGCGCCAGATGCAGGTGCGCGCGCCGCTGATGGGCGACTACAGCTCGCTGACGCTGTGGAACTGGCTGCCGCTGTGCTACGCGATGGCCTTCTTCATGCTGGCCAGCCGGCACGCGTTCGTGGCGGCCGCGGCCATCCTCGCGTTCTTCGCCGGGTGCGCGCTGCTGCGCGGCAGCGCCGGCACGCCCTGGGCGGCGCAGGATCGCGCGCTGATGATCAACACGCTGGTCTCGCACGCGGTGCTGGTGGTGTGCCTGACCGGCATGGTGTGGCTCAAGCTGGTCGTCACCGCGCAGGGCGAGCAGGCCAGGCGGCTGAACCTGCTCGCCGCCACCGACCCGCTCACCGGCCTGGCCAACCGCCGCCTCACGTTGCAACAGCTGGAGCAGCTCGCGCGCGACGGCCGCCTCGACCTCGCGCCGGCGGTCATGCTGTGCGACCTCGACCACTTCAAGAACATCAACGACGGCTGGGGCCACGCGATCGGCGACCAGGTGCTGGTGGCCGTCGCCGGCGCGCTGCGCGCCAGCACGCGCGACGCCGACACCGTGGCGCGCTGGGGCGGCGAGGAGTTCCTGATCGTGCTGCCCGCCACGCGCGAGCTCGAGATCTCGGAGCTCGCGGAACGGCTGCGCGCGCGCGTGGAGTCGCTGCAGGTGGCCGACCGCCACCAGTGCCCGGTGCCGGTGACGCTGAGCATCGGCATCGCGCGGCTCGCCGCCGGCGAGACGGGGACCGCGTGGCTCAAGCGCGCCGACGACGCGCTCTACCGCGCCAAGGCCGAGGGGCGCAACTGCTGCCGGATCGCGGAGACGCCCGAGGGTTGAGGCGCACGGGCTACGGCGCGCCGGCCTTGAACGTGTCGCACTGCTCGATCTGCCCCGTCTCGTAGCCCTGCTTGAACCAGTGGACGCGCTGCGCGCTGGTGCCGTGCGTGAAGGTGTCGGGCTGCACGGTGCCGCGCGCCTTGCGCTGCAGCGTGTCGTCGCCGATCTGCGTGGCGGCGTTGAGCGCCTCGTCGATGTCGCCGGCCTCGATGATCTGCCGGGTCGCCTGCGCCTTGTTGGCCCAGATGCCGGCGAAGCAGTCGGCCTGCAGTTCGAGCCGCACCGACAGCGCGTTGGAGCGCACCTCGCTCGCGTTGCGCCGCGCGGCGTCCACCTTGGCCGAGATGCCCAGCAGCTTCTGCACGTGGTGGCCCACCTCGTGCGCGATCACGTAGGCCTGCGCGAAGTCGCCGGGCGCGCCGAGCTTGGTGCGCAGCAGGTCGTAGAAGCTCAGGTCGATGTAGACCTTCTCGTCGGCGGGGCAGTAGAACGGCCCGGTCGCCGATTCGCCGCGGCCGCAGGCGGTGGACGTGGAGTCGCGGAACAGCACCAGCTTCGGATCGCGGTAGCTGCCGCCGCGCTCCTTGAACACCTGCGTCCACACGTCCTCGGTGTCGGCCAGCACGGTGGAGACGAAGCGCTTCATCGGGTCTTCCTGGCCGTGCGCGACGGGCTGGCCGGGCTGGGCCGGCTGCACGGGCGCCGGCGC
>Ga0247779_1001785_pt1 | contig 10069 bp, 9 predicted proteins | sample UWRJL221509R5_FD_179925 | JGI IMG/M metagenome (GOLD analysis project Ga0247779, IMG submission 179925) | Plant litter microbial communities from Arlington Agricultural Research Station in Wisconsin, United States - UWRJ-L221-509R-5 | ecosystem: Environmental > Terrestrial > Plant litter >...
TCTTATCCATGGACCATCATGCATCATGAATGATATTTATTTATCGTTTCTCGGACCCGCATTTGTACTTGTTCTTGGATCCTTCTTTTTTGCATGCTGACGTCGAATATTGTTTTCAGGCACAAATCTGTATTTCGTGTTAAATCTGGCACATTCATCGACCACTCTTCAAGCATAGAGATCCTCTCAAGACAAGGCGTACATGAAACTTGCTGCACGCGCCCATTTAGGTCGTGTTTGCCTTTAGGGGGGAATGAATCAAGTCAATAAAATAAGAAGTCTTACAGGAAGCTTCTGAAGCCAACCTTTCCTGTTTCTTTTAGTTGTACCCCATCCTTACGCTTCCACGATGAAGTGGTCAACTCTAGCGTTCGCGACCCTCTCCCTCGTTTCTCAAGTCCTCGCGACGAATAACTTTTATGGAATAGTCGCGGCCAACTCCATTGGCGACAGCTCCAAGTACAAGTGTCGCAATCAAACAGATGTGCGTTCCTTCTCGTCGCCTTTTTTATTCCAAACAAGTGTTAACGCGTCGCATCCTGCTTTCTAGTGGAACAATCTTGCAAAGACCTCTAAGAAGTACGGCTTCAAGTCTATACGCGTAGTTGGCTTTGACTGCAATGCCTTGAGCCTTGCATCGAACGCTGCGGCATCAAACAATCTTACCATCATGGCAGGAATTTATGTTCATGTGAGTGGATGTGTCTTTAACGACCTCAATCGCGTGGATTTTAAACATACTATTGAACTGCTTAGGGAACCATGGCCGATTCCAAGCGTCAGATAGAGTGAGTTATTATCCACCATGCGAGTCGTTCTGTTCCCTAACAATCTGTTAATCCTTAGTGATGAAGTCCAGACATTCATGGCTGCGTATAAAAAATACGGTGCATCTCGATACGTCGGATTAACGATTGGAAACGAAGTATGTTTACATTCACATAAAGAATCTATGTTACACACGATTTAATAATATAATTCACAAGGTTGAAGACACGTCCTATAATATCATGCAGAAGGTGTATTCTGTCCGAGGTGAGAACTTGTTGTATCATCATGAAAAGACAAAACGTTTCCAACAACTGCCCCAGGTTATCTACGCATGATGGGTGTCAAGACGCCGGTTTCTACAGTCCACACATGGATTCGTATCGTCAATGAGCCGGCTCTTTGTGGTGCGGACTTTGTAGGTGCCAACACACAGTGAGTCCAGAATGATCTTGGCTAGAGTTTACAACCTCACAGAATCATAGCGCATTTTATGACGGAAATGTTATCTCAAAGAAGACTGGCGATTTCGTCTTCAAGACTGCAGTGCCTTTACTCCAAAAAAAGTGTCCCGGGAAGAAACTATATATCACAGAGTCTGTATATGGTCTTATATGGTCTTATATGGCCGATCTTGACGCATATCTCACCTTCTTTTGCATAGGTCTGGCTGGCCGTCAAAGGGTGAAAAGTTCGGCAAAAGGGCGACTGCGAGTCTTGCTGACGAGCGCCTGGCTATTTTGAACCTCAACTGCGCTTGCCGAGACGATAAGACCGTCACTGTTTATGCTTTCGAAGCTGATAACCAAGTCTGGAAAATCAATGACAACGAGCGCAGCTTTGGTATTTTCGACAAGCTTGACTTGCCGCCTATCTTTAACGTCTGCCCTGCTTTCAAAGATAATACGGAGAGTAGAATTATTTCGCCTGAGTCAGAGAATGTACGCCACGGTGGTCTTGTTGAACAGACTCCCATGTTCATGCCTGATGACTATGGCATGTAGAAGTGCATTGATTTTTTACTTTTAATACCCACATATACATATCACAGTATAAGTACATGTGTCCAGTCAATCAACTAGTGCTCATTAGAATTTCGATTTTTATTATCCAATAAATAGGCTATGTGCAGACTGCGCACTAGGAATTTGCTTGGTTAACTGGATTTTCATAGTAACGGAGACGTTCCAGGTACGACCAAGGAAGGCCTGAGTGCCGTGACATCATGAATACATGATGGCTGTACCCGAGGTCAGTGACCCCTAAGAATACAAAAGGCCTTTATTTCCCGGCTTTCCTCTTGCCTGTCACTGCATCTATGCCTACTTCCACACTCCAAGTCGTCAATCGTTCTCCCCAACGAAAACCAAAAACACACTCCCGCTCGTCTTCACACTCGGACGATCCTCAAACAGACACCGTATCAACGTATTCTTTAGTGTCTTCCTCAGAGAACACTCTCTTCTCGGAACACAAACATTCTTTTGAAGACCAGAAGTCTGGCTACAAATACAATCTTGGGGCTGTATCTGAGAAACAACTCCCTTTCTTACCTAGTTCGTCTCAGGATCTAGAAAGTCACAGGCGCTTTAACAGTGAATCATTTTCACGCTATGAGTCGTTGCGTTAGTTTGACTTTTGCTCTCATCCCCTTTCCATCATTGAATAAGCCCGCTTTTTATTTACAGAAGCCCTTAACAATTCTTTAACGAGCACTGCGCTACTTTCCGCTGTTCTTGGTGCTGATTCTACACCCTACGCTACTGAAGTGGATTCTATACCATGCGCTGGCGTGCGCATACCTCATGGTCCATTGAAAGGCCTCCTGGCTTGGCGCCTCGTAGTACGATCGCCACCCTCTCACAGTGAGAAGCGTAACTGGTGGAATGGAAAATCGCCAACCGCGGACCATGAACAAGACAGAAGGAAGGCTACTATGCCTTCAGGCATAAAACAATCCCCATCGTTTCAAGGGCAACAGCCTATGATGTCCGCTGCGGCGAATTCCACCAAATCGCTCCCCCTACGATCAGGACCTCAGGAGAACAACCAGAGGCTTTCCATATATGCCGATGCCCATTCATATACATCCAATATACAGCAATCTATACACAGCAGCCCACCAACGTCACAGAACGCGGTGATCACGAACTTCATCCTTGATACCAGTCTTCCATACTCTATAATCTCCAGAGATACCCTCGTAGCACTAGGATACCCATCTCATAGATTTCCCTCGCCGGACACTCACAATCCCCATTCGCCACAATGGGACGACGATTCTAATCGGAAAGGGATTGTTACTCTGTCTGTCCAGAATGTTGTTACCAAGTTACGCATAGCAAATCCGGGAGAAGCTAGCAAACTGGGCGTTCAATTCCTCCAAGATGCAGGTGTCAGTCTATTTTTCCCTCGGGCCGTTGGTCCCATTTTGTATTGTAAGTACCTTTCTTTTTTATTACACACATATCCGTATGCGTTTCATCTTTTTTCCAACATGTACTGACGTCTAATTTTCTTCTTTCCATAAGTGGAATCCGCGCAATCTCTACAAAATGTCCCACAAACTGTTCTATTGAGCATGCCCAAGATATCGTTACCCCAGCGCATTCGAGCATTACTTGGGTTGTCCCAGCCATAGGCATGCACACTATGCAAACACTATGACCACACGTCTACAACACTAAATATACCCCAGCGTTTTAAGTGTAGCAGTAACCATCAATGTTCTCTTCTTTGCTCTCTCTTTTCCGCGAAGGCATCGGATTTATTCTTGTCGTCAGGAAGATTATGGACTACTCTTTATCAACAAGAAGGGTTTCATTCGATGATTTATGCCATTTTTTTCCTCCCAACATTGGTACCCTGGCTTGTCCTGTTAAATAATACATTGTATCATTAATCATTTAGCCAAAGAACTCAACAAATACTCCTTTCATTAGGGTTGTACATATTAGTCGTCGCTATGATAGAAAACCGGACCAAACCAAATCAATTTGTACTATTTACATATTAGATGATAAACACTGTATATACATTTCAATGAGCCCAATTTGCGGGTGTTGGACTTTCTTCTACTCTTCCAGCGGCAGCTATGTGTGTACTGATGCTTTCCGTGTCCTGAAGAAGATCTCCCCCAAGCATGCGTAGATTTCGTCCGTCATTCAGTCTAGAACCTCCTTGCATAGGAGGTACACCGAAGACAGTTTCTTCCTGGTAATCGCCTCTGTTATTGTCATAGCCATCGAATGAATCGTCGTCGTCGAATCCATCATCATTAACAGCACCAGCAAACGGATGTACAGGAGCAATGCCTTCTCCGACTTCGTCGTCTGTCAACGAGTCGCTCGAATGATTAGATGACCCAAAGGAATCATCATACTGCCCTGCCCTTTCTGACGCCATAAGGAAAGCTGCAGAAGGGTGAGCAGTGTTGTTAAATTCGTCCAAAGAGTCCAGAGAATCATCGCTGTCCAAATCATCCTGAAGGTGATGGCGGTCATGCATTTGGTGTTCATAACCAGGTGTAGCAAGTTCTGGTGTATCAAATAGTGGTTGTGTCTGCCCTATTTGTGGATGATGCTGGTATTGATGTTCTTGTCGTGCCATGGGTGAAGAAGTGCCTGGGTCTCGCGAACGAAGTTTTGGACGAATGTTTAGGCCAGGCGTAGAGCGCATTCCCGGTGTCGTACCCACGTTCGGACGGATATCTACGCGTATCTGGCGAATCATGTCTTCCAGACTAGTGTCTTTGGTGATGCTGCTTTCCGTGCTATTATAATCGTTGTCTCGCCTGTAGCGTGAGAGCGAAGGAGGGGTAGTCACCGTGCTCACAGTCGAATCATATTTATTCTGCGTAAAACTGAATAACCGCCGCGTTTCACCACCGCTCTTTTGCTGCAAATCACGTAGCAAGTCGCGTTGTATACGCGCCGACGCGTCCTTGGCTGGTGTCTGTCCTAGTTTAAGAAGACCTAACTCAGCAGATGATCGAGGAGGACGAGCAGGCGACATGAGAACCGGAGGGGACATCCCTGGGGGAAGCCCCTCAAATGAATCGTCATCGTCATCTTGATAAGGAGTGGTCGGATTGTTTTTACTAGCTGATTTCGATTCCCCGGAGCGATATCGCTGAGGGGTAAGTACAGACGGATCGCGCAAGTCGACTACTCCACTCCACTCTCCAGGCGTATCATTGGGGCGCAGGTAAGGATTTAGACTCTTATCGACAGTGGGCGTCTTTTGCTTTCCTTGTTTCATGGGAGATATCCTGCTAATGGTGCTATTGTCGAAAGAAGAGTTATCGCTTGCGTTATACAGATTATGCCGCAAAACATTCTTTAGGAGTGGATTTGGTGTTTCCTTTCCTTTACCTTTAGCAGAACGAGGTATTATACTTCGATCTTCTTGGAAAGTGAGGTCCGAAGTATCATCCACCTGAGAGGCCGCAGTCTTATGGGTTGCCGATGTGGATAAAAGAAGACTAGGGCCGGACACCTTTGAAAAATTGCTAATTTCGCGGTTGAGGCGTACAAGAGGTGATTCCATGGATGCAGACCAGGAAGGGTCCTCAGATGCGTGGCTAGCAAAGCTGTTGGCAGCAGCAGCATGACGAGCTGTAGCAGGCGTAGACGCGAAGGCACCTTGAGGAAAGAATGATGTTTCACTGTTCATGACACTAGCTTCGTAGATGTCTGGACGGGTGGTGTTATTGTCATGCGATCCAGCACTTGCTTGTTGCAGTTCTTGTGCTGCAGATTGCGACTCTTCTTCGCGTTCGGAAGGGGTCTCGTTAATGGTGGAATAATCTTCGTCGATGGTGGGTATGCGTATTTGGGCAGCTTGCTCGTAGAATGACGTCCAGAACTATAATGGTACACTAAACTATTGCTACTGTTGAGATAAAATGTGCAGCGACTCATACCTTTGCAGCTTCTCGCACCGGTTCCGTTCCTACTGCGTATCGTTTGATTGCAGGCAAAAGCTTGGTTGATAATAGGTTATGAATTTTAGAGAAATTCTCATCGATATTCTGACTCCACATTATCAGATACACCTCAATCGTAGTTTCAGGGCATACTGACCTGCAATTTTATGGTAATGAGCTGTTCGATCTGTTCGATTTGGTCTGCAGTTGATGCATCGGTATCCAAACCTGGAACGATAATAGATCCAGGATTAGGATTAGGTTTCCATCTTGGAGGATTAGGAGGTATTGCCCTGGATGATGATGCCATAATTTAGGGAGTCTATAAAATTTTCGCGCACAGGGTAATGAAACAGGTGCCGCGGAGAGATTGACAGGCAATATCGGCGAGGAATGCAAAAGGCTTTTCCAGTCAACAAACGCGTCGGCGCGTGACATGCGCGTGACTCTCCGCGTTGTCCCAGCCTCTTGCTCAGCTCTTACCTGAATTTACTCAAATTTGTTTCTGGATAGATTTTTAGCAGAAAGAAAAAGATCGACTTCAATCTGGTTACAGGTTAAGATTGTATACATAACATCGAGAAAAATCCACTATCTCGTTGCTCCTAAACTAGTTATCGAGGGTCTCTTGGCTTTGCAAAGTCAACACCGTAACGCTCATTGCTGGGAAGGTATAATTGAACCTATCCGCGAAGGGGATGGCGGCACTCCAGTAGACTGGAGTGATTTGGTCTGGGTTATCGAGTGTATTGGAGATGCTGAATTCTCCAGAAATTGGGCTAAGGACTGGACTGCCGATAGAAGTAGTGGCTATGAACCCTGTGGAAGCGAAATCCAAAAATACGTATGCCGTGAGGTCGCTAATACCAGCATTTGCAACCTATTGTTAAAGGTATATCAGTGGCTCAGGCTAGTAGGCATTCACACACGAAGAAAGACAATCTTTGCTACCTTCAAGAAAACAGCATTAGTTGCATTGTTCACACTCGCCACCCAGTACAAAGGCGCGCTATCCACTGTGGATACAGGCGATGTTTGCAGAACGTGAGTGCCTCGATTGATGCTGAACATCTTTTAAATATTCCGAGCGTTAGATGAGATCAGCCGAACGCGTCATGTCCAATACTCACTTGCTGCACGTAATAAGACGTCGATTTAACGACTCTGCTTGCATCATATGTCAGTATATCAGGGGTCCATTGATAGCTCTTGATGTGCTGTAGACTAAGGAATTGTGGTCTTTGTTTGAATGATTCGAATTTCGTTTCTGTCATATTACTTGCCTGGGAGCATCTAGTATACCAATTCAATGTTTATTATCAACGAGCACAGAGTAATAATCCAAAGAAACTCACAAGCTGAAGCAAATACCACGTCGGAGTTGCGCTCCATTCCAGTCATGAAGGCAGCTTCGGCAACTGAGCCCTCGAGAGTCGGAAATGCCAAACGACCACTGGGAAGGTCCCCCAAAACGTTACTGTCATTCGTTGATGTTACTAAGCAAGAACATTATTATTTCTAAAAAAAATCATAGCAAGAGTAGAAAGGAACGAACCTGCGTATTCTCCTGTGGTAGAGCAAGAAACGTTACTGAAAATTGGATAGATTTTCTTTTGGTTTTCAATGCTTACCAATGAAGTACTGTGTCCCATTTCGCGGATAAGAATCGAACCAGAAAGCATTGGTTGTGAACCAGGAAGGTGAGCTGTACTGATGGAAGTCAACTAAATTCATTTCAGTGAGGGAGGGGTGCAAGCTCTCTGAAAACCACGTACTCTTTTTATACGCAGGAGTTAGAGCAGTGGAAGGGAAAGTAGTGGCAAGGAATTCCATATTGGGATACTTCGAACTAATGGCATTTACGAATGCCTCCCATCGGTACGCCGCATATCTTGAGAAAATGAGCTATAGCAGTGTAATACCTTCCTGTTATTACTCACGATTCAGGTTGAAACTAGAACATAACAGGCATTTAGTGAGGCAAGGGATTAAAGCAGAACTATGGCGATTAACCTGATCTTCGTTTCCACTTTTCTTTAGCGTGAGCATCAAGGTTATCACACATAACCAGGGCGACACTTACATTTCGATATATCTCAACGTGTAAGGTTCTTCCCGACCCAAACTTGCCCTGAGTTGTCCGTACTTAGTTGTTTTAGAGTCACCGACAATGAATTCAATTTCGTTGAGAACATCGTCAATATAAGGCTGCAGGTCTTCTTCCGGTACAATAGGCCACGTTGATAAGTCAGAATAATTGGCAGTCGCTATTCCAGACCATACGCCTGTACCCCATCTCAGGCAAATAGTAAATGACAGGAAAAAATACGAACGTGCCTAGGATAGGCTCCTAAAGTAGGGTATAAAACCTATAAAATCGATTGACAGCGAGGTGTACTACTCACAGCTTCTAGATCTTCAGCCCAGTTGAGATATTCCAACAGGCCAAGCCCGTCAGTGTTAGGATATCCTGAGAGCAGAAAATAATTCTATGAGTCAGTTTCCCATTGTAATCAAAGAAATAAGATCCGTTTACCCCAATCTGCAATTCTTCCTGGTCGATCCTCAATACTAAAATTGATGTCAACATTAAATTATAGATAAATATTCGTTGGGTGACATGTAATTTACCGGCCGATTGTTTCGTTCCATTTCCAACGAGCGTCGAAACTTGTGCCCTAAAAAGAATATTTAGCTTGCAAAATTGCATCATATGAAGGCCTTTATTACCTCGAGATTGTTTCCTCCGGGAAAACGCCAGACGCCAGGTCCAGTTGATGCCAGTGTCTCTGCTAGGTCTATACGCATGCCATTTTCGCGGCCTCGGAAAGTTGGCGGGAACAAAGAGAACATCCCAAAATAAATGATTTCGCCAGCAGCTGACTTTCCATCCACTACCACGTTGAAGACATTGTCATCATTTGGTGCAGACTCTGTTGGTTCGAGTTGAAAAGAAAATTTCTTCCAATCCTTACTTATGCCATTTACTGTCGCCGATGAAAACACAGTCCCTTGGGCAGATTTCAAAGAAATCGTGATAGGACCCGAGAACTTATCTGACTTCGCATAAAAAGATCCTTTGTATAACCATCCCTTCTGTACTTTGATGCCTAGAACATAATAGGATCGTTAGACGAGAGAGAGAAAAGCTTCCGTTGACCTAATGGGTGTCTTACCCCAGTATCCAGTATTTTCAAATCCGATTGGGCCGCTTATGACTTTCGGAATCTGCATTTTCAAGCTGTTCGGAAGGGCAGAAGATACTCCTTTCGTATCGGATACAACGGAAAGCCTGGGACCATTAACGGGTTGCCATGAGTTCAGTCTGCCAGAAATATAGCATCAGGCTTGAGAAGGAACCACATGAAATTGAGAAACACCGACGAATTTGTCGTCCCTGGAATGACACGCTGAAATGCGCGGTTTTGAAGCAGTTCACCTATAAAAGGTAGAGATGTGGTGTACAACCCAAGAATATTCATGCAAGTAACTTACCGTACAATCCACCATCTCCACTAAGAAGATTGTTAGATCAAGTTCAAATGTCAGAATTCAAGACAATCCCAAACCTGTGATTTATGTCCTGAATGAATGGATGGATGGTCAGTGAATCAGATCGATTGTCTCCAAAAAGAATACGTACTTCCCACATATATCCATACAACGTAGTTGGTATTTCATGGGTTACATCCGCATGAATACGTAAGTTCAATGCGTTTGGTGCAACCAAAGTAGCTCCTGTCTTTGATGAGGTGATCCATAAAGTATAAAAGAGTAGTGCTGATTTCTTCATGTTTGTCGTTGGGAAGATAACTTCAGCTGTCAGTGGGCCTGCAAGTCGCCATAATTTAAGCTTCAACCCCGGACCGCTTTTACGGCAGTGCTAGGTAGGAAAGTGAATTGAGAACATGAACATCTATGAACTTCGCGGTCCGAGAAAATGGATGCTTCGTGTTCTCAAAACTCGACGATTGCTACGAATTGTCAAACTTTGGTCACATGGTAAAGATAGAGTTTTCTTTGAGCGAAACGGGCTGGATATTTCGACGGATAGGATCCATGCAGCAGACGATACTTATGAATCGTTGTCCAGTGTGTGACAGTAAGATATCTAGTAAGATGATCTTCTTTGCGTTTACTGAGTTCTCCACTGAAAATGGTCCGCGGTGAAATTATGACAAGCGATGGAGGAGACATCCCTATCTTCGACTTCCAAGAACCTGTCTACTTCAGAAAGAGACTGGAAAAAGAAGCGAAATGATGAAAAACCACACGTTTGTGTCGGAATCATTTCCAAATTAGGTAACGAAATTTGAGCGCACGTGAGTTCTTGACGCGACGCGTTACAGACGTGCTGTCACAATCAAGCGGCAC
>Ga0247779_1001786_pt1 | contig 10068 bp, 8 predicted proteins | sample UWRJL221509R5_FD_179925 | JGI IMG/M metagenome (GOLD analysis project Ga0247779, IMG submission 179925) | Plant litter microbial communities from Arlington Agricultural Research Station in Wisconsin, United States - UWRJ-L221-509R-5 | ecosystem: Environmental > Terrestrial > Plant litter >...
CGCGAGTCCGTGCTCGAGCCGACGGGTCCGCGCACCTCAGCGGTGCCTCCAGCTGGAAAGCCGCGCCCTCGGCCGGACCCGGGTCTTGAGCCGCAGCCGCAGGCGTAAGCCTCACACATCACTGACTTTAGAAAGGCCGGTTTTCAACCGGCCTTTCTTTTTGGGCCTGATGCTGGTGTCCCGTCTCCGGATAACCGACCCATTTGCCGTACGCCCGCACGGTTATTCGGAGACGAAAGGCCACCAGCAACATCAAAATGCTGGTGTGGCTTCTGTCTCGTAATCGCCGATATGAGACTAGCCACGAGGCAGGTCGGCAAATTGCGAGACGCCACACGAGTGCATGGGGTATATGCATTCCGCCTTTATTCGACGTTGTTAGCTGCCCGCTGGCTTGACCCCGCGCCGCATTCACCGCACCCATGATGTGCGAGCGGATGAAGCATGACGACCCACCCGACAACTCCAGACCATTTTCACGAACCGGCTTACTGGTCTCGTAAAGCCATCGTTCCCGGCATTTATGCCATCTCTCCGATGCTCCCTGGCACGATTGCCTTCGGTCTCGCATTTGGTGCGCTGTGCGCGCAGAAGAATTTTACGCTGGCCGAAGTGCAGGTGATGATGGCCTTCGTTTACGGAGGGCTCTCTCAGTTCGTCGCCGTCCAATCCTGGCCCGATACGCTGACGATGTCTTCGATTGCGACGCTGGCGCTGCTGACCACCACCGTCAACATTCGTTTTTCTCTGATGAGCGCGAGCTTGCGTCCCTGGTTCGGGACTTTGCCTGCGTGGCAGTCTTATCCGTCGATGCTGCTGGTGACCGATGGCGGCTGGCTCGCTGCCACGCGTTATCGAAATCACGGCGGCGCCGATGCATCGTTCTTCGTTGGCGGGGGAATCCTGCTTTATGTCATCTGGTTTCTATCGTCGGTGCCGGGATATTTGATCGCGGGCCAACTGACAGACCCGAAAAAATACGGCGTCGATCTGATCATGCCGGCTTTCTACGCGGCGATGCTGGTCCCGGCATGGAAAGGGCCCCGTCTTGCGATTCCATGGCTCGTCGCGGGGATCGTTGCCTTGACTGTGCATTGGCTGATGCCGGGCTGGTGGTTCATCATCACCGGTGCGCTGTCCGGCGCGATCAGTGCGGGGCTGATGGATGAGCCTGCGACGCAGGACGAGGGGCAGCCGGCATGAGCGATCTGGTTCGTTCCGACGTTATGATCGCCTTCGCGGTGATGATGGTGGTGACGGTGGCCTCGCGCCTCGGCGGCTTCTGGCTCATGGGATACGTCAACATCACACCGCGCGTGCGGCGAATGCTGGACGCGTTGCCGGGGTCGATCATTATCGCTGCGGCGCTGCCGGTCGCCGTCAACGGCGGTCCGGTTGTCTTGTTCGCCATCGCAGCTGCGGTCGCCACCACCATCATCCGGCGCAATGAATTTGTCGCCGTCATCACTGGCATGTTGGTGGCAGCGCTGGCGCGTGCGATCGGATTTAGCGGTTGAGTTTTTGAGCTTGTGTTTTTGCTGCAGTGCGAATTTTAATGCAGTTGTTTCAAATAGCTTGTTTCCCGATTTGAATTATTGTTCACTTCTTTCGGGAGGCAAGCGACGTCAATGGTTTACAGGCGAACTCATCAGGTCGTGAAACGCCTCGCAGCGCGACGCAATGCAATCCTTGCAGCGGCGCGCGATGCGGCAGCAGAAGGTGGAATGGGCGCGGTTCAAATTGCGCCCGTGGCCACACGTGCCAACGTCGCGGCGGGGACGGTGTATCGCTATTTCCCCTCAAAGGCCGACCTGATTTCAGAACTCATCGCCGATGTGTCGCGAACGGAACTCGCCGCGATTCGCCGGGCTGCGGATGCCGCACCGGGACCATCGTCCGCTTTGGCGGCAGCCGTGACGACTATCGCAGTTCACGTGGTGTCGAATCGCAAGCTGGCGTGGGGCATTCTCGCCGAGCCGGTCGATGTCGACGTGACCGAATCGCGGATGGCGAGCCGCCGCGAGATTGCCGCCGAGATGGAAACCCGCATCGAAGCTGCGGTGCGCGCCGGTCATTTGCCCGCGCAGGACACGGCGCTGGCAGCTACCGCATTGATCGGCGCCTTGCATGAATCACTGGTCGGGCCGCTCGCGCCTGCGGATCTGGATGACCCGGCAAAGCTGCGCGACGCGGTGCAGACGATCACGCTGTTCGGATTGCGGGCTGTCGGCGTGCTCGATGCCCGAGCACGCGGCCTCGTTGTACAGGCCGTGATGCCTGTGATGCCCCCCAAGCGCGAAGTGGGCGCTCTGGTCGGCTAGTGGTCAGATTCTAACATTCGCTCCCGTCTCGGCAGGCACTTCCTGCGAATGTTAGAATCGGAGGACCACTAGCAAGTATAAGTTTCTAGTGGCGTTTTGGAGTTGACATTCGCTTGATGAACTCGCTGCAAGGGGGGAGCGAATGTCAAATCCACTCCACTAGCCTTGTTACGCGCGTTCGCCAGCTTTGAACTATTCAAAACCGGCAAGACGTGCTTGAACATCGGAAAAATCAAGGCGTGGCACACACCCGCCGTTCGGGAGTTTTCTGATGTCCATCATGATGCCTGAAGCCGATCAGGCTGTTTTGAACCGTCGCGAGGAAATCGTTGCGGCGTTGCGCAGGATCGTCCCGGGAGAGGGCGTGATCTCCAGCACGTTGGAGATGATGCCTTATGAATCTGACGCGCTGACCGCATATCGGCAGCCGCCGATGGTGGTGGTGTTGCCGGATACGACCGAGCAGGTCTCCCAGGTTCTGAAATATTGCTACGACAACGGCATCAAGGTGGTTCCGCGCGGATCCGGCACCTCGCTGTCGGGCGGCTCGCTGCCACTGAAGGATGGCGTGTTGCTGGGACTCGGCAAGTTCAAGCGCGTGCGTGAAATCGATTTCGAGAACCGCGTCGCCGTGGTCGAGCCGGGGGTCACCAATCTCGCCATCAGCCAGGCGGTCGCCCACGAAGGCTTTTACTACGCGCCCGATCCCTCGTCGCAGATTGCCTGCTCGATCGGCGGCAACATCGGCGAAAATTCAGGCGGTGTGCACAGCCTCAAATACGGCATGACCACCAACAACGTGCTGGGCTGCGAGATCGTGCTGATCACCGGCGAAATTCTGCGGATCGGCAGCAAAGCGCCGGAGACCGACGGCTACGATCTGATGGGGATCATCACCGGCTCCGAAGGCCTTCTCGGCGTCGTGACCGAAGTGACGGTTCGCATTCTGAAAAAGCCGGAAACGGCGCGCGCGCTGATGGTGGGCTTCGCCGAGGTCGAAGCTGCCGGACAATGCGTGGCCAACATCATTGGCGCGGGTATCATTCCCGGTGGCATGGAGATGATGGATCGAAACGCGATCCATGCGGCAGAGGCATTTGTCCATGCCGGATATCCGCTCGACGTCGAAGCGCTGCTGATCATCGAACTGGATGGTCCCGGCGTTGAGGTCGACGAGCTGATCGGACGCGTGGAGAAGATTGCGCGGGATTGCGGCTCGACGACGCTGCAGATTTCCAACTCCGAACAGGAGCGGCTGTTGTTCTGGGCCGGCCGCAAGGCAGCGTTCCCGGCGGTCGGACGCCTATCTCCGGATTACTTGTGCATGGACGGTACCATTCCGCGCGGCAAGCTCCCCGAGGCGCTGGCGCGGATTCGCGACCTCTCCGAGAAATATGGGCTACGGGTGGCGAATGTGTTTCATGCCGGTGACGGCAACCTTCACCCGCTTATTCTGTACGATGCGAATATCCCCGAAGAAATGGACAAGGCCGAAGCTTTCGGTGCGGATATTTTGCGGGCCTGCGTCGAGCTTGGCGGTGTGCTGACGGGGGAGCACGGGGTCGGCGTCGAAAAGCGGGACCTTATGCCCGAGATGTTCTCCGACATCGATCTGGCTCAGCAGCAGCGCCTCAAATGTGCGTTCGACACGCAAGGTCTCCTGAATCCCGGCAAGGTGTTTCCGACCCTGCACCGTTGTGCGGAACTCGGCCGTGTCCATGTCCATGGCGGCAAACTCGCATTTCCGGACATTCCGCGATTTTGATCGTCATCTCGATGGCTAGTGTCCCGGTTCTGACATTCGTATTTGTTCGCGGTTAGCTCGTTTACGAATGTCAGAACCTAAGGGACACTAGCAAAAATGAACCTAGTGCGGTTTTGGATCTGACGTTCGTGTGATGGATCCGCGATTAATACTGATACGAATGTCAGATCCACCGCACTAGAAGCACCGGGTGTCCCGGCCAACGTGATTTGTAAAAGAAGCGAGACGCGCGCGTGGATACTTTGAAAGTTCGTGATGCCAAGGACGTCGAGCAGGCGGTGCGCCACGCGCTCGCTGCCGAACAGCCGCTGGAAATCATCGGTCATGGCAGCAAGCGGGCCATCGGACTGCCGATGGTGACCAACGCGGTCCTTGATCTGTCCGCGCTGAATGCCGTGACGTCCTACGAGCCCAGCGAGTTGATCATCACCGTGCAGGCGGGGGCGCCGATTGCCGACGTGTTGTCGCTGATCGATTCGAAAAATCAGGAATTCGCATTCGACCCGATGGATACATCGCTGCTGCTGGGAACGCCGCGCGGCGCAGGCACCATCGGTGGAACGATCTCAGCCGGCCTCGCCGGTCCGCGCCGGATCAAGGCCGGTGGCGCGCGGGATCACCTCCTCGGTGCCGAGGCGGTCTCGGGTTTTGGTGATTCGTTCAAGGCTGGCGGCAAAGTGGTGAAGAACGTCACCGGTTACGATCTCTGCAAGCTGCTGGCCGGTTCCTGGGGCACGCTCTCGGTGATGACCGAGGTGACGCTGAAGGTGATGCCCAAGGCTGAGAACGAGCGCACGCTGGTTCTACGGGGGCTCGATGACGTCGCGGCCAACAGGGCGATGACCCTGGCTCTGGGGTCGTCGTTCGACGTGTCGGGTGTCGCACATTTGCCGGCCTCGTCGTTGCGCGGGGCCAACGGAGCGCTGTCGGGCCTCGGTTCGCTCCAGCAGGCGGTGACACTGATCCGGCTTGAAGGCATCGGGGCTTCGGTGGCGGATCGCGCCAAATCGGTTAGCGGCATTCTGGCATCGTTCGGCGCCATCGACGTGATTGAGGACGATACCTCCCGGGCGACATGGGCCACGGTGCGTGACGTGCTGCCGTTCGCCGCCAATGGCCCGCTTGGAGCGTGGCCGGTGTGGCGGATCGTGTGCCCGCCTGCATCCGGTGGCGCATTAGGCCAGGCGCTTGCCCGCGACACCGGCGGCGACGTCATCTACGACTGGGGTGGCGGTCTGATCTGGGCCGCCTTGCCACCTGCGCCGGATGCCCACGCCGCACTGCTGCGCGAGCGGCTGAAGTCGATCGGCGGCCACGCCACCTTGATCCGCGCGAGCGATCAGGTGCGTACCGCGGTCGATGTTTTTCATCCACAGCAGGCCGGGGTTGCTGCGCTCGGGCAGCGCGTCAAGGCCAGCTTCGATCCCAAGAACATCCTCAACCGCGGCCGCATGGTTCGCGCCTGACCGGGAATTCCTGACATCATGAAGACCGAATTTTCCGCCGCGCAACTTGCTGATCCGGATATCCGGGAGGCCGACAAGATTTTGCGCGCCTGCGTGCATTGCGGGTTTTGTACCGCGACCTGTCCGACCTATGTGCTGTTAGGCGACGAACTCGATAGCCCGCGCGGCCGCATCTATCTCATCAAGGACATGCTTGAAAACGACAGGAAGCCGACCCAGGAAGTGGTCAAGCATGTCGACCGCTGCCTGTCGTGCCTGGCCTGCATGACCACGTGCCCCTCGGGGGTCAACTACATGCACCTCGTCGATCAGGCGCGGGCCAAGGTCGAGAATGAGTATTCCCGTCCGCTGTCTGAGCGTTTCCTGCGCGCGGTCCTAGGCACCGTGCTGCCGCGGCCGGGACTATTCCGGGCAAGTATGATGGCGGCCCGGCTGGTTAAGCCGTTGGCCTCGCTGTTGCCGGCGTCACCGGCAGGGCAAACGACGCCAACGTTCTTCGACCGGGTCCGTGCAATGCTGGCGCTCGCGCCTGATGACTTGCCGCAGCCGGGGCCTGCTGGCGGGACCGTCTTTTCGGCGGTCGGCACCAAGCGTGGCCGCGTGGCGCTTCTGCAGGGATGTGCCCAGCAGGTGCTGTCACCGGGCATCAACCAGGCCGCTATTCGCCTTCTGACACGCCACGGCATCGAGGTGGTCCTGGTGGCTGACGAGCAATGCTGCGGCTCGCTGACGCATCATATGGGACAGGATAGTGACGCACTGCGGCGCGCGCGGGCGAACATCGATGTGTGGACCAAGGAGGCCGACAGCAAAGGTCTTGATGCCATCCTGATCACGACATCGGGGTGCGGTACCACCATCAAGGACTACGGTTATATGCTGCGCGAAGACCGGGCCTATGCGGCGAAGGCCAAGCGCGTTTCGGCGCTTGCGAAGGACGTGACCGAGTATGTGGGAAGTCTGAACATCGCATGGCCGCAAGGTAGCAAGGACCTTGTGGTGGCTTATCACTCAGCGTGTTCGTTGCAGCACGGCCAGAAAATCACACAGCTTCCGAAAGAATTGCTTTCCAAGAGCGGATTCGTGGTGAAAGATGTGCCAGAGAGTCATCTGTGTTGCGGTTCGGCAGGAACGTACAACATCCTCCAGCCCGACATTGCGAAGAGATTGCGCGAACGCAAGATCGCGAATATTGCTTCGGTGAAGCCGGATATCATTTCAGCTGGCAACATCGGCTGTATGGTACAGATCGGCTCAGTGCAGCGTACCGACGGAAAGTCAGTCCCTGTAGTGCACACGGTTGAATTGCTCGATTGGGCGACAGGCGGTCCTCGGCCGGAACTATTGAATTGATCGAAGAGCCCCCGCGATGGGAGTGCTTGAATCGCTGATCGCGTTTGCTCAGCGGAAGCAGGAGGACCACGATGGCTAAAGGTAAAAAGAAGAAGGACAAGAAAAGCAAAAAAGAAAAGAAGCTGATGTTGGCGAAGAAGAGCGCCAAGAAGGCTTCCAAGAAGTCGGCGAAGAAAGCCGCGAAAAAGTCGGCCAAGAAGTCTGCAAAGAAGGTCGCGAAGAAGTCCGCCAAGAAGGCGGTGAAGAAGAGCGCCAAGAAGGCTGCAAAGAAGGTAGCGAAGAAGGCCGCGAAAAAGTCGACAGCAAAGAAGGCAGCCGCTCCTAAGAAGGCCGCTGCGAAAAAGGCTGCGCCGAGAAAGCGCGCACCGAAGGCGGCTCCCGCCGAGGAGCCCGCGATGTCCGCCCCGGCTTCCACAGACACCGGCTGGCCTGAGCCCGCTCCGTCACCGGCCCCGGCATCCAGCTGGTCGTCCAGCTTCGGATCGAGCGGCCATAACGACGACGAGAACAACTCCTAACAGCTTTGGTCTGACATCTCAGACGACACGAAGGCCGCAGCTCTCCGCTGCGGCCTTTTTGCATGCTGAAACAGCTGCCGCTCTGTCATGTAGAGGGAATCGAAATTCAGATATTGTTATACCGAATCAGTTCACCGTTCTTCCATCTGCCAAAGAACTGAGGCGGCAAAACGGACGCCAACTGCCGGCGCCGGGACCAAAGAGTGTTGCGTGAATGCCACAGTGACGCACAACCTCGTTGGAGGCGGTTCAAACGCCTAAAAAGGCAGCAGTTGCTTGAGTTTTTTGCTCCCGCGTATCCTGTGCGTCAGGCACATTATCACCACGAATTGAAATTCCGTGCAGTCGATTGACGCTTGTCACCCTGACTTTTGGCAATCGGACTGAGACTTAAAACGATGATGGGGATCGTCATGAAGAAGGTAAGTTTGTCGGTCGCAGCGATTATTGCGATGGGGCTTGGTTCGGCGTCCGCTGCTGATCTTGGCAAGGTGTACAAGAAGGCTCCGGCGCCAGTTGAGGTCGTGTCGCCTTGGGATATTGCGTTCGGCTCCGCCATCATGAGCGATTATGTGTTCCGCGGCGTGACCCAGTCGAACCACAATCCATCGGTGACCGCTTATTTCGAGCCTCGCTATAACGTCACCAAGGACCTGCAGCTGTACGCTGGTTCGTCGTTTGAGAGCATCTCGTTCGCCAATCGCGCTGCGGCTGAAGTCGACATCTACGGCGGTGTTCGCCCGACCTTCGGTCCGGTCGCGTTTGACTTCGGTGTCTGGGGCTATCTGTATCCAGGTGGAAAGTGCGCCGACAACGTCCTCACCGGCGGCATTCCTGGCGGCGGCGTTTGCCCGGTTGACGTCAACACCGTGTTCCTCGCCAACGGCAACGTCATGAAGAAGGACGTGAGCTTCTACGAAGTCTACGGCAAGGTGAACTACACCTTTAACGACTACTTCACGATGGGCGGCAACGTCTTCTACTCGCCGAACTTCCTGAACACCGGCGCTGATGGCACCTACGCTTCGATCACCGCCAAGGTGACTGCACCCGGCACTCTTTTCGGCACGAGCGGTATCGGCGCTTATGTGTCGGGTGAATTCGGTCGTCAGTGGCTTGGTACGTCGGACACCTTCTACGGCGTGACCGCCGGAAACGGTTTCCCCGCTTCGGCAACCATCAACTACGCCGACTACAACACCTGGAACGTCGGTGTGGGCTTTACCTACAAGGTTTTCACCCTCGATCTGCGCTACTCCGACACGGACATGAGCAAGGGTGATTGCAACGCCTTCACCAGCGACTTCACCGCTTCGCAGCCTGGCAACGCAACCGCGATCAACACCGGTGGCATCGGCTCCAAGTGGTGCGGTGCGACCTTCATCGCCAAGCTCTCGGCTGACGTGACGCTGGGCGCTCTGAAGTAACTTCTTTCTCCAATGAAACTTGAGGCGGCAGAGCAATCTGCCGCCTTTTTTATTGGGCGTTTGGCGCCGGTGCTTCGGTGTGAAATGCCAGGAGCAGGGGCGCCGCCTTGAAAGAGCCCAGCAGACGCGCTCGCCAGAAAGTCAGGTTAAGCGCGTCTGCCAAAGTGCATCTGACCATCCCTGCCGGTCTTACACCGGGTTTGCCGCCTTCTGCTTATCGACAAGGCCGAACTGGTCTTCCGTCCGCTCCACCGAAACTTGCCGCTGGTGAAACGCCTCGAGGGTCGCCCGGTGCCCGATTGAAACGATCGTCGTCGCCGGCAGCTTCTCTGTGATCAGCCGATACAGGAGCGCTTCCGACGGTTCATCAAGCGATGCGGTTGCTTCATCCAGGAACAGATATTGCGGCGCTTGCAGAAGCGCGCGGGCAATTCCAAGGCGCTGCTGTTCGCCAAGGGACAGTGTCCGATTCCAGTGTCCTTCCTCGTCAAGCTTTGCAGCGAGTGCCGGAAGGCCCACGAGCTTGAGCACTTCACTCAATCGATCGGTGCTGAAGGTGGCATTTGGTGCCGGATAGGTAATCGCCCCCGACAGCGAACCGATCGGGAAGTAGGGCCGCTGCGGCAGCATCATCAGGGTCGCATCTTTCGGGATCGAGATGGTGCCTTTGCCGAAGGGCCAGATCCCGGCGATGGCGCGGAACAAGGTCGATTTACCCGCACCCGATGGTCCTGTCAGCAACGTGCGTTCGCCGGCCTTGAGGGTAAAGCTGTTGGCTCCAATCAGCGTCGCCCCGTTGGGGAGCTGTAACAGCAGCTCTTTGAGACTGATCGCGTTGTGGCCTGATTCGGGCGTAACGTGAATCGATTGTGGATCGGTGGCGAGCGCTCTGGCTGTATTGATGCCGGTTTCAAACCCATCAAGTCGCGCAATCACCGCCTGCCACTCCGCCAGTGTGCGGTATGTCGAAATGAAGAACGACAAAGCGCCTTGCACGCTGCTGAAGGCGGAGGCGGTCTGCATCATGCCGCCGAGCTGAATCTTCTCGGCGAAGTAGGCCGGCGCCACGAGGATAAAAGGAAAGATCACCGACGCTTGGGAGTAGCTGGCTGTGAAGGCGGTGACCTTCTTGGTGCGGCTCATGATGCCGAGCCAGTTATCGACCACATGCCCGAACCGCGCCAGAAGCCGTTCGCGCTCCGCTGGTTCGCCACGCAG
>Ga0247779_1001788_pt1 | contig 10053 bp, 5 predicted proteins | sample UWRJL221509R5_FD_179925 | JGI IMG/M metagenome (GOLD analysis project Ga0247779, IMG submission 179925) | Plant litter microbial communities from Arlington Agricultural Research Station in Wisconsin, United States - UWRJ-L221-509R-5 | ecosystem: Environmental > Terrestrial > Plant litter >...
CGCAACAACATCTGGACCGATGTCTCACCTGCAGAAACTGCGAGACGACCTGTCCCAGCGGCGTGGAGTACGGGCGTCTGATTGATATCGGTCGCAACATCGTTGACGCGAAGGTTCAGCGTCCGCAGGGGGAGCGAGCTGCGCGCTGGCTGCTGCGGGAGTCATTGACGTCTGCTCTTTTCAAGCCGGCCCTCGAAGTTGGGCGGTTCTCCCGGCCTTTCCTTCCGGCAGTCTTGCGCAACAAGATTCCAGATTTCCGGTCCGAGAACGTGAGGCCTTCGCCCAAGCGCTCCCATCCTCGCAAGGTGATGCTGCTCGCAGGCTGCGTGCAGGATTCCATGATGCCCGGGATTAACCGTGCAACGGCCCATGTTCTGGATGTGGCCGGTATGGAGGTCGTCCTCTCGGCGGGCGCAACTTGCTGCGGCTCGGTGAGGACTCATCTCAGTGATCAAGCCGGCGGCTTGGAAAACGCACGCAGGAACATCGATGCGTGGTGGCCCTCCATTCAGTCCGCTCGGGTCGAGGCGGTCATTTCCAACGCATCAGCTTGTGGACTGGCGATGAAGGAATATGGCCGAGCACTGCAGCACGATCCGGAATATGCCGAGAAGGCCGCTGTGGTCAGCGGCCTGACCCGCGATCTCAGTGAGATGCTGCCGGACATCGTGCCTGCACTACGAGGGAAGCTTCGCAAGGACTTGCAGGCATTGGTCTTCCACCCGCCCTGTACGTTGCAGCACGGCCAGAAATTGCATGGCAGCGTCGAGGATCAACTCGGTGTGCTCGGGTTCGAGATCCGCACCGCAGCCACTGAGCGCCACCTCTGTTGTGGATCGGCAGGTACGTATTCCGTTCTTCAACCAGTTCTCGCGACGGTCCTCCGCGACCGCAAACTGCGCAACCTCCGCGCAGGTGGGGATGAGGTGATTGTCTCGGCCAATATGGGGTGCATACAGCACCTCCAGGCGGGCACCACCGGTCGAGTGTCACACTGGATCGAGATTCTCAGCGAAGCAATGAACGCATGAGAGAAGGCGTACTCTCGGCTACCGCGAAGCTCGGGACGGCTTGCCTACCTGGTTTCGCGAGTATGCAACCGGCGGCTTTCCTGTCCACTGCTTGAATGCTCGCCTAAATGCGGCTTCGTCGGCAAAGCCGAGATGTTCGGCGACCTTGTCCACAGACTGGCGCTTCGTTTGGAGAAGGACGATCGCCCACGCGCGGCGCCTGTCATTCTTGATCTGCTGGAAGGTTGCTCCCTCTACCTCTAACCGGCGACGGACCGTGGCGACGCTGCAGAACTCTACCTTGGCGACGTCGTCCAGCGAAGGAATCGCCCGATGTTCAGATATCGCCTCATCGATCAGTTTCGCAATCCGCCATGCCCAGGACTGTTCTGGCTGATCCTTGAGCAGGATGGGCGCGAGAGGAAACAACGCGGCGACCTCGCTCGGTGTCCGTACGACCTTTCTGTCTCGCGCATCAGCCGGCATGAGGAGTGCCGATTGAACGCAGTCCCAGCCGAGATCTCGAATGACTAGACCGGCGGGCAAATATTCGGCATAGGCTCGAGGAAATGCGAGTTCGTAGCGAACATCCTTCAATGTGTTCCCCGCCAACCAACACAGCATGCGGTCTGCCATCACGATTCGAAGTACATCAACTAGAAAAATGGCTGGTGTGCGCTGAGGCTTCGATCGCTCGAACACCAGGGAGGTCGTCTCCAGGGTGTGTTCAGAGTGGAGTCGGCCCGAGCGCGGACCGAGCATGTCCGTGTACAGCTCGATCAAGCCGATGGCGTTCGCCAGTGTCGGGCAGCCCGCCGCAGCAAACCACATCAACTCGTGTTGGTGAGGATGAGGAGGCGGGTCACCCGTCTCGGATGCGGCTGTCGTCTCGAGCAGATAGACAGCCTCCTTGACCATCTTCACCAGTCGGGAGCCCACAGCTTCATCGGGTTCCGATAGAGAAAGGTCTGACGCATCAAGCACCATGCCTGATTGGGCCATCAGTGCCGCACTATCAATACCTACTCGCTCGAGCGCTTGCAACAGGGCAACGCCGTGTCCCACGGAGAGCTGCCATTCAGGGCTTTTGTGCAAGTTGATGTTCACGTCGTCCAACTGAGCAAGAGGAATGCCATGAAGGCCGGCATGCCCGAAGACGAGTTTAGTTCCAAACGGGACCGTTCCTCCTGTCTGTCGAAAGCGGACCTCCTGGGTGATCTGTTGATCCGATGCGCCGCGGGTTTCCACTGAGGTTGTGGCTCTGAGTCGTTCGTTGCAGTTTTTTGTATTGCCGATTGATCGGTTTGCGCATAGCTCCTTTGGGGGGGGGGGACGCACACTGAACCTTCACGTTCCCTTCGAGAACGACTATGCCTTCCGACTACAGGAGATGACCGAGATGGCAAGACACACGTGGCGGGAAATCGCACTTGCGGCAACTTTGGTGGTTGCTTCCGTACATGGCCAGCGAGCGCTCGCGACCGAGGCAGTGAGTCTTCGGGCGATTGAAGTCGCACCGGGGCCGCTCGTCAAGGCGCTCGACGAGTTCTCGCGGCTCGCGAACCAGAAGCTGGAGTTCGATCGGAAATCCCTCGATGGCCGTGATTCCGCGGGCGTGCAGGGGCGTTACTCCAACCTTGATGCGCTCGCAGCCCTTCTGAAAGGTGCAGATGCGCACTACGAAGTGCGCAATGGCACCGTTGTGGTGGTCGCCGACCCCATCACGCCACATCAGAGGCTTGCAACAGTGGTCGTCAACGCGCCCACCACCTTCTCGGCGCTGCGTGGTGACAACAGTCTTCGGGACGTACCGCAGTCGGTTCAGGTCATGTCCGCCAAGCAACTGGATGAGCAGAATTCGTCGACGCTTGCGGACGCAATGAACCGTGCCGTTGGTATCACGGTGGCCAATGTCACCGACAACATGCCGGTCTTCTCGGCACGGGGATTCCGTGTGACAAACGTCCACGTCGACTCGGGTGCTCAGATGGACATGGTCAGCAGCGCCACGCTGCCACTGGCGGGTATCACTGACATGGGAGCCTACGATCGCATTGAGATCCTGCGAGGAGCCGATGCACTGTTCGGCGGGAGTGGCAACCCCGGCGCAAGTATCAGCTTGATCCGCAAGGAGCCGCTGTACAAGAACCAGGCAACTGTGGATCTCAGCGCTGGCAGCTGGAATCGCTACCGCGCCGAGGTCGACGGGAGCGCCGTACTTACAGAAGACGGTGCACTGCGGGTGCGTGGCGACATTGTGAGTCTCTCGAACGACTATTTTTACGACAACACGTACATGCGCTTCAGCAAGGCGTATGGTGTGCTTGCCTATGACCTGAGCCCCAGCACGACGTTGCAGATCGGCGGAAGCTATTCGCGTCAGAATTCGCGCGATGCCGGTACGGGACTTCCGCGATTTCCGGACGGTGCCGATGCCAATCTGCCACGCTCCTTTGCATTGACATTCCCTTGGGCCTTCTACAAGAAGCAGTCCGCGGAGGTCTTCGCCAAGGTCAACCATGAGATCAATGACAACTGGCATGTGAAGGCCAACGTCACGTACGTGGATGGCAAGGCGGAGTACGCCAACGCTCAGTTCCAAGACCCTCTGAGTCCGGTGACTTATGCGGTGCTGGGCAAGCCCAATGTCACATATTCCCTGGATCCGGATACGAACAAGCAGGTGAGCGGTGACATCACGTTGACGGGGAGTTTTACCACCCTCGGTCGTAAGACAGACCTGATGCTCGGCGCCGACTACCAGAATTTCAAGGGAACGCAGCGATTCCAGTACATATCGGGCTATCCCTTCTTCAGTACCGGAAACGTGTTGACGATGGATCCCGCGACTTTCACGGATCCGCGCCTCAATCCGGCGACCGCGTCTATGGCGATCACCAGCACGAGCTTGCAGAAGCAGCGCTCGTCCGGTTTCTATGGCAGCGTTCGCATGCACGTGACGGACAACTTGGCCATCACACTCGGCGGACGACGAAGCGACTATGCGACGGCAAGCAAGGCCACGTCCGCGCTGGGTACCTTCATCATCGACAACAGTGGTCCGCCGTCCAAGGACAAGACCTTCACACCGTTTGGCGGTGCGGTCTACGATCTGTCGGATACGGCTTCGATCTATTACAGCTACGCAGATATCTTCTTTCCGAACTTTGGGAAGAAGACGAAAACCGGGGACGTTCTTGGCTCCGTCTCTGGTGTAAACAACGAGCTGGGAATCAAGAAGTCCTGGGACGGCGGTCGACTCAATGGATCCTTCGCGTTCTACAGCATTCGACAGACGAACCTGGCACTGTTCGATCTCAGTGCGCCTAGTAACGGGGACCCCAACTGCTGCTACTACCCGGGCGGGTTGAATACGAGCCGCGGCGTCGAGGCGGAACTGTCGGGCAAGATCACGCCGCACTGGGACGCCTCCGTCGGTTACACACTGAACAACAACAAGGCGCAGTACGGCGAAGTGCTGGGTACTTTCACGCCGAAGCATTTGCTCAAGCTTTGGACCAGCTATCGGTTACCGGAGCCCTTCGATCGGTTCACGATTGGTGGCAATGTGCTCGCGCAAAGCTCGAACTACGTCACCGGCACGTACTTCATCGGCAGGTACTGCAGCGGCGTGACCGTGCATTGCGGCGATGGTGTCTACACCTTCAAGGACTCCCAGGGCGGCTATGTGGTCACCGACCTGCGCGTGGCCTACAAGATCTCGCCGACCATGACGCTTTCCGCAACGCTCAACAACGTCGCCGACATCCGCTATTTCAGCCTCGTCGGTGCGCCCTATGCGGGAAGCGCCTACGGTACCCCACGAAATTTCCTGTTGAAGCTTGAGGCCAAGATCTAAATGAGCGCTATTGAAACCGTATCTACCGCCGTCCGGCTTATTGCCTATCACAACGATCCGGCGCTCAAGCGTGAGGTGTTGTCCCGGGTCGAAACTCACCGGGCCGCAGGAGAGATCGTACCCGGGCCCGGATTCTGGGACGGCAACCGAGGTTCCTTGGTCGGCGTGAGCGTGCATTCGCGCGACGCGGAGGACTTCGAGGTGGCGACGGGCATTGCCAAGGGAGGGCTGGCGATTGCGGAGCGCATCTGGTCGCTCGCTCTGCTACGTCTGTGGCTGCATCGCGAGGCGTGGGAGGGATTCCACCCGACGGACATCGAAAGCCTGCGTGCGTTTCCCGGTGAGTGGTTGGAGAAGATTGCTCCCGGATGCAACACCGACGGTTTGACGCGACGGATGACGATTTCGGTGTTGACGCTGGTGTTGGACGAGGCTGAGGCCCATCCCGATCTGGAGGGGCTCGGCGAGTTGCTGCGGACACTGATTGACGGCCATGAAGATTCGTCTGCCAAGGCCGCTGCGTCATGGCGTGAATGGCGCAAATCGGCCAGTGCCTTGGCGCGTGCTCACCGAGAGGGAACTCTCCAGAGCGCCCTGGCCAATCTTGTCGCCACGGCAGCTTGGCCCGACACCTCTTCCGCAGGTGCTTTGCCTGACGTCCTGGAGCAGTATGTGAATCTCTGCCACTACGACGCACGTGACGAAGTCGCATGGACAGGCACAGAGGAGGAGACCAAGCGGGGGCTCGACGCGCAGCGAGAGCGGATCCTTCTAGACCCGGCAAGCCGGGAGACAACGGCGTTGCGTGACTTCGACGACAAGCTGAAGAACGGCTACCCGGTGTTCGCAAAACGGCGCACTGCGCTGGAGGAGGCCAGATCGCTTCACACCGTGCGCAGGCTGATGCGGCTCAGGGGAATTTTTCTCGGACTGCTGTCCGATGCAGTTAACAAGTAGGAGTAGATTCGAATGGGAACCAACGTCAAATATCTCGCCGACAAAGATTTCGAAGCGAACGCGAAGTCCGGTGGTCTGGTGATCGTCGACTTCATGGCGCCTTGGTGCGCGCCATGCAATCAGATGGCACCTGTTCTTGAGGAGCTGGCGGCCGAGTACGCAGGCGACGTCACGATCTTCAAGATGGACGTGGATCAGGATGGAGAGACTGCCCGGCGGCTCGGAATTCGTGCGCTTCCGACCTTCCTCTTCCTGAAGGACGGTGTGGAAGTGGCGCGGGAACTTGGCTCCTTCACGAAGACAAAGTTCGCCGAAATGGTCGAGGCGCGCCTGACCTGATCCTGGCGGGACCGGCAGAGTCGGCCCGCGCTTCCGCATCTTGGTGGACAAAAATGACTAACGCAGCAATACCGCAGCGAGTTTCAACCCTTGCCGCAGCCAGGAGGCTGCTGGTGCCATTCTGGTTCGCCCCAAAGAATTGGGGAGCATGGGCAATCCTCGCGCTCATGTTCGGTGTCACGACCGCTGCGACCTATCTGCAGTATCAGATGACCTCGTGGACCAACAAGTTCATGACGGTCTTCACGACCTATGACCTGGCTAGGTTTCCTCAGGTCATTTCATTGTTCGTCGCATTCGGCATGGGCCTGGCCATCATCGCTGTGGTGGAGCGATGTCTGCATGGCTCGATACGGATCATCTGGAAGAGCTGGCTGACCGAGCGTTTCCTCAGCTACTGGATGGAGCGTGACACGTTCTATCGGATCGAGCGCGACAAGGTTCTTGACAATCCGGACCAGCGGATCGCGGAGGATGTCGACATCTTCATCTCCACCTGCCTGACGTTCACGGTCGGCCTCTATGGGACGGTGATCCGAGTCGGCAGTTTCTCCTACAAGCTCTGGGAGATCGGCGGCAATTTGCAGGTCGATGCCATCGGCGGCATCACAATCCCCGGCTACATGGTGTGGTGCGCCGTGATCGTCGCGATGGTCGAGCTGGGGCTGCTCCATTGGACCGGCCGGTCGCTGATGTCGCTGAACTTCGCAAAACAGAAGGCTGATGGCGACTTCCGTTACGGTATGACGTCGGTCCGCGGCTCCGCCGAGGAGATCGCGATCTATGGAGGCGAGCGAACGGAATTGCGGCGCCTGGAGGACCTGTTCGGCAAAGTGCGGACCAACCTTTGGCGGCTGCTCTTTGTCGAGATGAGGTTCAGCGGTCTGCGGACGCTGATGGAGAACCTGTCGTCACCGCTGCCGTTGATCCTGATGGGTCCGAAGTACTTCGCCAAAGAAGTGACCTTCGGTGACATGGCACAGGTAGGGGGGCTGTTCGGATCAGTTGTTTCCGGCTTCCTTTGGTTCGCGCACAACTATGAGGCGATCCAGATCTTCCGCGTTGTGGTCGCGCGTCTGGACGTGCTTCAGAGTGCACCGGGCCTGACGGGCCGGAGTGCCATCAAGGTCAAGTCTGGCAATGCAGGTACCCTGGACGTCCGGGACATGAGGATTTCCACGCCGGATGGGACCGAGATCGCTTCCGGCATCAACTTCTCTGTGAAGCGCGGTGAGCGCTGGATCGTCCGAGGGCGGTCCGGAGCGGGCAAGAGCACTTTCCTTCGGGCCTTGGCGGGGATCTGGCCGCACGGCAATGGCCAGGTCACGGCGCCCGAACGCTCGCAGAGCCTTTTCCTGCCGCAGCGCAGCTACATCCCGGCCGGTACGCTTAAGGCTGCGCTCTGCTATCCGAAAGACGCTGCGCTGTACTCGGACGAAGCCTGCCAGGCGGCGCTGGTTCAGGTCGAACTTGCGGATCTGCAGGCGCAACTCGCGGTCGAAGACCGCTGGGGACAGCGGCTCTCTCTGGGCGAGCAGCAGCGCCTGGCGATCGCCAGGGCGCTCATCCAACGGCCGGCGTTCCTTTTCATGGACGAGGCGACGAGCGCGCTCGACCCGGATACCGAGGCGACAGTCTATGCACGCCTCGTCAAGGGACTGCCTGGAACGTCCATCGTGCATATCGCCCACCATCTGAGCCTCGATTGTTTTCATGATCAGGCGCTCATCATCGGCCGAGGTGTGGCGCCGGCGGCAGGTGCTGTGGGACGGGCTGCGGCTGTGTCCACCCCGGCAGGCGGCGAGTATCCGGCCGGTGCTGTGATCTTGAGTCTGAAAGGCACCACATGAAGTCGATGACAATCACACCCAAGCAATTGGCCGTGGCCAGCCGGCGCCTGCGCAATGGCATGACTGTCCTGGTCCACGAGGATCGAAAGGCGCCCATCGTTGCCATGTCGCTGTGGTACCGGGTCGGCTCGGGTCACGAGCCCGTGGGCAGACACGGCTTCGCACACCTGTTCGAACACCTGATGTTCTCCGGATCCAAACACGTGCCGGCGGGTTACTTCAACGCATTTGCCCAGTCAGGGGCAAAGGACCTCAACGGTACGACGTGGTTCGATCGGACCAACTACTTCATCACAGTCCCGGTCACGGCCTTGGAGCGAGCGCTTTGGGTCGAGTCGGACCGCATGGGCCATCTGTTGAGCGAGCGCAGCCAGGCGGCGCTTGACACCCAGCGCGGAGTTATCTCGAACGAGAAGATGGAGGGTGAGTCCCGGCCATATGGAACCGTTGGGCCGTTGATGTCCCGCCTTGCGTATCCGGAGGGGCATCCGTACGCGCATACGACGATCGGCTCGATGAGCGATCTCGCAGACGCGACGATCGCTGACGTCGAGCGCTGGTATGCGCTGCACTACGGTGCCGCCAACGCAACCTTGACTCTGGCGGGGGACATCTCGGCAGAGGAGGGGTTTGAACTGGTCGATCGCTACTTCGGGAACGTGCGGCCGGGCTCGCGTCCCGAGCATCCGGACCCGTGGATTCCAATTCCTATTGGAGACCGGCGTATGGTCACTGAAGAGCGCGTTCCGAGCTCGTTCGTCTCGAAACAATGGAATTGTCCTCCCTGGGGGCATCCTGATTTCCCGCGGCTGGAACTGGCCGCTTCGATCCTGAGTTCGGGTGCGGGATCGCGGCTGTTCGATCGACTCGTGGTCGCCGAGGGACTGGCGACGGAGGTAGTGGCGCGAATCAGCCGGTTGTGCGTGACGAGCCCATTGGGCATTTCCGTTCGCTGCCGGGATGCCAGCCAGGCAGAGCGCGTCGAGCGCATCGTCCAGGAGGAAGTCGACCGCCTCATCGCCGAGGGACCGACGGATGCGGAAGTCGAGCTCGCCGCCAGCACGGCCATGCATGGGTTTTCGCAGAGCCTCGAATACGTTGGAGGCATGAGCGGACAAGCGGCAATCTTGGCCGAGGGCCAATGCTTGCGCGGCGACCCGTCGGCTCGTTGGAGCGACCTCGAAGTGATCGGCCGCAGTACTGTCGCAGATGTCAGAGATGCTCTGTCCCAGTGGCTCGGTCGACCGTCGGCGACGATGTTGATGATGCCTTCGGGAAGTGTCGCGTCGACGGTGCTAGCACCCGCTTCAAGCCCGGCGGCATGGCTGCATGAGCGCGCTTCCGCACCCACTCCGACAACCTGGGCCGAGGGCCTGGCATCCAGCGCAATCGAGGTCGACCGGTCGACCGGGATGCCACGGGCAGCAGTCGCTCCCGAGCCTGCGTTTCCCGCCATCGAGCATGCCCGGCTGGCCAGCGGGGCCACGATACATGTCGCTCATCGGAGGGATGCCCCCATGGTGGAGCTTGCGATCGTGCTTCCTCACGGCTATGCCGACGAGCCGGAGGACGAGCGCGGCGTTCATCGCATGGCGCTAGCCACTGCGATGGAGGGGCCTGTCGGCCTGACGGCCGCGGAGTTCCAGGGGCGCAAGCGTCGATTGGGCGTGGCTCTCTGGGGAGGCGTCGCTGCGCATCACGCGACCCTGGGTTGCAGCGGGCCCGCTGCGAGCTTTGGACAGGCGGCTTCGATGCTGATGGACATCGTGCAGAGACCGCTGTTGGAAGACGCTGCGCTGGAGCGATACCGGAAGCGATGGGAGTCGGGGCGCCGCTCGACACTCGACGACGCGGGCCGGTTGGTGTCGGCGGTACTTCCGGCCCTTGTATTCGGCGGGTCTAGCCCCTATGGGCGCCGAGGCGGGGGCGGGCCGACCTCCGAGACTATTGCAAACCTGCGGAGCGGGCAACTCGCTGGCGCCCTGGACCGTCTGTGCCGCCTGGAAGAGATGGCGATCTTCGTCTGCGGCGATGTGAC
>Ga0247779_1001789_pt1 | contig 10049 bp, 11 predicted proteins | sample UWRJL221509R5_FD_179925 | JGI IMG/M metagenome (GOLD analysis project Ga0247779, IMG submission 179925) | Plant litter microbial communities from Arlington Agricultural Research Station in Wisconsin, United States - UWRJ-L221-509R-5 | ecosystem: Environmental > Terrestrial > Plant litter >...
TTTGTAATGCACCAACACTTGCGCAGTATCTGGTTTTTGGGCGGAAGCACTTGCCGCGATAGCTATCAGTATGGTGCTTATTATTAATTGCTTTTTCATTGTGTTTATTTTGAATTTTAAGATCTGGTTTATTTTTTCTCTGGTAGTTCTATCGGGTTATTGGTTACGGGTCCCAAAAGAGGCGGTCCTCCTTTAACCTGGTCCATTTTAGGGCCATTGCCTGCGTTAATTGCTTGTACAACCCCATTAGGGTTTTTTCTCATGGCTTCCCTGGTTTTATCAAACTCCCTTTGCGTGGTTTTGATCGTTCCCTGTGGCGGTGCAATCAGATTCATGTCATCATTTAAGCCCCGCAAAATCGGCGGCAAATCTTTTTCTTCAGTTGTTTGCTGATTTCCAGGCGATGTTGGGACCGCTTTCTCTACGCCATCAAACTGAAATACAACTTCGCCTTTTGTGTCGCGGGCATCTACTATGACACCAGGCAGTCCGTTTAACTTCCATGGTCCGGTATGTACCGGGAGATCGGGGCAAAACCATACCGTATAATCCCGCCCTTTAAAATGACCGGTGGCTTTCTGGCAATGTAAACCACCGAAAGTTGCCGTATCGCTGCTGGTTTTCCAATTGATAGCAGGCATCGGGCTTTCTATCGCGTAATTGTTGGTCATCAGCTTGTCCTTTGTGAGTAGTTTTTTCTCATTAGGGTACTGGTAATATTCAACCACTGAACCTACACCTCTTCTGTTTATCATAGGGCGTCCGTCCGGGCTGGCGGCCACTGCTTCTGCCCATGCTTTCTTAAACTGCGCATTATATGCTATGGCATCATAGCTCCTGTAAGCACCCGCCCTTTGGCCGATATATAATACCATGTTTTCTGTGTAGGGGTGCTCCCGGTTGACGGTATCCCGTACCCACGTAAATTTGTAATGTATCAGCATCCGCGCAGTGTCCGGTTTTTGAGCTTTGGCGGTAATAAATGCCTCCAATAAAATGACGATCAACAGTAGTTGCTTCTTCATAACTGTAATAATTTTAAGCAATACTATTTTTTGTGCTTCATCCAATAAAAACTTTGGTACGAACACCATTTTTACATCTGCGAAATAGAGATATTTGTTATTTGGGAGTCTTTTAAATCGTATAATTTACTCACCCGACCATTGCTTCGCTCGGTCACCCTCTCTATAGCAAGCCATAAAGAGGGCATGAAACAGTCAGTGGAAGTAAATGGATATCCGGGATTTCAAAAACCCGCGGTTTATACCGTTATTGAGTAGTTTAGTAACATTAATTTTATAGACATTCCCGGTGCTTTACCTTTGGTATCATGATTAAGATCAAGAAGAAAGATTGGATAGAGATCGTGCTCCACATAGCTTTCTGGGTGGGGGTCTTTTATACCCTGTTGTCGCTTACGGAAACGCATGTAACCATACGCGTTGACCAGGCCCAGGGTGCAATGAAAAAAGATCCTGTTATTATACGGGATGTAAGGCATACTTTATCGGCACATTTGTTTATCACGCTTGGTTTCCTTGCCTTGTTATTCTATGGTAATATTTATTTGTTGTTTAAAAAGGCGCTGCACTTCAAAAATATACTGATCAGGGTGGCGATACCTGTAGTTTATTTCGCGGCCATCTTTTCAATAAATTACTATATGGACCATTTGCTTTACGCACCGAAATCCGATCGTCCGCTCATAGGTACTTATCAAATCGACCGGAAGGCCGGACCGCCTGCTGTCCCTCCTTTTATAAAGAAGGACCTTATGTTGAGGACCGACGCTATGGTATTTGCCAATAATGGTTTATCCAATACCATATCGTTCATTTTCGTCATCGTATTTGGTCTTTCTATAGCCTATTTCTTTTTAAAGGAATGGTCGAGGGTAGAAAAGATGCGGTCGGACCTGGCAGCAGTCCAGTTGGATACGGAGGTTAAATTCCTGAAATCGCAGGTAAACCCGCACTTTCTGTTCAATACGCTAAACAACCTGTTTTCGATGGCACAGAAAAAAGGTAACGATGACCTGGCCGACGGCATCTCTAAACTTTCGGGAATGATGCGCTATATGATCTATGAAAGCAACGAGGAAAAAGTGCCGCTGAAAAAGGAAATCGAATACCTGGAGGATTGCATCCAGTTGAATAAGCTGCGCTATGCAGATAAGGAAGCAATAATTCAATTCGATTATCCATCCGAAACAGATGGTATTTTTATAGCGCCGATGCTATTCATCCCATTTGTAGAAAACGCATTCAAGCATGGCGTGGTTATTGGCCAGAGTTCTAATATCGATATCTTGCTATCAGTAAATGGAAATGAATTAACTTTCACTTGTATCAATGTTGATCATAGCCACGTGCAGAAAATGAATGGCGACAGCAGCGGTGTCGGTTTGGATAATGTGAAACGGCGGTTAGCGTTGTTATATCCCGGCAAACACCAGCTGCAAATAACAAAGGCTGACGATCAATATAAAGTGGAACTCAAAATAAACCTGCAATGATCAGTTGTATCGCAATAGATGATGAGCCTATGGCGCTTGAGGTGATCGAGCGTTACTGCCAAAAGAGCGGGCTCACTGATCTTAAAGCCACATTTCGTGAGCCTGTTAAAGCCATTGAATACCTGAACCGCGAAAGCATCGACCTGGTGTTCCTGGATATCAATATGCCGGATGTAAACGGGATACAATTGCTGCATACGTTGCCCACCAAACCTATGGTGATATTTACCACGGCCTACAGCAAATATGCTGTCGAGAGCTACGATCTGAATGCTATTGATTACCTTCTGAAGCCGATCACTTTTGAACGTTTTCTCGCAGCATTGAATAAAGTGTCAGGCTTAAAAACGTTGAAAAACGGCACTCCCGCAAAAGACGATGATGATGCCTCGATATTTGTAAAAAGCGGTCCGCAAACCTACCAGGTAAAACTAAGCGATATCCTATATCTCGAGAAAGACGGCAATTATATCACCATATGCCTGAAGGATAAAAATATCCTCGTGCGCGAAAATATGGGCGATATCTTTGACCTGGTGCCCGCGGCCGATTTTATAAGGGTACATAAATCCTATGTGGTAGCTATCCGGCATATCACCATGATCGAGGCACATCAGCTTATCATCGGCCAGGCAAAAATACCCATCGGCAGCACCTACCGGGATAATCTGAAGACCCGGCTTGGGATCGCGTAAAAACCTTTAACTTTCCACAGGGATACACTTGCCTTTTAGCCAAAATCCTTCCCTATTTTAGCTGATCCCATTAAATACTACCGCAGGTTGTCAAAAACAACTATAAGTAGCGAAAATACAACTAATGGTGGCGGCGTTTTTGCTGATTCTGGAACCGGACCAAAATAACTTTGCTGTATCCAAAAAATAAAAATACAGTATTATGGAAATGAACATAATTGGCAACAAGATTGCCGAAGCACGAAAGAAAATAAATATTTCACAGGCAGAACTTGCCGAGCATCTATTTGTCAGTCCGCAAGCGGTTGGGAAATGGGAACGCGGAGAATCCATTCCGGACATTATTACTTTTAACAGGCTTGCAAAAATCCTGGGGGTCGACCTTAATTACTTTTCGGAAGACTTTCAATCTACGGTAGCTGAAATACGGGCCGTTGAGTCTTCAGCTGAACCGGCGGCGGGCCAGCAAAAGAATAAGCTTAATTGGGATATGTCGCGGGGGAACTGGATAGATGCTGATTTCTCGGGTTTGAACGGTCTGAATGAAAAATTCAGCTCTTCCAATCTGCAACGCTGCAAGTTTATCGGTTCAGACCTATCCGGACTTCTGTTAAAAAGCAACCACGTGAATGGATGCGACTTTTCTGGCTCCAATATTAGCAGCAGTCATTTTCGGAACGCCGAATTGGTTAACAATGTCTTTAACGACTGTTCACTGAAAGCGGTCGAGTTTTCAGGAAGTCACGTTAAAGGTTGCAATTTTTCGGGCGCAGATTTTTCAGGAGCGACCATCAGATCCAGCGACTTCCAGAAAAACACCATGACAAGCGCCATGTTGAACCGCACCTCGTTTATTACCAGTCAACTTTCTGATATAGTTTTTGAAGGCACATTAGAAGATTGTTATTTCGAGAATTGCGCATTTTCCAAAGTGACATTCCAGAATTCAAAGCTGATCAACACCTTCTTTAAATGCAGGAGCTTAAAGCATCTTCGGTTCGTTGACTGCCAGGCTGACCGGATGACCTATGAATTCCTTAAAAATGGCAAAGCAGATTTGAGTGGGATAACATTATTGACTGCATAAAGGATTAACGCGCGTTGAAAGCAAAAGGACCGCTCCAGTTTTGCTGAGGCGGTTCTTTTTAAACAATTTGGCTCTATATTTTAGAGTTTAAGCAGTATGAATATTTGGATCAGGATATTGCCATATATCCCCGCTACAATATCGTCCATCATTACGCCTGTACCACCCGGCAATTTCTCGAGCCTGCGGATAAATAATGGCTTAACCATATCAAAAAAGCGGAACAATATAAATCCTGCTAACAGCATCCAGGGATTATGCGGAACAAACAGCATGGTGACAAGCATTCCAGCTACCTCGTCAATTACTACCCTATAGCTATCCTTCCCCCAAAAGGGTTCCACCTGGTCGCCTACATAGATACCAATTAGTGTAATTACGATGGTGATCAACGGCAGTACCCAACTGTTTTGTGATGCCGGACTTGTCCAAAACAACCACAGCAATCCGCACGTAACGGCTGCAGCAATAGTGCCGCCACCTTTTATATATCCTATACCAAACCAGGTTGCAATCAGCTTATTCATAAACTTTGCCTGTGTTAACTTTCTTTCAGCGTTTCTTCTGCCTTTTCAGCTACTTCCGGCTCTATCGAATTTCTTTTAGGCACGTTGAAAAGCAATGAGCTTAGGACAGGCAAAATAAATATTCCTACTGTAAATACCGAAGTGAAAATATCAGCATGCTCACCACTGATAACCTTAGAGAAACCTCCCACCGGATAAAAATGAACATATATTGATGAGGTGAGCTTAACTCCCAAAACACCTATAACGATAAACGCGATGGTTTCCAGGAAAGTGAATCGTTCCATCAGTTTTACAAAGGCTTGTGCGACAAATCTCATCGCCAGGATACCGATAAAGACACCAATGTAAATAAGGAAAACATGGTCGGTAAAGGCTACTGCGGCAAAAACGTTATCTATTGAGAAGGCAAGGTCCATAATCTCTACCAATACAATAGTTGCCCAAAGCGGACCTAAAAGACCAATAGTTGAGCGATACACCCAATTTTTACTTTTGTCTATTTCCTCATCACCGCCGTCGCCATCGGATTTACTCAGTTTACCTTTGAAATAATCAAAAGACAGGTATAGCAAATACAAACCACCAAGAGGTTTCAGCCACCAGATCTTTACAAGCCACGCGGCCAAAAGCAGGCAAACGCCCCTCAAAACGTATGCTCCAATGATGCCATATCGCAATGCTTTATGACGTTGATGCTTAGGCAGATCAAGTACCATTGTTGCCAGAACTGCTGCGTTATCCACAGAAAGCAAACTCTCTATAACAATAAGGTTCAGAATAATAAGCGCGGCAGCCCTCAGATCAGGACCTAACATAGAGTGTAGTATATCCATTTAATTTAAGATGATTTAAAGTTATTGATCATCTGCATCGCAAAGTATAAATAATCTTTTTACCATGAATAGGCAGGATTACTATAAATACAAATCATTTTATTGTTTACGCAACTGTCTTGAGGCAATCATTTTCCATTGCCTCAAGACCGTCAGGAAATACCTTACATAGCTGTTTAAAACCTAACTCCCTTTCCGGCGTTAGTTTTATCAATGACATTCATAGCAGAAAGGATTTTTAGATGAAAGTTGCCATACTGGCTCCTGCAGCCTGGCGAACGCCTCCGAGACATTACGGCCCATGGGAACAGGTTGCCAGTAACATCACTGAAGGACTGGTCGCTAAAGGATTAGACGTAACCTTATTTGCGACAGGAGATTCGATCACCGGGGGCAAACTTGACTCGGTCATCGCACAGGGTTATGAAGAAGACCGCTTGCAGGATGCCAAGGTGGTGGAGTGCCTTCATATCAGCAACCTGATGGAAAAGGCTGCTGATTTTGATATCATTCATAATCACTTCGATTTTTTGCCGCTCACCTATTCCGGACTGATCAAGACGGCGATGGTAACCACTATTCATGGCTTTTCATCGCCAAAGATCATTCCCGTTTATCAAAAATATAACAGCACCTCGCATTATGTTTCTATCAGTAATTCTGATAGAAATTCCTTGCTTATTTACGCTGCCACTATTTACAACGGCATCCGGGTAAGTGATTTCGGATTCCAAAATACTCCCGGAGATTACCTGCTTTACTTCGGCCGTATCCATCACGACAAAGGCACTGCCGAGGCCATTGAAATTGCTAACCGGTCGAAAAAGAAGTTGCTGATAGCAGGGATAATACAGGACAGTAACTATTTTGAGCAAAAAGTGAAGCCATTTTTAAGTGATCAAATAGTTTATGTTGGAGAAGCGGGTCCTGAGAAAAGGAATGAATTAATGCAAAATGCGCTGGCTTTACTGCACCCCATAAACTTCGATGAACCCTTCGGGCTGAGCGTTGCCGAAGCTATGCTTTGCGGTACACCGGTGATCGCTTTTAACCGGGGTTCGATGAGTGAGCTTATCATTCATGAGAAGACCGGCTTTTTGGCGGATAATATCGATCAGGCTATTGAGGCGGTTGAGGATATCAGCAAGATCAATCGCCGGGAATGCCGGGATTGGAGCGTTGCGCAATTTTCGCAGGAAAAGATGGTGGATGAGTATGTTAAGCTTTATGAGAAAGTTTTGAAGTAACAGAGAATTAATAGTTTCTCCTGTTCTTATCATTTAAACATATAATCAAAACTCATTTTTGATTTATCCCCACCCTTACTAGCCAACCCTGCCAGGGCTTACCTCCGGGTTTTTAGCCGGACTTGGTGTGATCTCAGGCGGCTGTGTCCCCGGCGCTTCCTGCGGGGATGAGGGAACACCCGGATCAGACGGTTGCTTTATCTCCGGATTCTTTGGCGTGATCGGCATTTCTTCCGGCTCGTTTGGTATGGTTTCTTTCTTACCCATATATTAATGACCATCGGGTATCTGAATTGTTTTAATTCAGAAAAAATTCGCCTCCGATTCACCCTCTTGGAGCATCTTCATTATCATTTAGCCTTCTTCATCGCCGGACTTCCTTTTTTATCATAAAAAAATCTTTGTCGCATAACCAATATTTATCTCACTGCGTATAAGTACGATAACGCCTTTATCAGAGGTAATAACAATTCTTTAACAGTTTATTAACCGTTTAATTTTTTGAAATATGAAAATCCTGGTAGCTGAAGATGATCAATTGATGATTAAGATGCTTGAGTTCCGTCTGAAAAAAGATGGGCATGATGTAGTGATAACAAATGATGGTCGTGCAGCAGTGCAAAAGCTGGATGAGTTTCAGCCCGACCTGGTTATTACCGATATCATGATGCCTTACCTGTCTGGCCTTGAAGTAGTGAGCGCTGTGAAAAAGCGTTATCCTATCGGCACGCCGGTGATCATTCTTTCAGGCATGGGCCAGGAAAACGTGGTACTTGAAGCATTTCAGCTTGGCGCTGATGACTATATGACAAAACCATTCAGCCCGAACGAGCTCTCTGTACGCGTACGCCGGTTTGAAACCCCCGTAGTTAAATAATTTACCCCGTTTATAATAAGCACTTGGTCAGCAACGCTCATTTACTTTCGGTATCTCACCTCTGGCACATACAAAACGTCGTACTTGTCAGCATTATCTTATTGATCCTCGGTTTTTTGGTTTACATGTTATCGTACTTGTATTTCAAAAACCTTTATGATAAAAACTTTGATAAGTGGAGCCTGATATCTGATCTGTTGATCCGTAAAGCTGTTTTTTATGACGATGAGGAATTAGAGGGGGATAAAATGATCCCGGTAACTACCCGTGCTGAAAAGCTGATGAAAAACAAGCATTTCAGAGGATTATTGGTTAACGAGATCATGTCGGCCAAACGAAGCATTACAGGCATATCAGCTGATAATTTAAAACACCTTTACATACAACTTGGTCTGGACAAATATGCTTTTGAAAAATTAGCAAGCAATAAATGGCACATTAAGGCAAAAGCTATACAGGAGCTTACGGTAATGGATATGCACGAATATTTGGAGCAGATATCCGCCTACGCTGATGACAAGAATGACCTGGTACGTATGGAGGCCCAATCCGCATTGGTGCAGTTCAACGGTTTTGAAGGTCTTAATTTTTTAGATACGCTTAACTCGCCTATTTCAAACTGGCATCAGATAAAATTACTGCAGCAGCTATCGCAGCTTGCTCCGGCAAATGTTGACATGAGCTCCTGGTTTACCACAACCAACAGTAGCGTTATCATATTTACTTTAAAGCTGACACGCGTTTACCAGCGATTTGATTTGTACTATGAGATAGTGGCCTGTCTTGACCACGAAGACCCGACTGTAAGATATGAGGCGATCCACTGCCTGAACGAGATATACACGGATGAAACTTCTGACGATTTTATATCGAGGTTCCTGAACGAGATTTTAAAAAACCAATTAGCCATGATCAAAGTAATGGCGACAGTTGGTACAGAAAAAGATGTGTTGTTCCTGCTCGATCTGCTCAATCATGAAAATGATGAAATTAAGATCCGTGCCGCCAGGGCGTTGGTGCAAAGCAATAAAGACGGCATGATATCCCTCGAAAAATACTCGCAAGAGAAAAATCAATCTATCAACGAAATAGTAATGCATATTAAAGGAGAAATAGCAGCATGAGTTGGCAAACATTTATACTGCATTTTTTCACCTACGGCATTCTGCTGTATTCCATCATACTTTTGATATGCTATGTTTTGATCGGTGCATTCTCCATTAGCGAAACACGTTCCTATTTGCGAAAAAACAGTTTTACAGATTACCGCATGCTGGCCTCATCATCCGAAACGCCAAGCATGAGTATATTGGCACCTGCTTACAATGAAGGTGCGAACATTATTGAGAACGTGCGTTCGTTACTATCAATACATTACAATAATCTTGAAGTTATCATTATTAATGACGGCAGTAAAGACGATTCGCTGGAAAAACTGATCGGGGCTTATGATCTGTATAAAGTTGATTTCTTTGTCAACCAGCAAATAAAAACCAAGCCTGTTAAAGGTGTTTACAAAAGTACTAACCCGGTATATCGCAAGCTGATCGTTGTCGACAAAGTAAACGGCGGCAAAGCCGACGCGCTGAACGTCGGTGTGAACATTGCCAAAAACGATTATTTCGTTTGTATCGATGTTGATTGCGTACTGGAGCAGGATTCCCTGTTAAAACTGGCTAAGCCATTTCTTGAAAGTACCAACCAGCGCGTAATTGCTGCGGGTGGTGTGGTACGTATTGCTAATGGATGCGAAATTGAGGGCGGACGATTGGTGAAAGTACATCTGCCAAAACAGTTCCTGCCAAGAATACAAACGCTTGAATATATCCGTGCATTCCTGCTAAGCCGCATGGCCTGGACCAAGCTGAATGGCCTGCTACTTATTTCAGGAGCCTTTGGTGCATTCGACCGTGAAATTGTGATCAACTGCGGTGGCTACAGCACTGAGACCGTTGGTGAAGATATGGAACTGGTAGTGCGTATGCGCCGTTACATGGAGGAATTGGATGAACCCTATAAGGTGGCATTTATTCCGGACCCTTTGTGCTGGACCGAAGCGCCAACTACTTTCAAAATCCTGGGCAGGCAACGCAACCGCTGGACCCGCGGAACCATAGAAACCCTGCGTACGCATAAAGTGATGTTCTTCAATCCGCGTTATGGTATCCTGGGGATGTTGAGCTATCCTTACTGGTTATTCTTCGAATTCATGGCACCGATCATTGAATTTTTAGGCACCATCGGAATGATCATTTATTGCTT
>Ga0247779_1001790_pt1 | contig 10041 bp, 8 predicted proteins | sample UWRJL221509R5_FD_179925 | JGI IMG/M metagenome (GOLD analysis project Ga0247779, IMG submission 179925) | Plant litter microbial communities from Arlington Agricultural Research Station in Wisconsin, United States - UWRJ-L221-509R-5 | ecosystem: Environmental > Terrestrial > Plant litter >...
TTATCGTTATTTTGCGCTCTCTCTGTTTTCTGCTTTGCGTCTTCCATTCTTTATTTGCTCTCTCAGCTTGTACTCCTGTACTTTATAGACATTTCTGTACACAAGAAGCGCACACAATTTCTCTATTGTCTCATACTAGTCACTTCGGTTATTGGGCCTTTTCATAATTTCTACTTCTCCTGTACATATTGAAGATTATTGTAGTTCAATGTTATCCTTTCCATGATGACGATCAATTTTCTGGGACTTTTAAACATTAAACCTATGATAGTCTCTGCAGTACATTCTTTCTTGCAGACTCTTTCGAGATCGAGAGGTCCGGCCCTATCATTTTGACCGTGATCCCTAAATTTTGGGGATCGATACCGACAGACAACGGCCACTGGCATAGTCCTCCCTGGGTCAGACATACTAAAGGCACTTTTACTGTGATGTTGCATACGCACTACAGCGACAGTCATTCGATTTGACGGAGGCAGGGAAACAGAAAACGGGCAGAAAAGGTTTTCTGGAGTTCTGATAGAATAGATAAATAGAGCACAGTGAGCTTTATGAATCCACGTGGAACTTAAGAAATAGAAGGGCTTAGAGGCTATTCCGAAGGTCGATTTAACGCAAGCTGGCCTCTCTTGCCCCACTATTACCCACCGCCAAGCGGTAAAGAAAAGTTCCCCAAGGGCCAATAATGCACAGGTTTTTTGGTATAATCAGCAATCAATACTAACTCACCACTTTTGGCTTAGGTTTCTAGTTCATTTATACATACACATGTGGCTATTTCCTATAGAGCTAGAAAAGGGACGGTCCTTCTGAGGATCTCGAGGGAATGATGTTAACTCTTTGATTTAATTGAAATTGAAGATCTCACAGTTTGCTGGTTTTGAATATGAAAACTTCAGGTCAGCTTTTATATAGAATACTATACCTTGAGAGCTCTTAGTCAATTACTATGAGTGGGTGTTATTCCGATAGCGATGACCCACTTGTAGGTACAAGCTATCACCATTCATATGCGCTTAATCACTCAGCTTCAATAGATCAAAATGATTCCAAGAAATTCTGGAAGTTTAATAGGTATCTGAAGGCTTAAACTTATACCATTTGGCACTTTTCTACCGAGAGCGTTGTTTTACTAAATAAGCGCTCTGCGGCCTTGCTTAAAGCTATTTATAGATACATCCGGCCGGCCAACGGTAGTGTCTTACCATATCCAAGTAGCCCGAGCTGTCGGGCCACACCGTCCACTTTAGTTCCCGGACTAGTCCCGACCAAGCAGACTCATGTCTCTTCCCGACTCCCGATGGCCGAGAGAAGAATACATACGAAAATATGTCCCTCCAGGAAGACATCTGACATATACCACATGTTCATTTCGCAGTTTGGACGCGCGAGACACGTTATTTTCATGATGCCATGAATGAGGGCCATGACATGAGCTATGAGAAGATTGTTGACAGATCGACCCGAACTTGGGAATTGAGGTGAGAAAAGCGTATCACTCTGGGTGGACAGTATCATTCTGAATCGCCGTTGAAAATTTAAAGCTGTGGATGTATGTAAAGGACGTGACTGGCACATTGAACAACGTGCCCAAGTGATTCATAAGGCATAGCCTCAGGAATTACGGAACGACTTGCGAGTGTTCGGTAAAAATACTGGCAGGAAGATCAGATGTTAATTTTCCCAAGGCACAAAGTAAATATGTACATGGGTCGGGTGCACCGTCAGTCGATCTATCTCGGGTAGCCCACATCTCTTCTTTCTTGTTCACACCGGTCGGTTTACATGTAATGATTACGACTGAAACTCGACAAAGATTGCCACTGGCATTCCTTGTCGTCTTGCTAGGTGCACTCCTACCTATTGGCACTGTCGCTCAGGATCAAGTAAGTCTAGTTACTACCAATTGAGAATATGTAATGTACTAATGAAACCGAATTTTATCACAATCACAATCACACCCACATTTTCTTTTTTGCTGTGTCTGGCGTCTACCTTTCGCGTCGTCTGACGTTTACCCTTAATTACTTGCCATGTTCAGGCTGGACGGTATGATGTGGTGCGTTACAAATTATGTTGCCATAGTGAATGTTCGAAGAGCTAATTTGCGCACTGCAGTTGAAGGGGGCGGATGGTCAATCTTCGTGCCAACTAAGAGGAACAGTGCATGGAAAATGCAGTACATTGCCAGTTCCTGGACTCGGTATGTAATAAAATCATTATTAATGTGCATGGCTATGACTCAACGACGGAGAACGCAGATTCATCCCCTCTCCCCACCGTCTGTACATGGTTGGTCCGCGATTTCATGTCATTTTTCTCCAGCACTAAACGCAAACGAATTCCTTTCTCAGTAATAATGTTTACTTCAACATCTGGTCTGCCTGTTCTTATGCAAGCGGGAACAATACTTTACCGATGTTTGGCGCCTGGACCAAGATGTGCACCGACGCTTCTGTAGATTTATCAAAGAGTCAGGCGATAACGATGCAAGATAACGGTCTCGGGATCCAAGTTCCATCATGGGGAAGGTTAGCGGTACCAGGGAACGCGGCTTTTGACTTGCAGCAGGCAGTTTCCAGTACGTAATTTTGTTGTCGTTCGAAGTTCTTACTTAGCTTCGTCTTTCGATAAAGTGGTGCAGCTTGCTCAGCGGAAACAATGGTCCATTTTCCAGATCGTGCTCCCAATCGTCGCAGGGATTATCGCAGTCTTAATTACACTCCTCGCCATGAAGCTTCGCCAGACGGGGTCTTCTGTTATTCGCTGGAGACCTAGTATATCTGCCTTGCTTCCTTACAGCACACGAGTAAGGAATTTCGACAGACCTTTGGGCGAGGGCTGGGAAATAGATCCGCCACCTTCTAGAGTGTCGACTCAGAATGCCACACATAGCACACCCACCGACAGCCTACACTATCCGCTGGCCAATCGTCCTACCTCGGTCATTGGCAACTCAAGACGAAATAACCGGGAATCCACCGAGCCTGGCCATCCTTCCGTCCCGTCTTATGCTGGGTCTGCAGATGGAACTGATTCTCGAAGGCAAAGCCGCTCACGAGACAGTAGTCGTCCGCCTTCTCAAGCTCTGGCTGCGATGTACCCCTTTGGCCCGGAGGCGCACAAACCCTTTACCGCCACTCCCTTGCGAAGTTACAACAATTCTAGTAATGACTTGGAGACATCCACACCAAACAGCACGGACGTGAGCTCTGGTACGGCACATGTGTGGCCAAAACGCATAGTGAAGCTGTTCAAGAGGCCGCCGGTTCAGGTGAAGAATGTGCGCCCGCAGAGAAATTTCGATATTGATGGGCCAGGAGGTATTGCTTCGAGGTCGACTTCACTCTCTGGCAGCTCGTTTTCTGCGACTGGTATGATGAAGACAATGAAGGCCAATAATGATAGCGGGACGATGACTGGGACTGAAATTGACCCAATCCATGAAGATGATGGCGAGAATCCCTATCATGACTTAGGTCGACCACATTCACACTCGGGTTCGTTTGATGACGATGAGTCGACGAACCTTATCTCGAGGAGGGATAGAGAGACTAATGTTATGAATATCGGGAACGATGATGACGGTCATGGATCTGAGTCAAGGAGTGCGGTTGAGTCGGTATCTGAGGTCAATTCGCATATCAAAATAGTTTCTCCCTCTATCAGCACGGGGTCGCATAGACTGACTGGTGGAAGTTTGCAATCGGTAATGTTATTTCTTCTATACTGTAAACTATATCGTTTTCTCATTTTTCTTTCTATACATAGAATGAATCTACCGGACCACCTGTACCACGTCTACCACCACCTCCTGTCCCACCTGTTCCAAAGTTAGCTGCACCTAAACCCCCAGCATCTACGCGTGCACCACCAAGGAGGGCGATACCAGGTAGCCTTGAGCCTGTTAGCCCACCGAATAGGTTTCATAATATGACACCCATACGGGAAGATATACTACCTGAGGCTAACGCGACTTCCGGTCCTTCAAGACGAACGGAAGATATACACGGCACTGGCAGTCCAATGAACCAAAATCATGGCAGTTCAGTTATATCTCCCAGCAGTGTGACTAGTCAAACGCAGAGGCAAGCCCAAGCGCAGCCGTCTACATCGTCATTCTCCAGGCCTCTTCCTTCGCGAAGTGGGTCTGGAGATAGCACGACCTCATTTAATTCACGTCCCTTGCCATCCCCTGCGAGCTCATACAGTCAAAGTCAAAGCCATGGAAGATCGGCATCTCAATCTGCTCTTCTCATTTATGGCTCTTCGCAAGGCAGTAGCTCGACAAGCCTTGGGCCGGGAATAAACCACGTTCGCTCAATATCTCATGACCCGCATCAACATCCAGTGCAAAGCGTACTTTCACCAGTACGTTCGAACGACCCTTTACGAACTATACCAGCCCAGCAGAACTTTCTGCATTCACATACCCATTCCGGATCCAGCAATTCGACTAATTCAGGTTTAGCGCTGGTTAGATCATTCTCGCCTTTGAATCTGTACGAAGACCAATACACAGCCCATCACAGAGGACTTTCGGCAGACGACAATGCCAGTTTTTACATGCCCGATACGCCGATGCAACCGCAACACTCTAGTAGGAGCGGGACACCTACTCCAAGAAATGACCCTGCCGCATTTTATGCTGCACCAATACGAGGAGCAGGCTACTATGGCGGCATTGGTTGATTGATACTTTTCGTTCGCTTTCGACATGCAGAGGGACCTTTTTATATACATTTATACATTTACGCTTTCCTGGACACACACTGTACACATTGTTTTCCAAGTTTTGTTTGTAACATAGGAAGAAGATTGGATCCGAATTAGGATAATTACGAATGTCGTGGAACAGTCTCGAATGATCTTGCAATCAAAAGGGGGAAGGAGCCGAGATGCCTGATAAAGAAGGAATAAAAAATCTTTTCCTCCGATCAGTGCATATTAGATATAACAAGACCTCTTCGTGTTCAATTTTCTTCCTTTACCATCCTTTAACTTTCTACCTTAACGATCCCTTTTTATCATCATGGCCGTCGTTGGAATTGATTTGGGTACCCTCCACTCAAAGGTGCGCTTCTTCACGATGTCTACCGATGCATATGCTGATGGAAAGATACTTGTTTAGATTGGAGTTGCTAGACATCGAGGAATCGATATTATCACCAATGAAGTCTCAAATCGTGCTACCCCGTACGCATATTTTCTTCGTGGAAAATAGAGGATACTTCTGACATTGCTTGGACTTAGATCCTTGATTGGCTTTGGACCAAAGCAGCGCGCGATTGGTGAGGCTGCAAAGACACAAGAAACCTCAAATTTCAAAAACACCATCGGTTCACTGAAACGCCTCATCGGAAGGACTCTTAACGACCCTCAGGTGCAGGATGTGGAAAAGAAGTTCATCAACGCAAAGCTAGTTGATCTGAACGGAAGCGTTGGTACAGAGGTATGTTGGATTCGAAAACACGTTTCTGCGCGATTTCTTTTTTCTAATATGTCTTGCTTCCATCGATGACAGGTTCTGTACCGTGGTGAAAAGACGCAATATTCTGCTACCCAGCTTACCGGAATGTACTTGGGCAAGCTGCGCGACATCGCTGGAGCCGAGCTCAAGACAACAGTGACGGATGTCGTAATCGCCGTTCCTGGCTGGTTCACCGATATTCAGCGTCGTGCTGTTATCGATGCTGCTGCCATCGCCAACTTGAACGTCCTCCGTCTCATCAACGACACCACCGCTACCGCTCTCGGATACGGTATCACCAAATCCGACCTCCCAGAACCCGAGAACCCCCGCCATGTGGTCTTCGTCGATGTCGGCCACGCTGATCTTTCCGTCGCGATTGTCGCCTTCTCCAAAGGACAGCTCAACGTTAAGAGCACTGCTTACGAAAAGAACCTTGGAGGACGTGACATTGACTATGCTCTCGTAGAGCATTTCGCCAAGGAGTTCACTACCAAGTACAAGATCGATGTTATGGGCAACCCCAAAGCCGTCTTCCGTCTGACTGCTGGATGTGAAAAGCTCAAGAAGGTCCTTTCCGCCAACAGCGAGGCTCCTCTTAACGTCGAATCTATTGTGACCGACGTTGATGCTACTTCAAAACTCACCCGTGAGGACCTCGAGCTATTGATCTCCCATGTTCTTGACCGCATTCCTGCGCCTCTCCAACGCGCACTTGCCGATTCCGGTCTTACTCTCGATCAAATTGATGCTATCGAGCTTGTTGGTGGATCCACTCGTGTTCCTGCTGTCCGTCAGCGCATCCAGGAGGTGTTCCCCGGCAAGACCCTCTCTTTCACCCTCAACCAGGATGAGGCCATCGCTCGTGGCGCCACCTTCGCTTGTGCCATGCTCTCCCCCATTTTCCGTGTCCGTGACTTCCATGTCGGAGATATCAACCACTACCCCATCAAAACACAATGGGCACCCAACCCCACTGACCCGGATGACACCGAACTGCTTGTATACCCCAAAGGCAACACCATCCCTTCGACTAAAGTCCTTTCTTTCTACCGCAAGGAAGGCTTTAGCATCGAGTCTGCTTATGCTGAGCCTGAATTGCTCCCTGGCGGAATTAACCCATGGATTGGTAACTTCACCGCCAAGGAGGTTCCTCCTACCGCCAACGGCGATGCTACTTGCGTCAAGGTGAAAACCAAGCTCAACCTCCACGGTATTATGTCCTTCGAGGCTGCCTATGTTGAGGAGATCGAGGAGAAGGAGGAGCCTGCCCCCGCTCCTATGGATGTCGATGGTGCCGCTGAAGGCGCCGAAGCCCCCGCCCCAGTCAAGAAGAAGCGCGTGGTAAGGAAGAAGGAAATCCCCTTCGTTTCTACCAACAGCTCTCTTGACAAGTCGGTCGTCGAGCTCTACAAGGAGCAGGAAAGCCAAATGCATGCTGCTGACAAGCTCGTCATGGACACTGAGGTAAGGCTATCTTGATACTTGAAGTCTTTTTAATGGTATCTTAGTGAACGTGTTTTATTCTTTAGGATCGCAAGAACGCTCTTGAGGAGTACGTATACGACATGCGTGGCAAGCTCGACGAGCGCTATGCTGCCTTTGCCCAGCCTGAAGAGAAATCCACCCTCCTCGCTGGTCTCCAGGCAGCTGAGGACTGGCTATACACCGAAGAAGGTGAAGACGCCACCAAGTCCGCATATGTTGCTCGTCTCGATGAGCTCAAGAAGATCGGAGACCCCATTTCTTTCCGATACAAGGAAGTTGACGAGCGCAAGAAGTCCATCGCCAGCCTCCGCGAGACTCTCAACAACTACATGTCCCAGGCGACTTCCTCGGACGAGAAATACGCGCACATCGACGAGAAAGACAAGCAGTCCGTCGTTGAGAAGGTTGCGACCATCCAGAAATGGCTGGAGGACCAGAACATCAGACAGACTGAGCGCCCTAAGAACTTGGACCCTGTCTTGACCAGCGCGGAGATCGAGAAGAAGAGGGACGAGATCATCTACTTCGCCATCCCCATCTTGACCAAGCCTAAGCCCAAACCCGTTGTCACTCCTGGTACCCAGACTCCCAAGACCGAAACTCCATCTTCCCAAACTCCCCCACCACCACCAAAGGAGGAGGACAAGGGCCCTTCTGAGATGGATGTGGACTAGATTTAGCTCGTCCACTCTCGTCCATCGTTGTGCGATATCTTTCTTTCCATGTTACACGCGCATGCATCCTTCCAATTTTACCTACCTTTTCTGGTCGCTTTCCATCTCTTTCGTTCTTCTCATTCAAAATCAAATTATCATTACCAAGATGTAACTCCCCATGTATAATTCCAACCTTGTCGAAGAGAGCCACAAGTAGTAGTAGTTAGTAGTAGTCCCCAAGTCCATTTAGTACATACGCAACTCATTCATACATGCATCACACACATCTCTGACTCTTTTCTTCAGTCTTTTTTTACGTTCTGTAGATTCCCTTCTGTTTCGCATTTTCGGAGTTAAAGAGTTCGAAATAGACGAAGGTATTTTCTGGTTTGTTTCGAACTATGCAGTCATTGCGCGCTATGTATTTGTTATTAGGTCTAGACCCATGTATAAGTGCCGTGCTGAGGGCGTCAGCGTTGTTAATTGAACTTAGGAGTCGGTGGCGACAGCAAGCATGTTTCAACTTTCCATAGACCGAATATGAAACGCCTTTCGAGATCATAACCAGACATCGTGAACTAATATGTGGTCCCTGACGTATATAGTATACTACACGGTAGAACACCCAATCTGCACTGAGCCGTTGCGGAACTTAGAGGTAACGAAGGCTTGTATCCGATGACGATTTGGGCGATTGCACATATGTGTGTATACATGTAGATTAAATATGTCATGGGCGATGATAGGCAAGTTAAACACTACAAAAGTCAAATACTTACGAGTTTTGATCTCCGCCTGTGTATGTGCGTATATGCTTATAGGTTGTACATTTGTGGGCATTTGTGGGTGTTGTTAACGTTACTCAGTGTAGGGGTTATAATAATATATGCATCATTATTCTGTGAATATAATTTTAAACCGCCATGAGTATGATTGCCACAGCGACTTGAATGTGGCTAAATAAGTTGGCTAGAAGCACCTTCAAGTGGCGTGTTGTTAGTATACACATGTGTGGCGTTCGTTTTCTGTTCGGTGACACTGTAGTGTGTTCGTCATGTTAGATCAGAAGCTGATTCTTGTATTTCGGTGTAAGCCATCGTGAATTCTCTTCGTGGATGGTAAGCATGTGCTTTTATCGACGTCGCCAACCCTGAACAGCATGTAGTGTCCGGCTTCGGCAAGGGGACGGTGCCATCTTGATGAGGAGAAATTACCCTGACGTTTCTTCCAAGTTCATTTCTTTGTCTTCACGATTTCTTCCTTTCGGAATTCCGGAATTAGCATGGAAAAACAGAATGTTTTAGCTAGCTAGTTTCACGTTGCAACTTGGACATTGGACCTTGACGCGGACGTCTCACCTCGTTATTGGTCTTCAGTTTACGCGAGTAAGCTACTGCAATTGGTGCTTTCGGTCGTGTAATTGAATGGAGTTCTATCGCCTTTCCCTGGCTCGTGCACATGTGGCTGTGAGTTTGTGAGGATGTAAAGATGTAAGTATGATTAATCTGGGACACACCCGTGAAAGCCGGTGAGGCGCTAGTACATAGGAAGCGCTCATGAAAGTGTTATCGACTAGCGTTCATTAATCATATTAATTGTTTGATAGCCTTCTCCTTAATGGAAGGTTCGTAGTTTTTTTTATTTCATCCGTTTTTCTCATCCTAGAGTGCTGCGCCGACACGAGGACTTTGTATGCTCTTACGTGGAGCGACGTTTGGTGTCTTGGCGATGGCTTTTAGTTGATTTGTATGCGGAGGTGTTTGAAGTTTCTGCGTATCTTTACGTGTGGCGAGCACAATTTCCTAGTTTTCACTGGGCGCGTTCGGACTCGGCTATTCACGTGTCAGGTAGGGTTGTTGGAATTTGTGTCATGCTGATGAACCCAGGAAGTTGATGCAGAAGAACTGAACGTCCTATTCGTTGGTCGTGGTTCAAAGAACTTCGGAAAGAATGTGGAGTGGTGAGATATCATTTTTTGGAAGGATTCTCTAGGTGTCAAGCTTTTGATTATCGGTGTAATAACGATTGATCTTAATGGCTCAGTGTGTTCGCGGGAGTAAGCGATGCTTGAGGAAATCGGATACTTGAGGATACTTGGCAGGAAACTGTACGATCCTGTCCAAAGTGCACACCCGAAGAGAAATAGGAAGCTAGCTGAACTTATGGCCCTCGTGTTGGCCGAGCTCTTCTGTTCATACACCATCTGAGTGAATACCTGGAAAGCTAGGTCCACCGCTGAATCTGATACAGAATGCTGAAGGTTGTACGATGGTTTCGTATACTCCAGAAGGGTTGAGGCTCGCATGAAAAGGGCTAAGAACACACTGACAGGGCTAGTACTTTGCGATCTAATTGCCGATGAGGTACGCCGACTGAATTACTAGGCGAATCAAAGGGAAAAAAGAAAATTACTAACCGGGGATATGT
>Ga0247779_1001792_pt1 | contig 10013 bp, 8 predicted proteins | sample UWRJL221509R5_FD_179925 | JGI IMG/M metagenome (GOLD analysis project Ga0247779, IMG submission 179925) | Plant litter microbial communities from Arlington Agricultural Research Station in Wisconsin, United States - UWRJ-L221-509R-5 | ecosystem: Environmental > Terrestrial > Plant litter >...
ACCGATGCCGCGCGCACCGCCGGTAACCAGGGCAACCTTATTACTCAGCATTCCCACGGGAAATCTCCATGTCATTGCTCGCGTATAGACATGGGATCTGGGTATTACATTACCATTTCGGTCTTAGATTCTTTTCTTACAATTGTAACCTGCCGCGCCGGGTGGGTTCGTTGACTGAAGGCCAGCCTGGAACTTTACCGCGCGGGCGGCCGTTCTTTCACATCCGGGCGTTGGTCCTGTATTGGCTGAGAGCGGCGGCAATTGTCCTGATGTCGCCGTTATAGAGCGGCGGTCGGCGTCGCCGTCAGGCCCGTGTAAGATATCGCCGAAAAAAAGTGGCGAGCAAAAAGCGGCGTTGCTGCGTCAACCGGTCGCGCCGCGTGTCAACATCGGGCCGGGTTTCACCATCCGGCCGGTTTCAACATCGGGTGGAGGTCAACATGCAGCTTGATGGTTCCTGTTATTGCGGCGCGGTTAAATTCTCGGTCGCGGCCTATGCGCCGGTGCCCTTCCTGCGCTGCTATTGCTCGATCTGCCGCAAGAGCGCTGGTGGCGGTGGCTATGCCATCAATCTCGGCGCCAAGGCAGGGACGATGAAAGTGACGGGCGAGAAGAACATCGCCGTCTTTCACGCGGTGATCGATGGCGAGGAGAGCGAGGGCAGACGGCATTTCTGCAAGAAATGCGGCTCGGCGCTCTGGGTCTCCGATCCGCGCTGGCCAGATCTCGTCCATCCCTTCGCCAGCGCCATCGACAGCGACCTGCCGGTGCCACCACAGCATGTGCATATGATGCTGGGCTCGAAAGCCAATTGGGTCGAACCACAGATCAAGAAGGGCGATGATCAGTTCGACGCGTACCCCGAGCAGTCACTGGAAGACTGGCATAAGGCGCATCATCTGCTGGAGAAGGTGTGAGGCAGGTCACCAATGTCGGCGCGCTTGCCCCCTCACCCTGTCCCTCTCCCACCCGCCGACGAATGTCGGCCTACGCCGACGGAGGGGAGAGGGGATCGGGCGCCGAAATGCTGTGCGTGTTCTGCGCGGTCATGCAGTTGAGTGTAAGTCCTTCGCAACAGCGTTCCCTCTCCCTACGTCGGCGTAGGCCGACATTCGTCGGCGGGTGGGAGAGGGACAGGGTGAGGGGGCGATTGAAAGCTCTCGGAGCTTTGCCTCGCCACACCACGAACAATCACCCAGCCAGCTTCGTGAGCGCCTTATCCAACGCAGCGACAGCGATATCCGCGTGATCGCGCTGGAAGACGATCGGCGGGCGGATCTTCAGCACATTGCCGAGCAGGCCTTCGCTGCCGATCAGGACGCCCTCATCGCGCATCAGGTTGATGACGCGGGCGGTCTGGTGGCGGGCGGGCAGGCGGGTCTTGCGGTCCAGCACCAGCTCGACGCCGATGGCTAGGCCGGTGCCGCGCACGGCGCCCAGCACCTCATGCTTGTCCATCAGCTTGGCCAGGCCCTGTTTGAAATAGGTGCCGGTATGGGCGGCGTTTTCCACCAGGTGCTCATGCTCGATGACGTCGAGCACGGCAAGGCCGGCGGCGCAGGAGACATTATTGCCACCGAAGGTCGAGAAGAAGCTCGATTGCTTCAGGAAAGTCTCCATGATCTCCGGCGTGGTGATGACGACACCCAGCGGATGGCCGTTACCGGCCGGCTTGCCGATGGTGACGATATCGGGTGTCACGCCATGATGGCGATGGCCCCACATGAAGCCGCCCATGCGGCCGAAGCCGGATTGCACTTCATCGGCGATGCACAAGCCACCGGCAGCACGGGTCTTGGCAAAGACCTGTTCCAGGTAACCCGGCATGACCTCGAGAACGCCATTGGTCATGAAGGCGGAATCGACCATCACCGCCGCCGGCTTCATCCCATCGCGGGCCAGCGAGGCGATCGCCTGATCCGTATCACTGGCATAGAGGCTGGCGAGATCGTTGCGCTCGCTGTGGCGATAGGGACCGCGATAGGGATCGGGCGCGATCAGGGTGCGCATATGCGGTGCGATCTTGCCGCTCATGCTGTTGGCGGGTGAGAAAGCGTCGATCGCCTCGGTGATGCCGTGATAGGCATAATCCATCGTCAGGCCGCCGCCATTGCCGGTATAGGCCTTGGCGATGCGCCAGGCGATGTCATTCGCCTCGCTGCCGGAATTGACGAAGGCGCAGACCGACAGCTTGTTGCCGACCGCCTTGCCGCCGGGCCCGAGCCCGCCCAGCGAGCGGCCGAGGCGTTCGCTGTATTCCACCACCTCTTCACCGAGATAGCGGGTATTGGTGTTGAGCTTGCGGACCTGGGCGATGATCGCCTCGGCCACGTAAGGGTGGCAGTGGCCGACATGCGGCACGTTGTTATAGCAATCGAGATAACGCTTGCCGGCGGGATCGCTGAGCCAGACGCCCTCGCCCTTCACCAGATGCAGCGGTTGATCGTAGAACAGCGACAGGGTCGAGCCCAGCACCTGGCGGCGGCGGCGCAGGATGGTCGCCGCGGTGGGTGCGAGACCTGCTGTTGCATCGCTGGGCGCCGTGGGCGTGGCGGCCGCTTCCGCCGGCAGGCCGCAGACCTGGCGCAAGGCGCGGGTCGCTGCGTCACGGCCGATCTTCTGCAAGCTATGACAGGCGGCAAGGCTGCTCTCGGTATAGATCTGGATATAGCCGGGCGCATCCGGTGTCTCTTGCGCGCGCCAGCTGTTGATCAACGGCGCCAGCAGCAACCGCGCACCGGCGAGATCATAGATCAGTGCGATCTCTGCTTCCTGAAGCGGCGTGATCGCATGATAGCCAGCGACGGCATCGCATAACGTGGTCAGCACATCCTGCGGGGCGATCAGGTAATCGGCGGCGAGATCGGCGATGTCCAGCACCAGCGGCGCATGGATCATGTCGCCAAAATCGATGATGCCGGTGATTTCATACGGCGCCGCCGGATTGATCAGCAGGTTCTGCTCATTGACATCGCCATGGATCAGCTGATGGCGTAACGCAAGCGTCTGCGGCAGGACGCTGTCGCGCAGATGGGTGAGGATGCCGGTTGCCATATCGCGATCTTCGGCGCGTTCCAGCCGGCCGACTTCCGCCAGGTAACGCGGCGCCTCGCGCAGATCCCACAGCAGTTCACGGCCACGGGCTGCGGGGTGATCGTAGTCGCGCAGGGCCTGGCCCAGCCGCGCCAGCATGTGACCCAGCCGCGCTGGCATGCCCGGCGGCAGCTTCTCCACCTCGACCACCTGGCCCGGCAGGAAGGACAGCACATAGAGGTAATGCACGGTACCGCTGTCGCTCTCGATGCGGGTCTTGGCTGCGCCGCTCAGGGTCGGCAGCACATGCGGCACCGGCAGGCCGGGATCGATCTTGGCGATATGCGCGAAGGCGCCGATCTGACAATCGATAACAGCGGGATCTTCCTCGGCATTGGCGATCTTCACCGTCCAGTTGCGCTGTTGCGCACCGGCCGCCTGTTGCACAACAGTTAGGCGGAAATTCTGATCGCGCTCGCTATAGAGCTGCTTCAACTGTCCGCCGAGGCCGTAATGCCGCGCCAGCAGCGCCTCGACTTGCGACAGGGTGAATTGCGGTGCTTCGGCGCGCAGGAACTTCATAGGATAACCGCTTGATGCATGATTGACCTTCCTCGATACCCTGTCGCGTCTTGGAGACAGGCTGACCGAGACTGGCCGGCTTCCGTCGCACCTGGATTGCTTTAGGGTGGCTTGCTTTCCGGCACACTGTAGCAGGAACCGACGGTGCGCTGTCAATCACACGGGCCTGGTCGGGCAGCTCGCCTAAACTTCCTCTGTCACCCTTGGACTTGTTCCGAGGGTCCATCTTTGCGACAGTGCTTGCCTCAACCATGGACCACCGGAACACGTCCGGTGGTGACAAGGGAGGGGTCACGGGATGAGTACCGGGCAGTCGCCAGCGATACAAGGCTTGTTCAACCTGCCCCTTGCCATCTACCAGTCCTATCTCATTGCGCCTGAATCGGCATCTGAATAAAGTGTGCTTGCCGCAGGGAAGGGCGCGGATCGTTGCGATCCGGCGCCGTAACGGGCTTCCTGGCGACAGATCAGTACGAGCGCAAATGTTGGGGGAATCATGAAGAATACGACGGGTCGGCGCAGCTTGCGCAACGGATGGTTTGCGAGCTATTCCAGGATGGCCGGCATCGCCCTCTCGGCCATCCTGTTGCTGTCGGCCTGCGCCACGCATATCGCGGCGTCATCGAGCGATAATCCGCCGCCGGCCGAGCCGCTGGAAAATTTCGATCACTTCACCCTGTTGCCGCTTGACGGTACGGCCGAGGCGAAAAAGCAGACGGCTGCCTTCTCGCGCATCGACCACAATCTGCAGGTCACGGTCGACGATTTGACGCGCACCTGGGAGAAACCCGCCGCCGGCGGTCGCAAGCTGGAGATCGCACCCTATGTGCAGGATCTGAAATTCATCGGTGGCGGCGCGCGATTTTTTGTCGGTGCGATGGCCGGCAGTTCAGCCGTCGTCATCAAGCTGCGCCTGACCGACGCGGATACCAAGGCCGTTATCGGCGAACCGCAATTCTACCAGCGTGCCGATGCCTGGGGTGGTGCCTGGTCGGTTGGCAGGTCGGATAATGGCATGCTGGGTCGCATCGCCCAAGTTGCCGCCGACTACCTGCGCAATAATCACGACCGGGCTGTCGGTGGCCCGACGGGCTATATCCGCGAATAACTTTCAAGCCTGACATCGGCGCGCCGAGCGATCAAGCTGGATCGCTCGGCCGGCTTTTCTTTTGACCGGCACAAAAACCGGCATGCAGGAGGTTTCAATGACGGAGCACCGACCGAAACTCGTGCCGGAATTCATGGTGACGGATTTCCAGAAGTCGCTGGGTTTCTACGTCGATCTGCTGGGCTTCACCGTCATGTATGATCGGCCAGCCACCGGGTTTGCCTTTCTGACGCTAGGTGGCGCGGAGATCATGATCGAGCAGCAAACCGATTTCTGGGAGACCGCCAGGCCGGAATATCCCTATGGCCGTGGCGTCAGCTTTCAAATCGAAGTCGCATCGGTTGCGCCGATCGTCGGGCGGCTGGGTGATGCCGGCGTTGCGCTCTTCCGGCCGCCTGAAGATGCCTGGTACCGGCGCGACGATACTTATCTCGGCAATCGCCAGTTCCTGGTCCTCGATCCCGACGGTTTCGTTCTGCGGCTCTATGAGGACCTGGGCGAAAATGCCGCGCCAAGTTCAGGGCGTATCGTCAGCTGAAGTCGGATCGAACGCGGTCTAGCTGAGGGCTGCCGGCAGATCGGCTTCCGGCCCCGCGCTTGACGGTGCCGGCATGCTCCATTGCAGGCGCGCCGCCGGAAACACCAGTGTGACGCGGGTGCCGGCACCCGGCTGGCTGTCGATGTCGATGCTGGCCTGATGCAGGTTGAGCAGTTTCCTGGCGATGGCGAGGCCAAGGCCGATGCCGCCCTTGCGCCGGGTCCAGGCGGAACCTGCCTGGATGAAGGGAACGGTCAGCAGTGGCAGGAGGGTTGCATCCATGCCGATACCGGTATCGCTGATCTCGATCACCAGATCATCGCCGGGTGAGCGCGTCAGCGACAGGGTGACGGAACCGCCGCGTTCCGTGAAGCTGACGGCATTGGAGAGGACATTGGTCAGGATCTGGCGAAAGGCGCGCAGTTCCGCGCGGATGGTCACGCGCGGATCGAGCCGGTCGCCCGCGATGCCGGTCGCCGTCGAGATGATATAGGGGAAATGCAGGCCGATCCCCCGGCTTTCGGCCCGCATCGTCGTCAGCCGCTCGGCCTCGGCAATCGCCTGGGCCAGCGGGAAAACCGTTTCCTGCAAGGTGGGATCGGTGCTTTCCAGGCGTGACATGTCGAGAATGGCGGTGATGATTTCCAGCAGGTTGCGGCCGCTCTCATTGACCGCCTCGACATAGCCGCTGAGCCGCGTATTGCCGTCGATGACCTCATGCATGCGCAGCAGATCGGAATAGCCGATCACCGCATTCAGCGGCGTGCGCAATTCATGGCTCATATTGGTGAGGAATTCGCTCTTTGCCCGGTCGGAGGCCTCGGCTTCCATCTTCGCCGCCAGCAACTGCGCCTCGCGGCGCTTTTCCCGGGTGATGTCCTGGACGACGCCGGCCACCAGGAAGTCGCCATTGACGGAATCCCGCATGCGCTCGACCCAGACCCGCAGATTGACAATCTGGCCATCGGGACGCAGGGCGCGGTATTCGATCTGATAGCTCTCGCGCTCATGCGCCGCGAAGGCCTGGTAGATGGCCAGCATCGCCTGGCGGTCATCGGGATGGATCACCTGATTGGTATAGGCGGTGTCGTCATCGGCCAGTTCGTCATGACCGAGCAACTCGCACAGCCCGCGATCGGCGTGGAAAGTCTTGCTGATCCCGGTCAGCGGATCGACCCGGCGCGTCCAGTAATACATATGCGCCAGCCGCTTCACGTTCTGCAACTGGGCAGAGGCCAGGCGCAGGTTTTCCATCTGCCGCTTGCTGTCGGAGATATCGATATCGAAGCCACCCAGCCAGACGATCTTGCCGGTCTCGTCGCGCACCGGGAATTTGACCGTCAGCATCCAGTCATAGGTATTGGGTGCCTGGCCGCGATATTCGATGGTCATCGGCTCGCCGGTTTCCAGCACCTGGCGATTGGTTGCCTGGATGATGGCGGCTTCATCGGGCTTCGACCAGGTGGTATCGATCTTGCCGATCATCTGCTCATGGCTGCGGCCCCAGAGCTTGGCGGCGGCATCGCTGATCACCAGCATGTAGCCGTCGATATCCTTGAGATAGACGCCGACCGGCGCATGCCGGAAAATCGCCTCGAGCTGGGCGCGAAAGGCATTGGTCTCGCGCGCCTGCGCCGCCTGCTGCGAGGTGAGATCGCTGAGATCGCGGCGAAACCGGCGCATGGTCTCGATCACCGCGCTGATTTCATCATGAGGACCGGCTTCGGCAGGACGCTGCGCGGCATCCGCCGTGTCGCGCGGCAGCGTATCTCCTTGCAGGCGCAGGGCCTCGCCCAGAGGCTGCGTCACCCGCCGGATGATGACCAGCACGACCAGGCCGAAGCCCAGTACCGCGGCGATGGCGGCACCCAGGACGCCGGCCAGGCCCCAGCCGAAATAGCGATGGGCATTCCGGTAATCCTGCTCGGCGACCAGCAACTGCTGGTCGGACAGGCTGGCAAAGAGGCTGGAGAGGCGGTCGAGATTGGGTTCGATCTCGCCAGAGATGCGGGCGGTGCTGTCCGGATCCTGGCTTTTCGAGGCGTCGGCATGCTGTGCCACGGCGGTGGCGAGGTGATCGATCTCGACATCGATATCCCGCATGCTGGCTTCGACTTCTTCGCTCAGCTGTTTCTCTGTGCCGGCCAGTTGCGTGGCGCGATAGGTGCGCCAGAGCGTGAAGGCGCGGTCACGGGCAAAGCTCATGACATCGACCGTCTCATCCAGCCGCGCCCTGCCGGCGACAAAGCGCAGGCCGGCGTTGTGGATGGTATCGTCGAAGAGGTCGGAAATGATGGTGAGGTCATGCATCGTCATGACCCGCCGATGATACATGCGGGTTGCCCCGTGATCGGCGCGGTAAAGCGCCCAGCCACCCATCAGCGCCATGGCCAGGATGGTTACGGAGAGCAGGCAGATCAGCAGGATCAAGCGTTGTTTGATCGTCATGACGAGTGCTGCGGTCTCCAGATCCAGGCCCGCCGGAGAATGCCGGGCAATCCCAGATTTAGCCTTTAATCATCTTGTTCTGACGCAGATACGTGAAACAATATTTAAGAATGGTGACAGATCGTGTGGTTCGGTCGCTGTCTGTGGCCATGCCACATCACCGTGCCCATTAACATACCGGCCGATTTTCCTGCAGATTGCGGTCGGGTCATCAGCGATGCAAGGGGAAAAGCGGCCGGCGAAGACCACTGCGTTGCATCGGCGCGGACTGGATAGGCCGGCCAAAAGGCATTGCTGCGCAGGTATACAGTTGATCCAAGCAGGTTGCTGGTCCCGGCATATTGCGGCCATGACGACCGACACCGGTCGGGAATTTGTTGACCGCACCGTGCGATGGTCCGCGTTGGATGCAGCGGCTCATCACACGCAAACCAAGCCAGGTAATTCCTCGGGAGCCGTCCGTCGCGATCCTGGCGACACGGCGCTATTTGCCGGTTCAGCTAGGAATTAATTGGCTAGCTTCGCGATAAACGCCTCATCATCACATCGCGATGGATAGCTAGTGCATTGTTTTAACACATCTTAATCTTCGGCCCGATTATTGCTTAAATGTGCGGACTGGCTATCGAGCGATTGCTCAACCTGGTTGCCAACCGAGTTTGATAGGAGAGAGTCGTGCATATCACCCAACAGGGCCTCGCGGTGGAGAGCCCCGAGCTCAATCAAGCGATCAAGAATGGTCCCGCTCAGGCGAAGCAGCAGACGCAGGAACAGGGTTCGCCCCAGGGTGCGCCGGCTGATCCGCGCACGGCCGACGGCATCGTGACACTCTCTGTCAGCGCCGCGGCCCTCCAGGCCGGCGATACCGACGGCGGCAGCGTTGATGCGACAGCGCTGGCGCATCAAGATGGCACCGGCCAGAATCTGATCGACAATCTTCAGGACTATCTGACGAGTGTCCGGCAAGGTCTTGCGAGCACCAACTCCTCCATCACCGGAGAAGCGACCAGCTCCGACATCATGTCGAAGATCAATTCGCTGTTCACCAGCACGGATATGAACGCTTAAGAGACCAGCATCCAAGAGATTGGGGTCTTCGGGTCTTTTAAGGGGGACGGGACGTCAGATCGACTTCTTGTCGATCTCGTCCTGGATCGCTTTCAGATTGGCCTTGGCGCCGGGATTCATCGGGTCGATCTTGAGCACCTGCTGAAAGGCATCGCGGGCCGCTTCTTCGCGTTCGAGGCCGATATTGACCAGGCCCAGCCCGGACAGCGCGCCGAAATGCCGTGGCTCCAGCTTCAGCACGCGGTCGATATCGGAGAGCGAGGCCTGCAGGTCGCCCATCAGATACAGCACGGTGGCGCGCTTGTTCCAGCCCTCGGCGAATTGCGGCGCGCGTTTGGTCAGTTCGTCGAAGTCGCTCAGCGCCGTGGTATAATCCTGCGCCGACATGGCGGTGGCGCCTTCGCCCAGCAGGTGATCGAGATCCTTGTCGCCGGTCTCTGCCCAGATCGCCCAGATGACGCTTTCGATGACATGGGCCTCGCTGGGCGATTTAGCACCCTGCAACTGCGTGAACAGATCCGGCAGGCGTTTATCGCGCTGATCGGCGGCGGCACCCGGACTGAAGACAGTGCCGGCGGCGAGCCAGAGGCAGAGCAAGGCGAGCAGCACCAGGATCCAGATCCAGGGCCGCCCTGATCCGTGGCCGGTGAGCGCCCGGCGATGAAGGATGCTGTGCTGATCGGCGGATGACCATCGCATGCCCAATTCTACCACGCTCCGTCCCCCTCTGTCAGGCCGCTGTTGCGTGAACGGTGGACATCGGTGTTCAGGGCGGTGGCCGTGGCGGGGCAACACAGGTGCATGAACAGGTCTGCGTCCCGGCGGGCGGACGCGTGGCAAGGCGCCAAATGTCCTACCGCACGCGCGCCAACGGTAAGCCATCGAACCGCCAGCTATCTTAACCTTCGTATAGGCGCGTTAGGTAGCGCCGCCTAATCAGGCATCATTGATGCCGATATTCTTACCCAATATTATCGAATGTTATGTTGCGCTGCGGCGCAGGGCGTTTTCGATTGCCCGATCGATGTCGATCAGGCATGCAGGAGAGGGTGAGGTGTCGCGGCGCGACGCGTGTTCGACACGGGGTCGACAGATTCACCCTCTTGAGGAGGTGGACGCGCATGATTGGACATGCCACGACGGCTTTTGCGCTGCTGTGCGACCGCTGCGGTCTCACCTTGGCGGAAGCGGCGCGTTATCTTGAGACGGATGAAGAAACGGTGCTGGGCTGGTCAG
>Ga0247779_1001793_pt1 | contig 10012 bp, 12 predicted proteins | sample UWRJL221509R5_FD_179925 | JGI IMG/M metagenome (GOLD analysis project Ga0247779, IMG submission 179925) | Plant litter microbial communities from Arlington Agricultural Research Station in Wisconsin, United States - UWRJ-L221-509R-5 | ecosystem: Environmental > Terrestrial > Plant litter >...
TAACGTTCGTCAAATTCGATGAATATGGAACTGCAACTTGTCGACCGAAAACAAGAAGATAAGGGGTGTCTACCGAAATGCAAACACAGGTACTATATCAACCATTCCAGGGACTTGAAATTTCAGCTTTCCCTATCTTTCCACAGTTTAGGATGTCTATCCAGAAAGTAGACGATCGGGATCCTCACATTATTTATTCGACGAACTGGCAGCAGGGCGGAAGCTCTCACGAATACAGTGGTACCGTTATGTTCACCTCTGATGCGAATGCCACCATGGCATACACTTTCTCCGGTGAGTCAATTACCGAGCTTTATGATTTTATGAAAGGATTTGCCAAATTTCTACCAGGTGCTTCTGGTATAAGCGTCTGGGGTACTACTCCCAACGCCATGCCTCAGAGCGGCCCGTCGCCTGGAGCGACGTACAGAATCGATAATGGAACCCCGGAAACCACCTTTCCGAACAGGGACCTATTCAAAAATCGTTACCAACAAATGTTTTTCCAATCTCAGACTCTTACTCCAGACGAATCGCATACCCTTGTAGTCACCACTCTTACGCAAGACGGAACCTTTTACTTTGACTTCATTCAGTTAACCCTAGTAAACTCTGTAACCTCTCAGACAACCTCTACTTTGACTACAATACCATCTGGGTCTTTATTCCCCACTCTCCCTTCTATAAGTGACTATTCGACGACACCTACATCCACCAGTATACCCGTCTCGGCAGGCATCTCTATTACGTCTCCTGCCTACAGTTCTGCAATGAATATGCCATCGATGAACAACGTCGTTTCCCAGCCGTCAACCAATCCGGGAACTATCATAGGATGCACAATCGGCGGTCTCGGTGTTATAGCAGCTATCGTTGGATTAGCGACAACTATTCTGAAATTGAAGTATAGAATAACAAGGATTCACAAACAAAAGGATGACATGGAAAGAGGTAAGAAATTTCATCATCACTCATTTATTCCAATCGATTTCTAATCATTTCACGGCAGGGTCCACCCATAGCTATGAAGGAAAGATTAGCAACGATAATTACACTTTTTCCCTGAATGCATCGGTCACTTCGTTTTAAAAGACTGTATACGCGTAGTATAATAGTGCAAACCATATCGCCCATTTACATAATTAATAATATCTGTTTTGACGCGAATTCAGAAAGATTGACACACTTTGTAGTGGGCATCCGTATGAATATCAGGTCTTCATTCAAATTTTGAGAAGAAATGGGATTTTAAGGCCGAACGTTGCCAAGAATTTTTACAGCCACGTCTTAGGACATGGCACCGAGTCAGACTGACGGAATTTCGGCATTTTTCCATTATGCATAGCTGCAAGAAAAGCACAAAGTCCCCAAATGGGAGTAATGTGCTTTCCTTCGCTGCAATTTTGAGCTCGTTAAACTCGAGGATCGAAGGTATTTGTTGCATTCCATTTTCTACCATGTCAGATGGTTTATGAGCCGAGCCACTTCCGCACAAAGATCCTACTTTCCCCTGCCCTCGGTGCAAGTAGAGCTTTTTCGCAAGGAATTTCTTGATATAATCGGTTGTAAATTCGAACTCTCAGATGCATGCTTGAAGATTAACTTCTAGAGATTTTTCGTTAATATCATCGAGGTTGTTGACCTCATAGCTCTGGCGTCCAGGGTTGAAGTTCTGTCCCTCCTTTAATCAAGTTTGTTTCGGATTGGCTTTCTATGCTGCAGAGCATAATCATGCACATTGACAGGCGTAGGATGGTCCTTCACTGGCATGAGTGGGCAAAGCGTTAACAAATACTGGCATCATATTGGTTCAGTGGTCTCGAAATTATATACATAACCCGTGCAGTGTGTACACCATCGACATGGACCCTTAAGCCCTGGGAGTTCCCTCGCGCCTTTATAGGGTGCTTCAAACAAAGCAAATTTAAATTGGCTTGAGCTAGGTTATACCGCAAAGAAGTTTTGAGTTGAAGTGTTCGTAAACTGACAGCATCTCACTCGTCAGAAATTGCCTCGTCGTCTTCGTACGAAGAGTGGTAATCGGTATCAGGGAATTCTATAAGAGCTCTTCCCCACAGGATCGGTAGCCGGGCTTTGAGGATATTTCTGACAAAGGGATTTCTGAAGCCCCAAATGGTGAACTTGATCGATAGGTGGGATGTTTGCTCTACAACTTTGGTCAAAATAAGTTCTTCAAAGTATCGGAGACCTTGGCTGTCGAACTCGGATTCAGGTATGAACTCCGACCCGGTGATAATAGAGTGCAACTTTATCGCTTTGAATTTTCGCGAAGTTGGGATCGTTTCGAGGTGCTTTGATAACCAGCTTAGGCTAATGAGACTTGCGTTTTCGTTCGTTTCGGAGTTCCACAGGGCCCCAGTCAGCGAAAGTTCTTCCAGCGAAGGCATGGCTGAAATGTCAAAGATAGGCTCGTCATTAGGAAGAAGGACAGGCACTAGAAACATACAAAGTGAGATTGATGAAGATACATAGAGAAAGAAATACTTTACGATTTGTCGCAACAGTAAGATCAAGAACCTTCAATGATTTGGCACAACATTTTATCATCCATCTCACCGCATAAAAATCGGAAGGAGGCACGATATACCATCCATTGTCCATGCCGATTGTTAGCGATTCCAGACGTTGAAACCCCAGCCCATGGTTTCCCCGCTTCAAGAAAGGATAAATTGATTTTATTGTGTCAAGCAGCATATAAACTCCTGATACTTTCATATGTTGAGTTCGGGAAAAAGACAGTGTGTTGTTGTTTAAACTTGCTCCATGCGATTCTTCGGAATCTTCGTCTTCGACAAAATACACATCTTGAAATTCAAGATTTGTGAGACCGTGAACATTTTCTAAGATGGCGCAGGGCACGCCGTCGATACCCTTCAGGGTCAAACTAACGAGATTTCGGCACTTTTCGACAATCTCTTTTCGCAAGGAAGACTGCAAGTCCTGAAAATTTAATTTCAGGCCATCCTGTCGGGAAATTTCGAATTCGCTGAAATTGACCATAGAGAGTATCCGTGTCATTGCATTCTGTGTCTTGGCAGAAGGTTCGAATCTCTGCAAAGTAATACTGTCGCATAAAGAGACCCGTTTCACGTAGTCGCAGATACAAGTAGAGTTTTCAGAAATCTGAAGGAATTTATTGGCAGAATCAGATTGGAAGTCAAACTTTACGTGTTGGAAGAGGAATTTCTGGGCCATAGGCAGGAACAGCCTGCATGTGAGAGCACACTGCTTGAGAGCCCTTTCATCGCCATCAAGCTCATTGATAATAATCTCCCACAACTCCACGGGTAAAGTTGATTCGTCGCCCTTTGGAGCCGGGTCGCATTCGTCTTCGGCACAAGGCGATAACTGTTTCCATACAGTAGTAGTGATTACGGAAGAGAGTTCAAGCATTTGGTTCATCGTCCTAAGCAATGTGTGAAGGGCGGAACCTGAAGATGGTTGGTCTTTGAAAGCGTGGCATTAACCCTCAGAAAGACACAAGATTGAATATGACTCGGGGTCGACGCCAGCGTGGGAACACTCTATTAGCGAAATTGGTATTTATTGACAAAATTGAAAAGGTTGTGAACGTTTCTGACTCGGATTTTAGGCAACACCTGGCAACACTTCTTTCCGTAATTAGCCTATAGATAGAGGACGTCTAAATGTTTAATGTACGAAACAATGTGTGTGCCCGGAATGTTAGTGGACTCATCCCATCTCCTCATCGAGCAATTCTAGGGTATGGCCTGCCGCATCAAAGCAGGATCATACGGACCAACAAGGCAGAACTCACCGTCGAAGACGTTTATAGCAGAACTACGCGGTTGAGAAACGACGTCTTCAAAATATTTTAGACCTTGGTCGGCAATGTTGTCTTCAGCTATGCATTCGCACCCCATGATGAAAGCCTGAAGTGTTATAGATTCGAATCTTTTTGAAGCAGGTATTGGCTCAAGATGTCCTTGACAACCGACTGAGACTGATTAGGCATTGATTTTCGTGCGTTTCCGAATTGACGAGTGACCTAGCCAGTCTAAGATCTTCCAGTAAAGGCTCTGCCGAAACATAGAAGATGCGTTCTTCATTGAGGAGAACCACTGGCACTGTTCACAGAAATAAGCAAAGATGGCCGTATATGTATCCTGCCATCTGATGGATAAATTGGCCCAGGGACCAACCAGGGCGGTGACGCCGTCCCGTGATAGCCGGCAACATAAATTGCCGGTGTTTGGTTTCCATGCTCTGTGTACAAACACAGCCTAGCCGCGTTCTGCCGTCTGAGCTCAGTGAGTAGGACCCGATACCAACTCGATACAACGCTGGATTTTCAAGCAGAGGAAGAGAATCCAACAGCCGGAAAATATCAAAGTCATAAATCAGCAACATCAAATATGCTACTTTTGATATTAAGTAATTCTTCGAGGACAATACAAAAACGATGATGATGTCTTCAAAAAGAACAATGTCATGCCACGAGGTCATTGTACACTATATTCAAACTCCGCTTTGTAACCGAAATAGGAAAGTAGTATTTCCTTTGTCTCTCGGTAAAGAGCACAATGAGTGCCTTATACTTAAATATGTCCACAAAATGGGGCCCTTCACCGTTTTCTTCCTCTCTAACATCCACTCTCACCTCGAGAGCTGCTTACGACCTATTTTTGATTTCAAGGATCTTTCAACTGAATCAATACGCAACGAATTGACATGACCTCAATCGCTTCTATGAGTTGTGAGTACTTGAAAAGTATTTCGCGATTTCGATTTGTCCAAGCTAATATTTCTCTTCAGTCTTCTCTAGAGACGCCATTTTACAGCGTCAAGCACGAACACTGCGTTCACGCAGATTACACACAGAAAACCCAGGAAAATTGAATATCATCTTCGAGGAAGATGAATCGTCAAGAGCTCCTTCGCCTTTGTCGTCATATTCACCAAGCTCCAGTCGCGCTGGTAGCCCAGCTCTTAGCGTTAAAGCTAGAAGAAGGCACGCCAACATCAGTGATATCAGAATTGCTCGGGAAATTGCTACTCATGACGATGACGACCTTTCTCCTTTGCACGACCTTTTACTTCAACCTTCTCGACCTGCACCATCTCCTCCAACAAGCTCGGCTGGATCACCCGATTCCTTTCGACTCACTTTTACAGACGTATCATATAAATTTCCCCACCCACCAACTCCTTCACCAAGTTCTTTACGCCAGCGAGGTTGTGCTTCTCCAACCGAATCCGTTTCTTCTTTTTCATCAAGTCCTCTAACCCCGGTCACTTCAGACGACGAGTCATCGCCTTCTCGTCCTTCACTGACACGCAGATCTATCCAACCCTTGGTTGTCACAAAACACAACCCTCGACCTTCTTCTCCATCCGACGAAATCTCGTGGTCACCATCTCTGCTCCAACCATATAAGAATTCATCAGAAAGGCTTGCGGGCGCAGTCTCTCCAGTCGACTCATTTTTCTTAAGAGAAGAGTCTGTCTACGCCTCTGACTCGGATGAAGACTCGGACTCCGAATATTACAATCGTCACTTCTCAAAGATGTTGACTCTCTGTTCTCCAACGCGTCGAGCTTCCAAGGCGCTTCCAGCAAGCCAAGAGCTTGTAGCAGCTCGTAGGGACTCGGCCGTTTTTCCTTCAGACCAGCTGGATCGTGGCTTTTCTTCAAGGCGGTCAAGCAGGACGCGTAGCATCATGATCCCAAAATATCCACCTCCACCTCCTCCCATCCGCCGTCATTCATCAAACAGTAGCTCTTCACTCCTCGTACAGCCTTCCCCATCTCCTATCTGCAACAAAACACTCTCGCAGAACGTCCAACGACCCCCTCCAAGGTCCAGCATCCCTGCGGATTGTGACTTCGAAATCGACATTGCCGACGACGACGAGTCCGCTTTCTCTTTCTCTATGTATGCGATCGACCTGGACTACGGTGTAGTCGAGTCGCCAAAAAGCCCAGGAAGTGTCTACTCCCAGCCTTCATTTGAAGTTGATGGAGAGGGACAGGAACTGACGTTTGATCTGGATTATTCTCTCATGTTGCCTTTGTCTCTGCCAAGTTCGCCTATCGATTTGGAGGCTGATATCGCAATTGGGCTTGAGAAACTCAGAAACGAAGAAGATTCTGGTTTCGACAACGTCCAATTTATCCTCGAGGAAGAGAAAGAAGCTTCCGAAGAACAAGTTCAGGAAATTGCACAACCCCAGCCCGAAGTCGTGGATGATATTTTCTCCCCACTGTCTTCAACGTTTTCACTCTCTCCTCCTCCATCTGCCGCCGCCTCCTCTTTCTCTTCCTTTTCCTACCCATCGTCTGCTCCTTCTCTCGACGCGAGAAAACACAATCCTTATAATGAGGAGCGTGTTCTCAAGTCAAAGTGGAGCAGTTCCACTCTTGGTTCTGTTCGAGAGGAACACGAACGCAAGGGAACGCCTTCTAAACTTCTCCATTATTTCTCTGGAACACCTTCGCCCTTGAAGAGGACTTCTGCCTCCAGCAAAAAAGTGCCTCCGACGCCTACTTCCCCCTTCTCATCCTTTATGTCTCCCAGAAAAAGCAGCAGCAAATACCCAAGCTCGCCTTCTCCTCGTGGGCATAAACACTCAAGAGAGCCGTCGTCATCTGATGTCATGGTCATTGGATACAGCCATATGACGCCCCAGGGTGCGACTGGTGTCAGGAGGCGAGGGAGCGTCACCACTATCAGCGATGCTGGCAGTGATGTAAGTTTTTCCAGCACGTCGAGTTCTGGTTTGAGGAGGAAGCCTATCCCCGTGGAGATGTTTTTGAGGAGCGCGGCATAGGTCTCGTCTTTTTTTTCTTTCATTCTTGCATCATTACAAACAACATCAGCATTTCATTAGACTGCATTACTATTTTATAATTATTGTCCTCTGTTCTTTATCTTTCTTATCTTTTTTGTTCGTTAACTACAATTCCACACACACTCCTTGCATTTTTACTATTTTCCCTCACTCACACGTTTATCTACTGTATTACCATGAAACCTATTACCTACTGTAGCAAATAGCCCTCATACTCCTTGTCATTATCGACATGCAAATATCAAATAATCATATGTTTCTTGTTTAAGATGTCCGAAGATCGACGAAAGCCCCGTCAATGACGTACTATTGGCTAAACGATTACGAAGAGACAAAGCTTCCGAGCCGCGTTCCTTCTTTCTTCCCGCCAATGTGTTTCAAGCTGTTCTATTCTCTTCGAGTGTGTCCATGTTCATACTCAGTAGAGCAGCCTGTCGAAGATATCCCACAACTCAACTAGTGTGATAGAACTTAGGGTCGCCTTTTGTTCGCGAGGAAAGAAATCCCAAATTTCCAATGGGGTCATTCATGTCCTCCGTCCATGATGTGATACGCCCCATGGCGGGATAACGATGTGGCTCGCAAAGCTCCACGCCGACGGATGCATCAAAGCAGGAATTTTTCTTCGAGCGTGAGGTACCAAAGGATACTTTGTGCGAACGTCGTCTGTCAACCTCACCACGATGCCTGCACCTATTCAACAGAACCAAGTTGAGTTGCAATTCAAGGGATATGCGTAAGTTTACCGTTCATGTTTCGTTAGTCTTCACTGCAACTTGTATTCGCAGCGTTGAAGATACCCAGAAATGGGAGGAGTTTAAGCTCATCGAGTTCACACCCAAGCCCATGGGCGAGCACGATGTCGATATCAAAATCGAGTTCTGTGGTGTGTGCGGAAGCGACGTGCATACCATTACAGGAGGTTGGGGAAAGGTTGACCTGGTGAGCTATCTTTAAGCCCATATAATTTATACGGCTAACATAGACGCGACGCATATTTTAGCCTGTCATCGTTGGACATGAAATTGTAGGACATGTCGCTCGCGTGGGCCCTCAAGTAACGGAATTCAAGGTTGGCGATCGCGTTGGTGTTGGGTGAGTTGACTGGGTTCTTTTTCTGCCAATATGTGCTCTTACATATTCATCTCAGTGCTCAAGTTTGCTCGTGTGGGGACTGTGCACTTTGCAAAGGAAACAACGAACAATAGTGCGACATGACCTGCCTCTTTCGATAATCCTTCACCTGCTAATCACATCAAGCAGCTGCCACGACATCGTTTTCACATATGGCGATAAATACAAGGAGGTGTGTAGCCACTCTTTTGCTTGATGCTTCAAATATATTCATAAATATTGGAAAGTGCGGTACAGCCGCCCAAGGAGGATACTCAACCGCTATTCGCACAAACGAGCGTTTTGTATTCCCCATCCCCGATGGCATCAAGTTAGAGGACGCCGCTCCTTTGATGTGTGGAGGATTGACTGTCTTCTCTCCACTGGTTCGAAATGGAGCTGGGTATGCATCATATGTTTATACGTATCGAGTCGATACTGAAGACATTGATTTAGTCCTGGAAAGAAGGTCGGCATAGTTGGTATCGGTGGCCTTGGGTCCGTTCATTTACCTTCTGGAAATATCCTAGTAACTGACAAATATCATAGCCACATGGCGATCCAATTCGCAAAGGCCTTAGGTTGCGAAGAAATCGTCGCTTTCTCTCATTCAACGCGCAAGCAGGAAGATGCCATGGCACTCGGTGCTACAAAATTCGTGGCCACTAAAGAAGAGGGTTTCCAGAAACCCCTTTTATCTTCCTTGGATCTTATTGTCGTAAGTCAAGACGGAATGAAAATCTATTCTTTTTTAACTTATGGGATGTACAGTGTACTGCCGACGTTGCATCTGGCGTAGCCTTCAAAGAATTGCTTGAGACCCTTGTGCCCATGGGTAGATTTATCATGGTCGCAATCCCAGATGATAAATTGTCATCACTAGAAAGAAGTATGTTCTTAGTGGTTTAGTCTTCATGAGTTCCATTGACCGTCCTATCATGTAAAGGTTTCATTCTATCTGGTACCTACTTTGGTGGCAGTCTTTTGTAAATATACTTTTTGGTGTTATTTCGTTCCTCTGCTGACATAGATTTACAGAGGTAGCAAACAAGAAGCTTTGCAGATGCTGAAGCTTGCTGCGGAGAAGGATGTAAAGCCTTGGATTGAAGTTATGCCCAGTATGTGTTAGTTCTGCAAAGCCTTTCAAGTTCTAACCTTTCTCTGCGTAGTGTCCGATGTTAGTAAGGCCGTACGGGGACTTAAGGATGGACAACCTAGATATCGTTATGTCTTAAAGTAAGTTCAGTCGCTCTGAAAGATTTTACCGGAGATTGAAGGCTTACACACACTTTCCCGCGTTCTCTAGGCAAGATATTGACCAATGAATTATCGCCTATCCTTCTAAAAGTATCTAGAATATGTATGCATTTGCATTTACTCCACTAATTACTTTAGAATGAATTTAATTTGGTAAAAATTCAAGGATTAAGGTGCTCTATAGAATTCGACGTCTCAACAATGCCCTTACTCAAAGATGGGGTGATCATAAACCTCAGTTACAACAAAACTTAACTTTCATCGACCTATGCTGGCTATCAAAACACATAGAACGATCCCGACTGCTCAAGAATTCAAAACCATAATGCTGCATTCCGTTAACCCCGAATACCTATCTGACGCAAGCTTTGACGACGAGGGACCTCAGTATTTCCAGAAGCTCAAATAGGTTCTTGTTCCACAAGCCTCATCCCTGACGATCAAGTTCAAATATTTGGGGTGATAGCTCTAAAGAGGCCAGGTTACTTCTTGAGAAACGTCTATCAAGAGAGAAATTTGTTGGATTTCTCTCTCTTTCTCTGAGGACGTACTCTATGTACGTCATTTCACGTTCCCAATTACATTTATATATATATATATATATATTAACGGTGACTCTGTTTCAAGGATTTCTTTCGGATGTTCTCTAATGAATAGCTATAATCATCGGGTAGATATCATCGACTTTACTTGTAAGTATAGCCCGAGCTGTAAAGCCGCCATAATGCCCCTAAATTCTGGTTTACTTTAGAATTCTGAATTGAAAAAGCTGAAACGCTCCAAGTATCTATATATGTAAAACCTTCTTC
>Ga0247779_1001794_pt1 | contig 10010 bp, 8 predicted proteins | sample UWRJL221509R5_FD_179925 | JGI IMG/M metagenome (GOLD analysis project Ga0247779, IMG submission 179925) | Plant litter microbial communities from Arlington Agricultural Research Station in Wisconsin, United States - UWRJ-L221-509R-5 | ecosystem: Environmental > Terrestrial > Plant litter >...
GCTTAGTGTACAGTCGAACCTGCCTTATCCCATAACCGTATAAACCCATAACCTCCCATATCCCATAGGTAAACTTCTGGAAGAAAAGAGTGGTGATGACGTCGATGATAGCGATGCGAACATAGTAATGGAGTCTTCTCCATCCAATGTCGAAGTACAAAAATACCTTCGACCATCAACAGATATACCGAGGGTGTGGGTACACCATTGGCACAAACATTAGAAGTACTGGCAGATGCACTCAATAGACAAATCTGTCTCGAGGAAACAAAAAGCATGACCCATGGTTTGCTCACTGACTACTTTAAGAGATCGTAGTCGTCATGCACAGTACTTTGTCTATATCACGTCGAATAACGCTACCTTTTTCCGAGTATTTATGTACCGAAAGTTTTTAGCACGATTTTGTCAGCTATTTTTAGTCCTCTTCCCTAACCATAACCTCCACAAACCCATAGCCTTTGGCGTCCACCGAGAGCTATAGGTTAAGACAGGTTCGACTGTATACTCCATATTGATTTTGCACGTTCAGGACCCGGTTTTACTTGGGCATCCCTGAGCAGCAATAAGGGCATTTGAAATTCACACGGCGACGCGGGCTTGAGACGCGTCTCGATTTTATGTCACGTGCTCGTTCCCAAGCTGGCGCCAAGCTGAGCAAAGTTTCATTCGGGGAAAAGCCAGCCAATGTAAGTTATCAGGCGACCAACAGGCAACAATTGTTTACTTCGTACCGACTTACTGTGTGCTATTGGCGCTGATAATCAGGAGAAAAAGGGCGTTACACCCTCAATAATATCGCAATGACTGTACATACTCGATTCTAGCATCAACATTTTAGCAAGGCCTAGCCTGTCGGTTAGACCTCAACCGAAAGTTGTATTCACCGACGCCTGCCGGTTCCGGGCTTTCCTCCATCCTTCCCCACCGTGGCTTTACGCTAACTCACATTCCCCCGTATGGACATGCCAACAAGTGCACCGAAAAAGAACGGTTAGAGGTTCTTGGATCGAAAGGTTTTCTAGACTCATCGGCTTCTGCCTCGAAGAAAAAAATTTAAGTATTACTTCAAGACCTGGAGAAGTACTGAGGAAGTGTACTGGAATATTGTCGATATAGCGCAATGCTTGACGATGGATCGTCACCCGATGGAAGCGGTGATTTTAGCCAATAGGAGGAAGCCAGATTCAAATGATTCATTGTCGCGAACTGTCACACTCCCGAACCAAAACGATCGGCGGTAGCACACGGGTGGTCTGGGGTCGATCTAGAAAAAACTATTTTTCAAAAACGCATAAAAGAAAATGTGAGTTCAGCGTACACCACACACCCATCAATACCGCCTATTTACCATATATCATCAACCATGCAGCACATCTCAGAAAGCTCATTGAACGACCTACCCACCCGTGTTCAGTACCTTCGTGATTTCATTGGATTCACGGAAGATGATGCCGCTGCTTTGCACGCCGCTCGTCCTGTCGTCGCGCCTCTAGTACCCACTATCGTCGACTTGGTCTACGAGAAACTCCTCTCATTCGACATCACAGCCAAGTCATTCGTTCCCCGTCAGACAGGATACTCCGGAGAGGCCCCAACAAAACTCGCGGAACTCTCGATGGAGCACCCGCAAATTAAGTTCAGGAAGGATTTCCTGGCAGGGTACCTCGCCAAATTGGTGACGATGGATTATTCGAATATATCGAGTTGGCAGTACTTGGATAAAGTTGGGCTGATGCACACCGGCCAGGCAGGGTTTGCTCACCGGTACGCACATATTTCAGGGTTTGGATGAATACTGTTAATAGGTGTCTGTTGCTCTAGGGTGACAAAACCAGCCCTCAGAGTCGAGTATATCCATTGCGCAATTCTTCTGGGATATGTCGAAGATATCCTCGTCAACACCGTGATCAACCACCCGGACCTCGATTTGGCCACCAAGACCGCTGTTGCAAGAGCAGCAAATAAAGTACGTCCTACGGTTTCCCCATCCAAATGACCAATGCTTAGGAATACATTCGCCTCCAGTTGTTGTGGATCCAAAATGACCTATTTGCAAGACACTACATCCAGGACGCTCCAAAAGCAGATGGTGTTGTATTAGCTCGTCCAGTGGCGGCTGCAGCTGCAATTTGCCTATTGTCGATAGGTATCTTCATCGCAAAACGATTCTCTTGAAGTGGAAGAAGAGTATTAAGATGTTGACATTATTTTCGACTGTATAATCTGTACCAAATATAATTGCTGTAACATACATGACACCAGGATTTAATAGAGCCTATGCTGCAGTCGAATAACATAAATATGAGAAGCAAAGGTGAGAGTAGAGGTACAAAAAGAACAATGGTCAATCGGGGGAAGTTGAAATTAAGGCGGAGTTCGACTTGCTGTCCGACATATTTCAAGCGGAGTTTGTAACTCACCTGCAGAGCCCAAGTCCAGCCTGCTGGGGCATTCTGCTTTAGTTCATCGTGCATCTTCGATATTATTCTCCCTACGAGTCTAAAATGTCCCTGAATTGTCACCGAACAAATTTCAAATCTACAACTCTCTGTCACATTTGTGACATTAGGGGATAACGCAAGGTCCCAGAAGCGCTGGGAATCCTAGAATGAAATATTTTTATCGCCGTTGTTGGAGAAGACGGTTTTTGATTCAGCAGAAGTTGTTATGCATGCATCGGTGTGTTGCGTACATTCCTAGAACTGCGATTTAACGCCAATTTCCATCATCAATGAAACAGATTGCGTCAAAGGCACATTCTGGTAAGTTATATATTTTCTGTCTCCATCACGTAACTATCCAGTCCAATCAATGCCAAGAATAAAACCTTACTTCACCACCGCAGATAAATTGCGAGTGGCTCCTTCTCACCTCATCTGGTTCTCATAGTCCGCATATAGTGACCTTTTTATGTAACTGTAATGGATTTCCATACATGTCAGACAAGCGGGCCAGCTTTGGACCCAACTTGTTAAGATTCAGGTGAAAATTTACGAGAAATAAATTATTCTGAATGATGTTCACAGTATTGCATGTACACAGATGTCGACTACAATGCAACGTACGCGAAGACGCGCGCCTCGCACGCGTCGTGGAATTACCGTGTTTTCATCACGTGAGATTAATTAGCGATGGGAATTGGTCCATTGTCTCGATGATTGCTTCCGGCTTGGGAATCTTTGCACCTAACATAGCCTAACTTGTCGGACGACCACTTCTTCTTTCCTTACCATCAAGAACTACAATGATTATCGGTATGCCCAATCTTTCTGGGAGAGTTACAAAAAGCTGACATTGGATGCCCAGATTCGAAAGAGAAACCGTTGGAAAGCAACCCCCCGAAGTATTCAAACATTTCGGTCAAGAGGAATTCAGGAATCTGATATTGTCGATAGCTACGACTCCATAGTATCACGACCACGGTATGGCTGCCTTTATGTCCTATCGTCCTGCTCTGATTTTCTTTCCAGGGTCCCGCCACCGCCACCACCACTGCCGGTAGCGTACTCTTTCACTCACTGGGCGCAGAATAGCATGTTCGTTATGCCTCCTCGAAATGCACCTGTTCAGCAGCCACTTTATCGGATTACGGTGGAGCTCGACTTGAACCCCTTCTTGCCTGTATCTTATGTGACGAAGATATTTCGATGCAATGGAGGCGGTAACACTGATTTGATAGGAGAGTTTGCGTGAGTTAATTGCGGAAATTTGTTCCGTTAGTTTACTGAAGATCTTTTAGGTTTGCGCTGAACAATAAGAGAGCAGTCATACGTATGGGAGATACCACAACACGATTGTCCAGCGCCCTATATAGTGTTAACTCGTCTCCTGTGAGTTATTCAATCGACTGGTATGATTCGTGCTGTTAACTCTTCTCAGAGGCATTTCAACTGGATATTGGGCAATCGATTACACTGGGACTGTCGAGCCATTCTGGATGATGGGTCGCCAAGATGCGTCGTGCGTAGCAACTGTCTTTCTCTTGCTCATAGCACCGCTCGCTCATACCCAATCCCAATCAGTGTTACTTACCTTCGGACGCTACCACTCGCTCTTCAACATCTTCCTCGACAGAAGTGCGCGGGCTTGACATCGCCGTATTCACCCCACCTCCACCGGATAGGTCGCCGCCCCTTCCAGATGCAACCTTGCTTGTTTACCCATATGGACACCAGCTTATGGACGAAATCATAGTGTCTGCGCTCGTAGTGGAACGGATGCTGACAAGATAGTCGGAGCATTTCGTTTTGTCTATATCCAGTGGACATCGTCCAAAACCTTTCTTTTTCTTACCTGCCCGATATTACTAAACTTTTGTATTCTATCTTAGATTATTTATCGAATGGACGGATGGACGGAAATGTATTTTACTGCAGTGTACTGTCTCGTAGGGCTGGCGATATGTAATACATACCCAAGTACACTAGGTGTTGTACTTGGGTCTTATTTTAGGCATTGGGCTTCGACGCAGTTCATGGGTTTCCCGGATGAAGTTTACACAGCAATGTACTTTCTGCTATATATATATTTAAAAGCAACGACGACAAGCACAATCTAGAGCGCGAAATGGTTGCTTCGTGATCAGTAATATTATCGCACAGCGTGGACTTGAATCTAATGGACGACTGCGTTTACTTAAAAAAGGACGGCATGAGGACAGGAGAAATCATATTCAGCTACTACTGTAATGCCAATCTGACTTTCCTACTAACGTGCCCGAGAAAACTCTCAAACAGCTTTTTGTCCGTTCCGTATATCCACTGAAATTCGATTCCATTCGACCTTGCATGCACTTCTTGGTCCTCGGCCTGACCATTCACACCAAAGACCCGACAGCTACACGTCAGTCCAGGACTCGAAGCAGTTTTGATGTCAGAAGAAGAGGCGGGTTTATCAGCGGTAGCTGCGGCTGCGTGAAGTTGGTGTTTGCTGCGCCTGGCACTCCTCGACCACGTATTTTCTTGGGCCTCAACCAAGAAGACACCCTCTTCAGAAGATATATAAGTGGCAGAAACGCCTGATATCGAGTTCAAGACTGCGGACAAGGCTTCCCCTAGTCTCAGTACTGTTGCCTCGGGAAACGGTTGTGTCAGTGTATTTTTGGGTGGCATGTACGGGTATAGAGTGTGTTTGGTTGAGATCGATGGGATACGAGCAACTGACTGGAGGCACATCGTCAATGAACTGCAATACAAAAATAATATGACTAACATCTGGAAGGTGCGTGTCACCATACGACCATGCTACAGCCCATCTTCGAGTCTGGCCTTGAACGAATTCCGTGATCGCGTAGTTTGTTATCTAAGAGACGATCAGGATGCTTCAGATAATCGCGGCAATAGAAGGTGCTCACTGATCGCTGTCGTAGAAGTTCGACCACAGTGGACACAGAAGACATCTTCCCGAGCATAGAAGTGTACCACCTGCATCGAGTCCGAAAGCGTTCGCTTTCTTCGATCATTCTGCCGACAAAACCGCCTTCACCTCCATCCGGGTATATCATCTCAATGTCTGCACCTGTACACGCCTGTTGGGCTCGTCAGGATGCTGGACAGCCCAATATAAACAGACAACCCACGGCAGTCGGAGAAAGTTCCTTCTCCTCTGCAGATCGTGAAATTTCCTCCGCGCTTCCATAAAATGGGGGGTTACACATCGCGAAATCAAAAGTCGAGTCCCTATCTTCGTCCAGCGGAAACAATATTGGGCCTTCAGCAGAAGCTTTCTTCACGTGGATCTGATCTTGCATCGAGTTTGAAGTGACGTTCGTCTGGGCCGAATTGTATGATTCATCGTCTAGCTCCGTTGCAATCATTTTCCAGGCAGGCTCTAGTTTGCACGCAATGAAGGGGTAGATGACGTTGGCGCCTGTGCCTCTGAGAACAACTCAAGAATTGTACGGCGTGCGAGAGAAGGACAACCAACATATCTATTCCGCGAATGCGACGCGGACGAGGTTTCAAGATATCTTGATGGGCATGCAAAATGTCTTGCACCCATAGCACGTAGTTCATCCTATTTGGAACCTATTTTCACTTAGAGAAAATTTGAATATTCAACGAAAGCTACTCACTGGAGGACACAACCGATTCTTTGGTATGGTCAGCTTCACACCAAAATCCCGTAGCATGATAGCCTCTGTGAGCCGTCTGTTCTATATATGCCAAATCAGCATAGCTAACTTTATTCATTGGCAATGATGAAACCTCAATGCTTCTTCATCCTTGAAATCAATTGTTGTTCGACCAGAATTAGGATCCTGGATGAGACTGGAATGTGGATCAGTTCAGGCGCTCAAAAATAGTAGAAAGCACGTACTGTTGTTTAAGTGGGTCATAACTATCTGCAAGTTTCATGAAATCAGGTGGAATTCGGTAAGGATTTCGAGAATGCATCGTAATTTATTAAGTTAAAGCGGAATGAAGCCTCCAACTAGTCTCCCTAGGGCAGACGCCAAGCACTTTTTGAACGCTTCGTGTGACGAAGGATATTAAATAATGCTTTTCGAGTCCGTTCCGCAGATCGTAATATGTTAAAGCTCCGCACAAATTTAGTTGGTGCCGAGCTTAAATTATCGATCTCCGCCTCGACACACTATCTTTTCAACAAATGCTTTCTTTCGTGCTTTTCTTTCTTCTGCCATTTGTTCCACATCTCGCTTCATAGCTGAGGAAATATACTTCTTCAATCTCGCTCAGGAAAGCACAAATTATGCAAATAAGAGTGATATAGAAATACTGCCCTTGATACTCGGCGCAATACTTAATCTTGATGAAAAAGTCCAGGCTTATTTTCGACTTTTTTGCATTATTCCTGGAACTTTTTATGAATGCATTCGGATCAACACAATCTTAGGGGCATGAAGAAGGCCTGTACGGGCAGTCTACGTCCCATAAGCCACGAAGTAAATGGCATCACCGCACTGCGCATCATAGTGCCACATAGGCAGCACGATTGCCTTCTTTCATGACTGAAGTACGTTTACCGCACTTTACCCCTTCGTGCTGCTCTTATTTATGCTTTCTCTCCAGAAGTGGTACCTTCAGCGTCCTTTCTCACTTAACTTGCATCTCTTCTCTTGTCTGAAATTGTGTTGCCAGTCGCAATTATTTTATTTTATTTACATTTAAAGCTCGTTCCATGGATTATGCCCTGCCAACGTGAGCTTTTTATAACACGACTCATCATTTAGGGTAGCACTTACCAAATATGAACGGACAGGTATGATATCGCGCCAAAGTCTTTCGATGGAAAAGACATCAGGAGAACGTCGAACAGTGCATTCAATAGCAATGCCAATCGGAAACAACGTTTTGGAGTCATCATTCTTGGGATTTTCTTGCTCTTAAACATTTTTGCCCACTCCAACTGGCTTGGCCTTCTCAGGTTTCGAAGTTCAGGTCTCCATCTGTTGATCCAGGCAATTTTCAAATGCGAAAATAGTATTATTCCAGCCACATTTCTCGAGAGCGAAGTTTCGTGGCAGACGTTAAAGGGTGGAGAACATTGCTTGCGGTATGCTACCAGGGAGTATACGGCGAGGCTTTGGGCACCCGGGGCGGCGGGCGATAGTATGATGCGGCTATGCAAGGACACACCTGTGGAGATTCATGGGAAGGTTCTCTATACAGATTTCTGTCAAGATCTAGTTCGGTATTCACCAGATGTTTCTTGTTGTCTGTTGCTGACGGTGGACGTTATTCATAGGGACTTGGAAGAGGTGTTTGGGGATTCTGGAGCGTTGGCTTTGATGAGCCCGACTGTGAGACGAAATGGGGAGACTTCGTCGACCTGGTATGAATATCTTGTTATATTACATGCAATTTCTTATTTCCCTTTCTGACGATACAGGGGTGCGTGCTGGGCCTTGATTCGACCCACTCCCTGGTCAGTAATTTTCAATCCAACATCATTAATCATTCTTTATCATGACTCGTCAATCATAGCGTGTTGAATCACGTCTGGAAAACCTGCAACCTGGTTCGAACTGGCAGATCATGTGTGCAACTACACCAGCAGACATACATGGCCACCATTATGGCGGACCGACAGAATGTTTTAACTCTGTATGTACATTGCTTGAGGCCTTTCCATTTTTTGGTATATGTCTACTGAACCACCTTTGTCGATTCTATATAGCCGAGCTCAGGTACGCATGGCATATGGGATTTGGCGGATATCCCTTGCGAAGGTGTTTACTAGAGTTTTCGGGAATATTTTATACCCTCATACCCGCGCCAGAGACCCTGTATCTTGTCTCTGGCTCTGAAGTCTCGCCTATCCCTTCTCCTTGTAATGTTTCTGTTTTTTTGTGATATTTACTTATGTGCTTATGTATCTATAAAATAGAGCTAGTTCATGCGCTTCTTCCTATCAATGATGATATGTTAGGGTCCTTCAGTGACATATCAACAAAATTCGATCAGCACCACCTCTAAGTCACTCAAGCTCGAGATGTATCAAAAGCTTCTCGTAACCTGTTCCTCGACCCGGGCTATCTTATCAGACGGTTAGACTCCGGGGCCTATTGCTATCGTGCTGTTTAAATATAGAAGTACGCGGTGGCACGTCATGATGCATGAGGTGTTGGTGTAATCATTTTCAGTCACCTTCAAAGTTCAAGCTCACACTGTCAACTGCCAACAAGTAGTCAACGTATGCGACAGAGTATTTCGCCTTGGGGCTATCACAATGGAGCCAAAAATCGAGACAGCAAAGCTCAAAGGTTTCTTGCGACGCCCGAGACCCTCACACCAACACACTCAGGAAATGCTCCAATGCTGAAGTTTCCACAAAGACCTCAGGCACACTGCGGACAATACATATCAAGTGTGAGAAATTTTATCAACGGGCGAGGAAGCCACGTCTAACTAAATCACCGCTCGTCGCAGCATAGAAACGATATGGCAGCTCTGAAGGGATCAGACCCTCCTAATGTCCTCGCTCCAAGATATCTATATTTGCCATCCCCGAGACTATTCAGTATCAGATTATCAAGCTCTAGGTTCCGGAACCACGGTCTCAATGGCAGTGGCTTATATGGGCCCGAGGACCTCGAGAATCTAGTGGCACTTGGCATTCCGTTTCTTCTTTCATACTGGCCTGGAGGACTTTTCCTTGGTCTCGAAGACCTTCGTATTTTTCTAAGCTGCGTCCGTGATCCAGCAAGGCAGGCACCTCATTATTTTACTTTCGTCCTCGCTCGCTCTGGGATTGTTATAAAATGCCTTCGAGAATTAACCCAGCAGACTTCTTCGTCCAAGCCAACAGTAACCTCGGAGCAGTAGAGGTGGCCACATTCCTGAGTTTGATCCTCTATGGTGTGTCGTTATCGCAAGGCTACACCTACTTTCGCAGGTTTTCGGATGATCGGATTGCTTTGAAGCTACTGGTAAGACCTGGCTGTACTTTTCTCTTCATCCGATGACAGTTCTAGGCTAACGAACTCCTAGGTTTCTGGACTACTGTAGGTGGTTATGAGCGGCAACTGTATCCAATACTTCAATAGACTGTTTTTTACAGATGCTTAGAAACATTTCACTCGTTTACCGCCGGAATGGCCATTTACTATGATACAGTCACAAGATGGCAAACGGCTGAGGCTAATTCGTACCCAATCTCAACGAACGTCGTCCTTGAAACGCTCATTACGTTGTTGGTCCAGGTAATGCTTTTCAACGCATCTTTTGACCTCACTCTTACATTTTCTACCAGTGCTTTTTCTGTTTCCGGATATACCGACTTTCGGGACGGTTCTCCGTCAGTATCCTCAGTTTTGTCCTGGCTCTCGTTCGATTCATTGGTGGGGTTGCCATGTCGGTCGAAAACTTCATGGATGTTCCAAACAAACCCTTCAATGGGGTCGCCACCGTTGCTCGCTTTAGCTGGATGATTACTGCTGCCTTGGCATGCGGGAGCGCGGCGGATATCTTGATAGCTATCTCGATGATCTATTATCTGAGGAAATTGTCTTCGCCTGCCAATTTACAGTCGTGAGTGTCCATCTG
>Ga0247779_1001795_pt1 | contig 10003 bp, 10 predicted proteins | sample UWRJL221509R5_FD_179925 | JGI IMG/M metagenome (GOLD analysis project Ga0247779, IMG submission 179925) | Plant litter microbial communities from Arlington Agricultural Research Station in Wisconsin, United States - UWRJ-L221-509R-5 | ecosystem: Environmental > Terrestrial > Plant litter >...
CGGCCACATCATCATCGACGAGGAGTCCGAGGAACTGCGCGGGTCGGCCACGATCGTCTCCGGGACCAGGGCAGCCGTCGATTCGTTCGTGGCGGGGCGCGAGGTGCTCCACCGCGAGGGCCTGGGCGGCCTCGCCACTGCGACGATCTCACGACTCGACGAGGCAGGGCAGTCTGCCGCGCGCTCTGCGGGACTCGAGCTCTCGCCGGTCTCGCTGCAGCAACTCATCGTCAGAAGCACACACCTCTCAGAGACGGAAGCAGGGCAGAACTCATGACAACGATCAGCTCGACCATCGCCGCCACGCGGCCCAAGGCACAGAACCGCGTTCTCGCGGTCACGAGGCTCCAGTTCGTCAATCGCTGGACGATGTTCTACCTGCCTGCGATCATCCTCGGCGCAATCCTGCTGCTCAACATGGCGATCTGGTACATCGTGCTGGCATCGCTGCCGACGGGCGCCGACGTCGCGCACGCGGAGAAGGGCTTCCAGTACACCGGCGCCGTCTTCTACATCTTCATCTACATGCTGGTGGTCGCGGTGCAGGCGATCTCCCGTACGTTCCCGTTCGCCCTCGGATTCGGGGTGACGAGGCGCAACTACTACCTCGGCACCGCCCTGTCATTCGTGGTGCTCGCCCTCGGGTTCAGCGTGCTGCTCACGGTGCTTTCGATCATCGAACTCGCGACGGGCGGCTGGGGCGTCGGTGGCCACATGTTCACGCCGACGTACCTCACGAACGCGTCGTTCGGCCTGCGGTTCGTCATGTACGTCTGCCTGTTCCTGTTCTTCCTGTTCGTCGGCTCGGCTATCGCCTCCGTCTACGTGCGCTGGCGGGCATTCGGCATCACGGCGTTCTTCGCGATCATCGCCCTGCTCCTCGTTGGCGCGATCGCGATCATCACCCTGAATCACTACTGGAGCGCGGTCGGCAACTGGCTCGCGACGACCGGGTCGGTCGGCCTCACGGCATGGCTGCTCGTCCCCGCCGCGATCGCAGCGATCGCCGGGTTCTTCGTGCTCAGGAGGGCGACTCCGAGGAGTTGATCTGTCTCAGTGCAGAGGCGCTGCGCGGCGAACACCGGAGGGTTGGCTACTCCAGTTCGTCGCGCAGCGCTGCTGCCAGCTTCTCGAACTTGTCCGGCGCCTCGCGGAGAGTGCGCCTGGCCGTGAGTTTTGCCGCCCAGTGCGCGCGCTGCGCCACATTCACGATCGTGTAGTCGACGTCGCTTCCTCCGGCGGGATCGAGCGACACGATCCACTCGCCGCGATACCACCAGTCGCCCTGCAGCACGACCTTCCTTGCACGCTTGTCGACGAGAACCATCGATGCGGCAGAGGGAACATCGGCAACGCGGCGCACGAGTGCATCGAACACCGTGTCTGCGTCCTCTGAGATGAAAGCGGAATACGAGCGGAGGACGGTGGCTACGGCGGGGCGTTCGTGTGGTGCTGCAGGCATGCCTCAACCTTAGTGAGACAACCTTTCGACACTGCAGAGAAAACGAGACTCTGGACCTATGGGTTACCTGTATTTGGGCATCGCAATCGTCACGGAGGTCGTGGCGACGAGTTTTCTCAAGTTCGCCAGCGGGCCCAAAGGCACGTGGTGGGCGTACGCGATCGTCGGTGTCGGCTACGTCGCCTCGTTCGTTGCGCTGTCCATGACGCTGCGAGCCAATGTGCCTCTCGGAATCGCCTACGCGATCTGGGCTGGGGTCGGTGTGGTGGCCGTCGCCATCATCAGCTGGGTCGTCTTCCACGAGACCCTGACCTGGCAGCAGGTCCTCGGAATGGCGCTCGTCGCCGGCGGAGTAGCGCTACTGGAACTCGGCGGCGCGAAACACTAGATCGGCCCGGTTTCGACGCTTTGACAGGCTCAGCGCGGGCCCCGCCCCGCTCGCCCAACCGACAACATGCACACTATTTGAGCGACTTCTGAAGCAGCACGGTGCCGAGCCAGCGGTCGAACTTGAATCCGACCTTGCCCATGTGGCCGATCTCTTTGAATCCGAAGTTCTTGTGCAGCTGGATGGACGCATCCGCCCCCTTGTCGGCGATCACCGCGATGATCTCCTTGATGCCTGCCGCCTTCGATTCGTCGATGAGACGAGCCAGGAGCACCTTGCCGAGCCCCTTGCCCGTCGAGGCCGGTCCCAGGTAGATCGAGTTCTCGACCGTGTAGCGATACGCGGCCTTCTCCTTCCACGGGTACACATACGCGTAGCCGAGCAGTTGCCCGCTCGGGCTCTCCGCCACGATGTATGGCATCTTGAGCTTTCGCACGTGCGCGAACTTGCGCTTCAGCTCGGCGAGCGTCATCGCCTTCTCGTCGAAGGTGACGGTGGAGTTGCGCACGTAGTGGTTGTAGATCTCGCGCACGCCAGGCAGATCGGCCTCCACGGCATCCCGGATCGAGTACGTGAACTCCGGCTCGGGTTCGGGGGCAGGGCGCAGGTGCGGCGGCAGCTGCCTGCGCTCCTGGTATTCCTCTTCCAGCACCGCTCGAGCCTACGCCGGTAGCGACCAGTCGATCGGCGAAGCGCCGAGGCCGACGAGCAGTTCATTCGCCCGGCTGAACGGCCGTGATCCGAAGAAGCCGCTGCGGGCAGAGAGGGGGCTGGGATGTGCGGACGCAACGATGGGGGTCGTCCCGAGCAGGGGGCGCAGGTTTCCCGCATCCCTCCCCCACAGGATCGCCACAAGGGGCCGATCGCGAGCGACGAGCGCGCGGATCGCACACTCGGTGATCGCCTCCCAGCCGATCCCGCGATGCGACCCCGCCGCACCGGGCCGGACGGTGAGCACCCTGTTCAGGAGCATGACGCCGTTGCTCGCCCACGGCGTGAGATCCCCGCTCGGTGGAATCGGCACGCCGAGGTCGTCGCGCAGCTCGGCGTAGATGTTCTGCAGGCTCCGCGGTACCGGCCGAACGTGCGGATCGACCGAGAACGAGAGCCCGACCGGATGCCCGGGCGTCGGATACGGATCCTGGCCGACGATGAGCACCCGGACTTCCTCGAACGGATAGGTGAACGCGCGAAGCACGGCGCTGCCCGCCGGGAGGTATCCGCGACCAGCCGCGGTCTCGGCACGCAGGAAGTCGCCGAGCCGCGCGATCTCATCGGCAACAGGAGCGAGGGCGGCGGCCCAGCCCGGGTCGATCAGCTCGGAGAGAGGCTTTGGCGACATGGAACCATTCTGCTCGCGCGTGTTGCCTCCCGGGCTGCACTAGCATCCGATCATGGCAATGCTTTCGAGCGGCATCAGGGGGACGACGACGTTCCGCCTTGTCGGCTTCCTGTTCCTCGTCGAGCTGGTCAGCGGCATCCTGCAGGGGTACTACGTACCGCTCGTGCCAGACCTCGTGAAGCATCTCGGCATCCACTCCGCAGACTACAACTGGTTCGAGGCTGCGCAGCTCCTGCTGTCCGCGATCGTCGTGCCGCCGCTTGCGAAGCTCGGCGACATGTTCGGGCACAAGCGGATCCTCCTGGTGTCGACGATCCTGACGGCCGCCGCAACCTGGTTCCTCGCGTTCTCCGGCAGCTTCCCCACCTTCCTCATCGCCTTCGCCCTCCAGGGTTTCTACGTTGTCTGGCTTCCGCTTGAGATCGCGCTGATCTTCGACCGTGGCAGGCGAAGCGGCACCGCTGCGTCGCAGACCAGGCGCTCTGCAGGCTTCCTCGTTGTCGCGCTGGAAGCCGGGGCCATCCTCGGTGCACTCGTCGGCGGGCGAGTGTTCACGGCGCTCGGGCAGAACGTTCCCGTCACCCTTGTCATGCCGGCGATCGCCGTCACGCTGGTGTTCTTTGCCATCCTGTTCGGGGTTCCGGAGTCGCAACCCCTGCCGGGGCGACGCCTCGACGGCATCGGGTTCGGGATATTCACCATCGCCCTGCTGTTCATCACGGGTGGCCTCGCATTCCTCCGGCTCAACGGTCTCGACGCATGGTGGGCGTGGATCATCATGCTGGTCGGCATCGCCCTGTTTGTGCCGTGGACCAGGTTCGAGCTCCGGCAGAAGGACCCGGCCATCGACATCCGGGTCTTCCGCCAGCCCAGCATGTGGCCGGTGCAGGTGACGACCGGCCTCGTCGGCATCAGCCTGCTCGGCGCCCAGGTTCCCCTGTCGAACTTCGCTGGCGCGGATCCACGCACGGGCATCGGACTCGGGCTCGACGCGGACTCGAGGTCGTATGTCATCGGCATCTACCTGGTGTCGCTCATCATCGGCGCTGTCCTGCTGCCGATCCTGTCGCGGCGCACGACTCCGCGCATCTCGCTCATCATCGGCACGTTCTTCGTCGCAGCTGGCTATCTCGCGTTCATCCCGTTCCATGCGAACCTCGTCGAGACGCTCATCAACGTCGTCATCGCGGGCCTCGGCTCGGGCGGACTCGTGGGGGCGCTCCCCGCCGCGGCCGCAGCGGCGGCCCCGCGCGGACAGACGGGCGTGGCGACGGCGCTCACCAACACCACGAAGACGATCGGCGGCTCCTTCGCGTCCGCCACGTTCGCAATCGTGCTGACCCTCACGCAGATCCAGTTCCTCGGCAACACGGTGTCGAGTGAGGCAGGCTACCTGCTGGTGTTCACGATCTGTGGCGTGACGGCGCTCGTGGCTGCGCTGCTGCTGTTCCTCGTGCCGAAGGTCGCGTTCGCCGACGCCGCGGTGGTGGACCGGGAAGAGACTACGACTTCGGCTTGAGCTCTCCGCGCATCACCTTGTGTGGCGCAGCCTGTGCGACCGGCTTGATCGTCACGAGGTCGAGGTTGACGTGCACCGGCAGTTCGATGGCGTGCACGATCGTCTCGGCGACGTCCTCGGCGACCAGGGGTGCAGGCACGTTGTCGTAGACGGCATCGGCTCGCGCGCGATCGCCGCCGAACCGCACGAGCGAGAACTCGTCGGTCCTCACCATCCCCGGCGCGACCTCGAGCACACGGATCGGCTCCCCCGCCAGCTCCAGCCGCAAGACCGCGACCATCGCGTGTTCCGCGAATTTCGCCGCGTTGTACCCGCCGCCGCCCTCGTATGCCACGTGGCCGGCGATCGAGGTGATCGTGAGGATGTCCGCGACTCCACGGTCCAGCGAGCCGCGCCGCAGGAGCGGCAGCAGCGCACTCGTCACACGCTTCGTGCCGATGACGTTGATCTCGAACATCCGGCGCCAGTCGTCGACATCGCTCGACTCGACCGGCGCGAGTCCGAATGCTCCACCCGCGTTGTTCACGAGCGCGTGCACCGGCCCAAGGGCCTCGAGGTAATCGCGAAGCGCCGTCACGTCGGCGTCTCGGGTGAGGTCGGCGACAAAGATGTCTGCTCCGGTCTCCTCGGCGAGCGCGCGAAGCCGGTCCTCTCGACGGGCGACCCCGACGACATCCCAACCGTGCTCCCGGAACAGTCGGACCGTCGCCGCCCCGATGCCGGAACTCGCTCCCGTAACCACAACACGTCGCGTCGTCATGCCCCCAATCTATCGCCGTGTGAGGCACCCGTTCCGCACGCTGCGCAAGGCCCCCTTCCGCGGTTTGGCGGTCGGTAGGCTGTGCACACGATGACGTCGATCGCCCAGTCAACAGCCCGATCAGCGGCCCCGCCCACCGCTGCCCGCCGTGGTGCCGGAAAACGCCTGCCCTTCTGGGATAACGCCCGCTGGGCCAGCATCACGCTCGTCGTGATCGGCCACGGCATCCAGCGGCTTACCTCGGGCTCGGACCACGCCCTCGAGCTCTACATCTTCATCTACGCCTTCCACATGCCCGCTTTCGCGATCATCAGCGGCTACTTCTCGAAGGCGACGCCCCCCGGGCGCAGGCAGATGGTCAAGCTGATCACCGACATCCTGATCCCGTACCTGATCCTCCAGGCCGTCTGGAGCCTCGTCCAGTACCTGGCCGAGGGCAAGAAGTCCGGGTTCAACCCGGCCGAGCCGCACTGGACCCTCTGGTTCCTGGTCGCTCTCGCGATCTTCCGGGTTGCGCTTCCCTACCTCGTGCTGCTGCGCTGGCCGCTCCTCTGGTCCGTCGTCTTCTCTATCGGCGTCGGCTACCTCAACAGTGTCGACTCGACTTTCGCGCTGTCCCGCGCGATCGCCCTCCTGCCGTTCTTCCTGCTCGGCTGGCACCTTCGGCAGTGGCGGATCGTCGATCGATGGCGGGCGCTGCGCAGCAGGGTCTGGATCTACCGCGCGATCGCCGTCGGGATCTTCGCGGCCTGGGGCACGATCGTGATCGTCCTGATCAGGCCCATGCGCGACTTCTCGCTGCAGAACTGGTTCATGTACGACGAGTCATATTCGAGCCTCGGGCAAAGCGAATGGTGGTCGGGCTTCGTGAGACTGGGCGTGCTCCTGCTCGCTGTCCTTCTCTCGTTCTGCTTCCTCACCCTCGTGCCGAGGCGACAGACCTGGTTCTCATCGATGGGCCAGGCGACCATGTACGTCTACCTGCTGCACAGCTTCATCCTCTATCCGCTGCGTGAGTCAGGGGTCCTGAAGGGCGAGCACTCTGACGCGACCTGGCTCGTGAGCATGGTGCTCTGCTGCATCGCGATCTCGATCGCGCTGTCGAGTCCGCTCGTGCGGCGGATCTTCCGTCCGCTCATCGAACCGAAACCGCTCTGGCTGTTCACGAAGGAAGAGAAACCGGCGGTCATGCACGAAGAGCTCGGCAGTCAGCACCAGGGCAGGGAGGATGGCGCGGGCAAGCCGTCGACGGGCAAGATGTCGAGAGTCGACCCGACTGGTTCTCGCCGGGACGGGCAGAGTCGCCAGTAGCCCGCGCGGGTTCCATGCCCGTATTACGTCGTGTTTCCGACGCCATTGATGCCCCTGCCGCGCGTGCCTAGGCTCGTGCACGAGTGGGCAGCCGTCCGCCCACCCGAAGACTCACGAGGAGCACCCCATGGCCGACTGGCAGTTCGAGACCAAGCAGATCCACTCGGGCGCAGCGCCCGACCCCACCACCAACGCCCGTGCCACGCCGATCTACAAGACGACGGCGTACGTGTTCAACAGCGCTGAGCATGCCAAGAACCTCTTCGCGCTCGCCGAGTTCGGCAACATCTACTCGCGCATCATGAACCCGACCAACGATGTCGCAGAGCAGCGCATCGCCGCACTCGAGGGCGGCACCGCTGCCCTCGCCGTCGCATCCGGATCCTCCGCGATCACCTACGCGGTGCTGAACATCGCGCAGTCGGGCGACCACATCGTGTCGTCCTCCTCGATCTACGGCGGCACGTACAACCTCTTCAAGTACACGCTGGCCAAGCTCGGCATCGAGGTCACGTTCGTCGAGGACCAGGATGACGCGGAGGAGTGGGCGTCCGCGATCCGCCCGAACACCAAGCTGCTGTTCGCCGAGACCATCGGAAACCCGAAGATCAACGTGCTCGACATCGAGCTCGTCGCGAACGTCGCCCACGAGAACGGCCTGCCGCTCATCGTCGACAACACGATCGCGACGCCGTACCTCATTCGTCCGTTCGAGCACGGCGCCGACATCATCGTGCACTCCGCGACGAAGTTCCTGAGCGGTCACGGCACGGTCATCGCCGGCGCCATCGTCGACGGCGGCAAGTTCGAGTGGTCGAAGAACGTCGAGAAGTTCCCTGGGCTCACCGAGCCGGACCCGTCGTACCACGGCGCGAGCTACACGACCGTGCTCGGCGACGGCATCGCGTACATCATCAAGGCGCGCGTGCAGCTGCTGCGCGACACCGGTGCTTCGCTCTCCCCCGACAGCGCGTTCTCGCTTATCCAGGGCCTCGAGACGCTCAGCCTTCGCATCGAGCGTCACGTGCAGAACGCCCAGGAGATCGCGGAGTGGCTCGAGAACCACCCGGATGTCGCCTCGGTGAACTACTCGGGGCTCCCATCGAGCCCGTGGTACGCGACGGCGAACAAGTACGCCCCCAAGGGTGTCGGCGCCGTGCTGTCCTTCGAGCTCAAGGGCGGTGTCGACGCCGGTCGAGCACTGGTCGAGAGCGTCGAGCTGTTCAGCCACCTCGCCAACATCGGCGACGTGCGGAGCCTCATCATCCACCCAGCGTCGACGACGCACTCGCAGCTCACCCCTGAGCAGCAGCTCACCACGGGTGTGACGCCCGGGCTCGTGCGCCTGTCGGTCGGACTCGAGCACGTCGAGGACCTGAAGGCCGACCTCGAGACCGGCTTCGCGGCCGCTCGGGCGGTGGCAACGGCATCCGCAGCCAACGCATAGCGGCCGAGTTCGCCAGCCGGTAGCTCGTCCCGCAGTCCACGTGGCGGGGGAACCGCACCGCGGGCGGAGTAATGTCTCCGCCCGTCGATGCGTTTCCCCCGCCACGCTCGGTTCTGCCGTGACGAATGCGGCCGTGACGGATGTCGCTGTAACAATCGGCTGAAATTCCTGCGCGTTCGCGATACTTGGTTCTGACATGGACTGGCAGACACCCGAAGACACCGTCCCATCGGCGTTCATCACCGAGGCGAACGCGAGGGCGATCGTCGGGAAGCCGCCTGCCACCGGTGCGTGGCGCGAGGGCGACCCGGCAGGCAATCGCCAGTTCGTGTCGATCGGGAGCCTCGACCTCGAGATCGGCGCAACCCTGTCGTCCGTGCGCATCGCGTACGAGACCTTCGGCACGCTGAACGCCACGAAGACGAACGCGATCCTGGTGCTGCACGCCCTCACCGGCGACAGCCACGTGGTCGGAGAACCGGGCCCGGGGCATCCGACCGCCGGATGGTGGGGTGGAATCGTCGGCCCCGGCCTCCCCATCGACACCGACGAGTGGTTCGTTGTTGCGCCCAACATGCTCGGCGGGTGCCAGGGCTCTACCGGCGCCGCATCGTTCTCACCATCGGGCGCCGAATGGGGCCAGGATTTCCCCTTCGTGACGATTCGCGACCAGGTGGGCGCCCAGGTGGCGTTCTCCGACGCGATCGGAATCGAGCGGTGGGCCGCGATCATCGGCGGTTCGATGGGCGGAATGCAGGCCCTCGAGTGGGCAATCGGGTTCCCGGATCGACTCGATCGAGTCGGCGTGCTTGCGGCGCCGGAGCGCAGCAGCGCCGACCAGATCGCCCTGAACTCGGTGCAGGTCGACGCCATCCAGCTCGACCCGCGATTCGCCGGGGGCGATTACTACGGCGCAGCCGTCGGGGAGGGACCATACCGCGGGCTCGCGCTGGCGCGAAGAATGGCGCTGCTGAACTATCGCTCCCCCACCGAACTCAACGACCGGTTCGAGCGCAGCTGGCAGAGCGGGATCAGCCCGCTCGGTGGAGGCGGCCGATACGCGGTCGAGAGCTATCTCGACTTTCACGGCAACAAGTTCACGAGGCGTTTCGACGCCAACAGCTACATCACGCTTGTCAATGCGATGAACTCACACGACATCGGTCGGGATCGCGGTGGTGTCGCCGCCGCGCTCGGGCGAGTGAGCGCGCAGGCCCTGGTGCTCGGCATTGACACGGACAGGCTCTTTCCGATCAACCACCAGCGTTTGATCGCAGAGCTCTTGCCGACCACCATCGACGACGGTGCTGCTGTCGAGATCGCCTCCCCCTTCGGCCACGACGGCTTTCTCATCGAGGATGACGCCGTCGGACGCCATCTGCGCAGACTCCTCGAGGCCTGACGCCCCCCGTTTGCGCGTCGACACTCCCGAACTGGGGCCCCCTGGTATACAAACGAGTCTGTGTCACCTTGGATAAGCTGGGCCGGACAGGGGGCAACATGGCTTCAGCGCAAGCGCCGACACCAATCCGAGTTGCGATCGTCGATGACCATCGACTCGTGCTGGATGGTCTTGCCGCGCGCCTGCACGCCCCAGAGGACGGCATGCTCATCGTTGCCACGGAGACGAGCTGGGCCGGGTTGATCGCGAACCCCGAGTTCCCGGTGGATGTCGTCGTTCTCGACCTTCACCTCGAGGACGGCATCCCCGTCGGCACGAAGCTGCGCGCACTGGCCACCATCGGAACCGCGGCCGTCGTCATGAGCCGCCACG
>Ga0247779_1001796_pt1 | contig 9999 bp, 7 predicted proteins | sample UWRJL221509R5_FD_179925 | JGI IMG/M metagenome (GOLD analysis project Ga0247779, IMG submission 179925) | Plant litter microbial communities from Arlington Agricultural Research Station in Wisconsin, United States - UWRJ-L221-509R-5 | ecosystem: Environmental > Terrestrial > Plant litter >...
GCATTTGTTTTTCAATGTCATTTCACCCAATGCTCGTTTTTAGACAATGATTCGACGACGGGAGATCTCTTTGAAGTTCTCGGTGGATGGGCCGCTCAGACGCGCTGGCAGCGTTCGGGGGGCTATGGATTCCCTACAAACAAACCTTACACTATTGAAGATGTTTTCGCTAAATGGAACCAAATTACGAACTTCGGTGCATATCCCACATGCAGTTTTCCAAAAGATTGCTCTCTGACAACGTTAATAGATGACGGTCGCGCTACACATCCGGCATCGACGCAAGAGGCGATTCAACAGGTACACAATATTTCCCCCCGAGTTGTACGTGTACTGACTTCTTGTAGTTGGTTGAAAACTTCGGCAACAAAGGCGACGAGGTGAAAGCAAAGTTATAAACTAAGTACATTTACATCAAATAATACCCTGTAAACCATAGCACGATTGTTTTTATATCTCACATTCTTATAATTGATTGCATTTAACTATGGCTTGCATGAGATAATCAACGTGAATAAGCGAATAATCATATGAATTACAGGGGAAGAGGGATCATACCCATATCTGTTCATTAGCCTGTCGCACACACCCGGCGCATGTGATTGTGCTAGTACCTTTCTCCAACCATGGGGAAACGATGTTCAAGACGCATACTCTGGTCTAACCTTACACTACCATGTCCTCCTTCAAAGATCCCAACGCATTCTCTGATCCCGAGGACTCTCAGTTGGTCCGAGACGCTAAGAAAGCCCCTACAGACCCAGTCTCTTACTCTTATACGGAGGTACGTTGGAAATCTAAGGTCCGCCTCCTTCATATTTAAACAAAGTGAAACCAGCGTGATGTGATACTCTACAATCTTGGAATTGGCGCTACGGAGAAGGAACTCAAGTGGACCTTCGAAGGAGACGACGAGTTCTCTGCCTTACCAACGTTCGGCGTTGTGCCTCAGTTTGGTTGCGCTGCGGGGGTCCCCCTTGACTGGCTGCCCAACTTCAATCCTGTACGTTTACTTCCTTCCGACGGCGGTGTTTACATGTAACCTTGCGTTCTTGTAGGCGAAACTTCTACACGGGGAACAGTATTTGGTTATCAAAGGAAAGATCCCTACATCCGGCGAGCTTGTAAACGAGGCCAGGTGCACCAAATCCCTGGACAACGTTTATGTTTGAATCACTAACACGGATATACCTCTAGGATCTTGGAAGTCTTGGATAAGGGAAAGGCTGCTGCTGTTACGATGATAATTGAAACGCGCGACAAGAGCACCGGCGATCTGATATTTGAGAACCAAATGACTTCTTTCATCAGAGGTTCTGGAGGTTTTGGTGGCAAGAGGACTGGTAATGGTGAGATAACACAGGGTCTAAAAGCCGAGTATTTTTATGAAATCTAAATTATTCAGACCGTGGCCCTGCGACAGCCGCCAACACGCCTCCAAATCGCAAACCTGACGTTGTGATGGAAGAAAAGACAGGTCTATCTCAAGCTGCACTATATCGGTAAGTATTTTTGCTGTATGTACATACACCATCTTAGCTTATTGGCTCAGGTTGAGTGGCGATTACAATCCACTTCATGTACGTCATGATCCATGGATGGCCGCGACACGTTTTGCTGACCGTGTTTCTATAGATTCTTCCCGAATTCGCGGCTATAGGTGGATTCGACACACCCATTTTGCACGGTCTTTGCTCCATGGGCATTGCTGGAAAGCATGTACTAAAAGCATTTGGCCCTTATAAGGACATTAAAGTCAGGTAAGCACCTGACTTCGATTTAAATTCACCTAGAAGGGTTTCTTACTGTCTTACCTACCTTTCAGGTTTGCTGGTGTTGTCTATCCCGGGGAGACAATCGTCACTGAGATGTGGAAAGAAGGGCAGAAAATTATTTTCAGTGGGTACACCGCTTTTTTTACTAGTTCAGATTTGTTGATATTATCCATGAACGAATATAGCTGCAAAGGTCAAGGAACGCAACTCTGTTGCACTTACATCTGCTGCCGTTACCTTAGACGACTCGGAGCAAAAGGCTAAACTGTAGTTTGGTCAATTTCCCATCGATTTTGGTCGCCACGACTGCCTGTTAGGAAACCATTGCCAAAACATTGCATGTATTGGAATGAGCATAAATCTATACGTGGATGGAATACTATATGTAATTTACTACTAGATACAGATGAATAAATGGATGTCAAAAAATCAAGATGGTCCTCTATGAAAGGCTGGCTTGACAGTGGCAAGCCTAGTCAACTGGGTATCATAATACTTAGGCTACTAGGGCGCTTGGGGAGATGATGGTACGGTCATATCAGCTTGTGTACTGACGGTAAACAGCAATAATATGAAATGGAAGTGAGTGAATTGATGAATAGAATTTGGCTGAAAGAATGGAAGGGAGCAGCTGGAAAATGGAGTGGTGAAAGAATGTAATTCCGGATACTATGGGTATGTGCGGCCCGTCCATATTTCAATGACAAAGCTCGAGAACACCGGAGGGATCAGAACCTTGAGCATGAAATAATATCTTTGAGTATTTCCCCACGACTAGATAAAAAAAAACATACCAGGGTAAAACCAGAAAACAAGGCCAAGAATAAGGTAGAGACCTGAATGAATCCATCAGATTTGAACTTTGCACAAGGTAGCTAGGCAAAGCGCCGGGTTTGAGTTGGGGTACTAGAAAAGTGACTTACACATCAAAATGAAACCTTCTAACCAATTCGATTTACCGTCTTGCACGGCATAATTTACGATGAGGACTGTGTGTCGCGATGTACGTCAGCACGCTGTATGCTTGTGACACTGAGAGGTAACGTCGGAGGGAACATACCAGCAAGGAACAGAGTTATAGACTCAAAAGGATCGAATAGCAACGTTAATGGTTTCCCTAGGATCCAAGCTAGAGTGACGATAAAACTGGAAAGTATTCCGAATTGAATATTTTACCCAATTTTGCGAGGAAGACAAACTCACGGAATAACAAAAAGCGCAATTTGCTGGATTAAGAGTTATGACGTCAGACATGTCCTGGATGCGACAGGGGCTAGCACTTACTATACTGGAGCCCACTGCAACTCCTAAACTCAGGTTGAGTTTGTCTTTCACAGATACCGTAACGGCGGTGACATGTTCTACAAAAAACCAACATAGACAGGTTTAGGAAACTGTCCAAGATAATAATGTAAAATGGCAGACGTACCTGCGGCATTGCCGACTATGGGTAACAAAATTATGCCTACAAACTCTTTACTAATACTATTTCCTCCACTTGTCAGACCATCAATAGAATCAACGAGCCATTCGGCAGTGACAGCCACAAGCTAATAGACGTGCATATTAACCTCTGAATTGGAAAGCTGGATTATCTGACAAACTCACCACTGCAACTACAACTAAAAGACCCACTGTGACGGGGAAACATGTTTTGGGTTCTTCTTCCACGTCTTCTTTATCTTCTTCTGTCTTTGGGATTTGCACGTGGAGATTAGAGGACGAGGGTTGCAGCGTACCAGAGATACTATGGGGATCTTGTATATTCAGTGCAGTGCCTCTGCGGGTAATGGGTTGTATGCTGGGTGACACGGTACTGCTCCCATTTTGATTGGAATGAGAAACAGTCTTGTTCTCAACGTCGCTTCTGTCGTCTTTTTCCTTGGAGTTCCTTTGATGATGCCACTTCATATTACGAGGGACGTAGAATTTAGGCGACTTGTAATTGGTCGTTGCGATTGAAGTATCATCGTAGAGGGCTGGATGAGAGTATAACTGGAACGCGAGGTAGGCCGCATATACTATCAAATGTAATAATGGGTGAATAATGTCCGAAGGACATATAAAAGAAATATACTGACTAAATAGTAAGATTATCGCAACCTGCAGGGGAGAATAATGATTCATGCGCACGTCCTGATTATTTGAAAGATAAAGAGTACGCACACCGTGACTGACTGCGAGAATATCATGTCCTTCGTCAGCATCGTCGAGTTGCGGATTTGCAGCAAGGTGGAAGGCGGCTGGAAGGAGTACTGCAAAGACGCTGATCGCCAGCAGGGATGAATTCAATTGAGTAGCGCCTGTCAAAAGGACCATAAGGCACCGAGCGTCTATCATGAAAAATCTTTCCACGCACTGGCGCCAAAGCCTTGTTCGGAGTATTTTAGACCACCGGCAAAGAAACACATGCCCAAAACAAGGACTACCAAGATAAATATGGAGATATATTAACAACGTTAGCCAAGGCCAAATGATCGCAATAAGCGCGACAGATGAGCGCTTACGCAGATTACTGAGAATAGATCCAATCACTGCAATAATAACCGTTCAGTATGTATGTTAAAATGATGAGATAGTTAAAGAAGACAAGGAGTAGGTTTATTGTGAAGAACCATGATTATTTGTCACAGAGTTAGGAAAACTCACAAGATAGCTGAACGATGCGTAATTGGCATTTGATAGTGGCAATAATCTTTTTTCGATGTCAATTTAAGCTGATATACAATGCCTGAGAAAAGAACTCACAGCTACAATAAGTTCAACGCTAGAACCTTTATGAGTCAAATTGGTGAGCTCGGTAGAGATGGGGGACATACGCATTTCCCTATCAAAAGATGTTCTAAATTTAAGTAAAAAATAAATAGGTGTGATGAAAACCAACCAAAGTGGCGTTTATGAGGCCAGCAAGCGTCTGGCCTACCCTCAGTGAAATTTCTTCGGTAGCAAAAGCCAGTAACTAGAATTAACAACAAGACTGATTTAGTCACCAACGTGCGAGGAGAAGAAGAATTGGGACAGACTTTGGCAAGGGGTATAATGGATAAAAATGAAACTACAATCGATGATCGGATGCTCCAGTTTGTTTGTTTTACCAGACATAGAAGCGGTTGTAACTCACAGACAAATATTAGGGTATCTCTATTAGCAAATGATTCAGGTAATGCGAAGTGCAGGGCCCACTGAGAAATCGGAAGGGCATAGATTCAGCAGGCATGACAGACGATACTGATTCAAGGTGACAGGCCACTCACAGAAATGGGTATACACAGAAGTAATGTATTGAGCCCTGTTCCGTGAATCAGAATGGGAGAAAACAGAACAGAACAACATCTTGGAAACGTACATGAAGCCAATAAGATTGCTTTTATACTCTGCCAAACACCAGGAGCCTTTCCAACTCTCCTCGCTGGCATCAGGTTTAGCTTGGTCTTCTGGCGAAATAACTGGAAATTGAAAGTCGTCGAACTGGTTCTTGATGGTGCTTGACTGCGTTGTTGTTGTGAGTAAGCGGAGGGTATGCCTGAGACGTGGCCGTTGGCGGTTTGCTCGGATGGTGCGTCTTCTGATAATGTATCTGAAAAGGAAGAAAGTAGCGGGATTCAGTTAAACGCATTGCAGAGACTTGGTACCGCTAGCTGCGGTACACGTTGTATAGAGATGCACATACTCATGGTAGGGTGTATGCAAGGACCACTGATAAGAACACTCACAGTGGGATTATGAACCACTTCACTGTACAGCCTCGTTTTATATTCAGTACTACAGGTTGCAATCTATAAATAGTAAATCTACAAGTGGCCCTTCAAGCTACTTCATATGGAGCATGACAGAATGTTTGCCCAGCCATTAGCGCATTGTCCCTTCACTCCATGTTTCCGTCAGCTGGAGCCGGAAGTTCAAATTGGTAAAACAAGAATCATCAATGCACACTCGAAAACAGACATTGACAATGAACAGGGAAAAATATCATTGTGTCATGGCAGCAATGTCCCAAATAGGAGACATCTCACCTGATATGGCCATGTTGCGCAGCAGGCAGAGCTTTTCAATACAACTATCTATTTTGTGTGAAAGAGCAGAGCAAGGAACCGTGTAGCATATATTTGGTATGTCCAAACCTACTTAGTCTGATCTCGGCACCGCATCTTCACGTTAGCAGCTACTACTGTCATTCTATTTTAAATTATAAGATATACGCATAATACACATGAGCGAAACAAGAATATATATCCCAAAAATTTACACCAATAGATGACCAAGAGAAATAGGGAGATATGCACATAAAGGTATAGGTAGGAAACACAGAACGTTCCCCAGAACACAGAGTTTAACTTTCAGAGCGAAAGTCGCTCATTAACCCACTGCTTCGAATCCCAAGTACGATTGCGACATTTTCGCAGGCGTGTCGCACTCTTTCTTGCGCTGCGTAAACGCAGTTAGAAGGACACCGCCATTTGATATGCATAGCGATATTGGCTTGAAGGGGAGTTGCGGCTTTATCCTTGATATGCAAAAGAAACTGCACCGTATAAACCATCTTCACGTCCGAGCATTCCATGTCCGTGTAAAATCTGTAGTAGCGGGGGCAAATATTAAGATCCTTATACGCAAGTAGATCAAGATTGAAATGTTCAACGAACCTCCATTTTCCTGGCATGCCATCCAACTCCACTACTGACATTGCCATTCGCTGCAGATAATTTTTCCATCTCAAGTCTGAAAGGATGCGTAGGAGGAAGATCCCTCATCAACGTGCTACCGGATTCTCCTTCGGCAACCCATGCACTGGCTGTGTCGACATACCAGCCTCTGCCACCTTTACTCCTGATGATTCTCCAAGACCCTGCACCTGCACCAAGACCTCCTAACATTGCAGTCGAAAGTTCAAGCACGCGCAATCTCGTTGGGGGAGGTTGAGCGGGTGCATTGGGCTGACTCAAAGAAAATGAGAAGGGCGGTGAACACAACGGGCGTATAAGTTGCGCATGCAGAGCAATGGTCGACTGCCGAGTTGCGTTCCTAGCATCGGCGGGTGGCAAACGAATACCGCAGTCCAACTCTGGGGAGGTGTTGATAATTGTCAAAATCTCAACGTTGGGCGTTTTAGTTTTAACAAACTCTGCCACCGCCTTGAGTTCCAGATGTAAGATATGTGAGAGGCCGAGTGAGCGCAGTTTCGGCTGAGGCTTAAATTTCATCAAAATATCCTTATCGAGCGGTGAGCTAGACAAGTCCAAATACACCAGGTTACCGCTGGAAAAGCATGGCGCAAGCGTCAAAATTTTGACAAGATCGTCAGGGAGAAGTGGAGACAGATAAGTCATATCTCCGTAGAGATTCAACTCCGTCAGCTCGCTCGTGACTGGAGATTCCACGAGGAAATTGGTGATGCTCTCGCTCGTTAATTTGATGCACCTGGCTAACGCCAAAGATTTCAGGCGAAGAGTTGGAGATTGTCCGATGGCGTCAAGGATGTCAGGTGTGACGCGAGTACCGGACAAGTCGAGATGGGTGAGGTTAGGAAAGGCCAATAAGAACGGGCGAAGATACTGAGGCAAAATGGATTTAACACCCCGCATACCCAAACGTTGCAATCCCGGGAAAAGAAGGGGTTCGTACAATGCATTACGTTGTCGGCGACGACCAGTTTCTTCCTCGTCGCTGCTGGAGTCCGCATCCGATGGCGGATGCAAATGTGTCTTGACAAATTCCGTGAATGCATTTACGAAGACGGCACTGACACAACCGGTTAAATCAATAGCTTCGAGGTCCTTGCATTCCCGGCGGCGTTCACGGTCCTCCTCTTCAATGTCATGCAATTCCATCAATGCACGGCCACGACTTGGTTGTCCACGGCCCCCAGACGGTGCACCCCGAAGGAGTAACTCAGTGAGTACCGGGAGCGTTAATGCACCGTCCATGTATTCCGTTGCTCCGAAGGCGGTCAAGTTCGGCATTTCCTAATGATAATACAACATTTGAGTATGTTCCGATGATAGAATACAACAATGACTCACTTTCAACACTGCCTGCACTCTGTCCCCAGTAACAAAGCGGCTATTCACACCTTCCTCAACCGAACGGCGCATACCAATCGTGCGGAAATGATTGAAATCCAAGTGGCGAACAAACCGTCCGGGACGGGGATCCTTTGGGGTCGGAACTAAGAAAAAAAGTTGAGATTGATAACATAGACTACAAGAATAATTACATACCATAAACTCCAGGCGCTTTGCGATTCATCACATCTTGTATGGCATCGCTAATAGAACGCAGTATCTTCCAGCGTGCGGGACTTTTACTCTTTGGACGAAGGCGCCTTGGACTCGGATCACGCGAAGGCGCCGGAGACAATAAATCGGGGCTAATGGAAGGATCTGGAACTTCTAGGTTGAAAATGTTTTCGTCAAAACGGAACTGTTCACCCTGGCTTGATAGAGAATTGAGTGAATTAGCCGACTGCATGGCGGCCCTAGTCGCTGCCTCGAGAGACGATCCCATAACGGTGTCGACGGTTTCTTCGTCGTAGTTCCAAGCAATCTCTTCGACGAGAGAAAGCCAGGTTCGTGGAAGACGAACTTCAAGTCTGGTACATTTGATGAGATCCAGAGTCGGGAGAAAAAAAGATGAAAAAAACGAACTTGTGCCAAAGCCACGGTTTAGCTGCTTCATACCATGCATGATTGACTAAACAAAGGTTGGCCAATGTGCGTCGAGTGACTGGTTCAGACCAGTATCCGGGAGGCGAAGAGGAAGGGTGGGCAGTGGGTATATGATTATCGTCTGGTGGAGCAATTAGAGGGTCGAGAGAGGGATGGTCAGGAAGTAAACAGGAAGCATAGACATGAGCACATATTGCGTAGAGAATCTCTGAGGGATACTGGGATGTGGACATTCAAAAGTGAGTTGTAGGATAAGAGAAAAGGGAAGTGGAGCGCGCGTCTTATATGTACTACAAAATTCCGGAATCCGCACAGAATTGACGCCTTTTTTTAGGTTTGTCATTGAAATGTGTCACAAAACGCGGGGAAAACCAATGTTATTCTTGTTTTGGCAATCCGGATCACCACAGATTCCAAGCGAGATCGAAGCAACCCTGAGACAAGGATCTCAGATTTTCCTTATCTCTCCTTATCTTTCTTATCTTCCAACTCTTATTTAAGCGCCCTATCTGTCCACAAATGTCCACAATATCCTTTTTCACTCTTCCCTACACCCTCCTTGCAAAATTTTCTCCCTCAGACCTCCCAATTGTGCACTTGCCGCATATGGATTTCGGTGCTATCCGGTTACCTCCTCCGGGTCATGGGATCACCCCTCTAATTTGTAATGAAATGCCGATCCAAGTTCGCGGCTGATTCCATACATGATGGCTTTTTGCTGAAGAAAAAACTTGCTGGCTTTGGACTCTACCATCATTTTCTCCAGGCTCTTTCGCGCGACCTATGCAACGTGCAAAGCGACCCTGCAACGTTTGACAAGGATCGCGTCGATCACTCCTAAAAATCCACACGTTGGAATATTACGGAGACTGTGGACGAGTTCGTTCGCACGGCATCAACGTCCAGAAATTTGGTGGCGGGGGATTCTAACCTTTCAAACTCAGAAGACAAACGAAAACCGGCTGGAACTCAAGATATTTCTGACCTAAAGACGATGAATGAACCCTTGCAATCAAAATATCATCGGCTAAATCCCTAGATTCCTGTTCAATTGAAACGACACAAGTTCCTTATGTGGATTCATTCGAGTTGCGTCCTGTTCTCGTGCCTACCAGAATCGTATGTTTTCAAAGCTTCTCAGACAGCCTTGACCGTGGGCTTCCAGCGAACACTTGTACCAATAACATCATTCAGATGTCAATTGGTACTTCCTTTTTCTACTGGTTTTCCCCTGTTACTGCGCTCCTGAGATAGCACGCCCCGTTCCTTTCGCGAGGAACAGCGGATATTTCAAGCGGAAGAACATGTATTTCTTCCATCCTAACGCACGCGTCCTCCGCACACTAGACAAATTCAGGTAGCTCGCGGTCTTAAACGCTGCATTAGAGCTATTAAAACCTCTCGGCAAACCAAATTGCGCCTTTGATTCTTCAACTTGTGCTCTAGCGGCGGCCTACATGCACTCAATTAAAACATGCTCCGGTCCTGTTCCTTGTGCATTTACCTGGGATTAATATCGAAACTTGTATGGTTTTCGCGTCATATGACGAATTTCTCGC
>Ga0247779_1001797_pt1 | contig 9996 bp, 7 predicted proteins | sample UWRJL221509R5_FD_179925 | JGI IMG/M metagenome (GOLD analysis project Ga0247779, IMG submission 179925) | Plant litter microbial communities from Arlington Agricultural Research Station in Wisconsin, United States - UWRJ-L221-509R-5 | ecosystem: Environmental > Terrestrial > Plant litter >...
ATCGTCACCGAGAGCCCGAGCGCGACCGGCACCGTGCCGGGCTGCGCGTGAGTAAGGAAGCGCGGAGTGTCGTGCGTGTCGAGCGCGTTCATGTTGTGCAGCCGCACGCGCCAGGGGAAGCCGGCCGCGAACCGCGTGTGGGCCTCGAACACCTCGCCTCCCGTGTAGGAGGGAATCGTGCCGAACGGCAACCCGAAGTAGCTCGACTCGCGCTGCCTCGTCGACAGCCAGCCCCAGATCGGACGCGTGAAGTTCGTGTACGTCATCGCGCCGTGCCACGCATCGCCCTGGAAGTCGCTCGCCGCATCATTGGTCGATTCTCCGAGCAGGATCGTGTCGGGGTTCACCTCGATCATGGTCGCCCGGATGATGCGACGAACCTCACTGTTGAGGTCCTGGTCGAGGTAGCGGCCCGTCATGTTGGCTACGTCGATCCGCCAGCCATCCAGGTGGTACGGAGCCTTCAGCCACTTCGCGACGACCGAGCCCGGCCCCTCGATGAAGCGCTCGCGCAACTCGTGCGAGTTCCAGTTGAACTTCGGCAGCGACGGAACGCCAAGCCAGGAGACGTAGGTCTGCTGCTCGGGGTCGAGCCAGTAGTAGAACTCGCTCTCCGGCGTGCCGGGATGACCGTGGGACGCCCGGAACCACTCATGCGCATCGCCCGAGTGGTTCGACGTCAGGTCGCCGATCACCTTCATCCCACGTCGATGCGCCGCGGCGATCAACGAGGCATACGCGGCATCCCCTCCCAGCAGCGGGTCAACCTCGGCGAACGACAGCGCGTCGTACCGGTGGTTGGACCGCGCCGGGAAGATGGGCGTCAGGTAGACGAGATTCACGCCGAGCATCTGCAGGTGATCGAGGTGCTCCTCGATCCCGAGCAGGTCGCCGCCATAGAACTGCGTCGCCGTGGACGGGCCGATGTGCGTTACCGGGTCACTCCAGGCAGCAGGTTCAGCCCAGTCGGGCAGGGGGCGGGCATCCGCCTCGTCGGAGCGCGCGAAGCGGTCGGGAAAAATCTGGTACATCACGCTCGAGGATGACCAGGCCGGCGGCGCCGGATAGGTGACGAGCTTGAAATCCTCGGTGTCGAGCGTCTCGGTCGTGTGCACACCGGTGCCGTTCACCCAGAGGTTTCGGCCGTCGCCCATCCTGACGAGGAACCGGTAGCCGTGCACCGGATTCTCGACCTCGATCTCGGCCTCCCACCAGTCCCAGCCGTCGATCGTCGTCACGAGCGACGCGACTGCGAAGCGCGGTTCGTGGTTCGGATTCGACCGCGTGCGCACCTGCGTCACTGGGCCGAATTCGTGCGGGATCCGGATGCGCACACGCACGTGATCCCCGAGCGCCGGCTCCTGGTTCGAGACGAACAGGGGCGACCCGTCGTGATGCGGTTCGAGCAACGAACCCGGCACAAAATCCGTCATGGCGAAAACTGTGGCACACGAATGCTTCACGCACGTTTCGTGGGCGCAAACGCCTGCACGGTGCCGAGCGCGGGCGCCTAGTGCGCGGTGTGCGCCTTCATCCAGGCGAGGGAGTCGACGGGCGAGCCATCGATGTCGATCTCGAGGAACAGGTGCGGGCCGGTCGACTGGCCGGTCGAGCCGGTCAATCCGATCAGCTCGCCCTCTGTCACCTTGTCGCCGACCTGCACCTTGGCCGAGCCTGCGGTGAGGTGGCCGTAGACGCTCGTGAAGACGAGGCCGTTGACATCGTGGGAGATGGCGATGTTCTGGCCGAGGCTGCCATCCATGTCGCTGACGGTGACGGTACCCGCGGCGACCGCGTAGACGGGGGCCTTGTCACCCGTCTCGAAGTCTGTTCCGTTGTGGAAGGTCGAGCAGCCGGCGCACGGCGCGACGCGCGGACCGAACAGGTCGCCGAGCGGCACGGCGAGCGGGAAGGGCCACCGGATGGGGCCGCTGTTGTCGACCGTGTAGCCGGCGTCCGCCGCGGCCTCGTCCAGCTGGGCGATGACGTCCTCGGAGGTCGCCTTGAAGCCCTCACGCGAGATGTCGCTCGTGGAGCCGCCGGCCGTGTACTTCTGGCCGCCCGTGATGGTGTGCACCTTCGGGATGGCCGCCGACGCGGATGTCGACGAGGCCGACGTTCCCGTCGGCTCGAAAAGTGATCCTGGGACCGTGGTCGCGATGATGAGGAGTGCCACAAAGGACAGAGCGATGATGGCGAATACCTTCGAGGCGACCCTGCGCTTCAGCGGTGCCTTCTTCGTGAGCGCGGTCTTCGGCGACGCCGTCTGCACTCGTGCGGTTTTCGCCTGTGCCGCAGCGGAACGCCTGCCCGATGGCCGGGTGGAGGCGGTCGCCCGGCGCGCCTCTGCACGCAGGCGGGCATCCTTGCGCGATCTCCTGGTCGACGGCTCGCGCAGGTCGCGGCGGCGAACAACCGGCGTCGCCAGAGTGGGGTCACCGAGCGAGTCAGTTGACGACACGACAGCTCTCCTCTCGACGCAAATAGGTGCTGCGCTCCGCGGGTTTTCGGATGAAATCCGACGGCCGCACCCCGGTGACCTGGAGTCACAGTTGGGTAACGGCCTCCAAAAGACTATCCGGATGCATGGAATCGGCCAAGTCACCCATTCAGGTGGCGAGCGTACGCAACAGCCTTTCGAGGGATTCGGCAACCGACGGCTCGCCCGCGAGGATGAGATCCCGGCTCGGTGCCGCTCCATCCTTCCCGGAAACACTGGCCCCGGCGGCCCGCGCGATGATCGCGCCGGCCGCGTGGTCCCACGGGCTGAGAGTTCGCTCAAAATAGGCGTTCAGTCGTCCACAGGCGACGAAGCAGAGGTCGAGCGAGGCGGTTCCCGCCCGCCGGATATCGCGAACATGCGGCAGGAGCGCTGCAACGAGCGCACCCTGCTCGCCGCGCACGGCCGAGTCGTACGCGAAGCCCGTCCCGATGAGCGCCTGGGACAGGTCGACCGCGGGGGCGACCCGGATGCTGCGCTCACCAAGGAACGCTTCGCCTCCGGCGATGGCCGTGAACACCTCGCCGATCGCGGGGTTGACGACGCACCCCGCGATGCCGGTCCAGGTGAGCGGGTCCGGTTCACCCTCGACGACCGCGATGCTGATGCCGTAGTGCGGGATGCCGTAGAGATAGTTGACCGTGCCATCGATCGGGTCGACGAGCCAGGTGAGGCCGCTCGAGCCACGCTCCGCGCCGCTCTCCTCGCCGAAGAAGCCGTCGTTCGGCCGGGCATCCGACAGCATGCCGCGGATGAGCGCCTCCGTCTCGCGGTCGGCCGCGGTCACGACATCCACGGGTGACGACTTCGTCGCCGCCACATCGACGCCCTCACGCCGACGACGGGCGGCAAGTTCCCCGGCCGCGAGCGCGACGGTGCGGGCGATATCGAGCAGGTCGGAGTTCGCGGATGCCACGGTCTCGAGCCTATGCGCCGCACGAGCCGTTGTTGTCGGTTGAGCTTGTCGAAATCCCCACCCCATCGCGGTTTCGACAGGCTCAACCAACAACAATCACCCCCGCTATCCCCATTCCGAAAGTCGGTGTCTCGGATGACACGCCGGAAGCCAGCGTGCTACTGGCCGCGCTAGTGCCCCGGCGGCCGTCGCGTGACCGGGCGTGCCTCCACCACTAGCGGCACACCGGTCGCACGACGACCGCCGAAGATTGTGTGATCCATTCGCCAGCCCGCATCAGATCAGGATCGAAATCGGATTCTCGATGCGCGCGGTGAACGCGGCAAGCCACTGGGCAGCCAGCGCCCCATCGACCGCACGGTGATCGACGGACAGTGTGCAGCGCATGACGGTCGCGACCACGACTTCCCCGTCGACGACGACGGGCTGCGGCTTCGCGGCCCCGACCGCGAGGATGCCCGACTGCGGCGGATTGAGGATCGCCGAGAACTCGGTTGTTCCATACATCCCCAGGTTCGTCACCGAGAAGCTTCCGCCCTCGAGGTCATCCTGGCGAAGCCGACCCGCCCTGGCCCTGCCCGCGAGTTCTGCGACGGATGACGCGATCGCGCTGAGGGTTAGGGTGTCGACGCCTCGGATGACCGGCGTCAGCAGCCCTCCGTCCGTGGCGACGGCGACCGCGATGTCGACCGAATCCCAGAGCCGCAGGTGCGTATCCGTCCAGGTGACGTTTGCCGCCGGCACGTCGGCGAAAGCAGCCGCGGCGGCCTTGATCACGAAGTCGTTCACCGAGATCTTCACGGGCGAGGATTCGTTGGCCCTGGCGCGAAGTTCCAGCAGGGCGTCCACCCTGCAGTCGGTCGTCATGTAGAAGTGCGGCACACTCGACTTGCTCTCGGTGAGCCTGCGCGCGATGGCCTTGCGCATCCCAGAATGCGGGATCGCCGTGTACCCGGCGCCAGAGTCGGCGACCTGCTGCGCGGCGGAGGCACCGGATGTCGCGACTCCCGCCACCACCGGCGCGCTCGAGTTCGGCCCGGCCGCGATGGCCGCCTCCACGTCGGCACGCACGATACGGCCTCCGGGGCCGCTGCCGCTCAGTGCCGCGAGATCGACGCCGTTCTCACGTGCACGAACCCGCGCGATCGGGCTCACGAAGAGCCGACCGGATGGCGCGACCGCAGGGTTCTCCGACGGCGGCGTGGCCGCGGGTGCCGACGCGATTGGCACCGACGGCTCCCCCGGCCCGACGGCCTCCTCCGGCGCCGCCTCGACATCCGTCTCGATGGAGGTTTCGGCGGAGGTATCGACCGCCCCAGCAGTCTCGGCGGCCGGCGCCGCGCCGAGCACGGCATCGATGTCCGCCTCCGTCTCCCCCGCCGCGATCACGACCGCGATCGGCGACCCGACCTGGGTCGATTCTCCCGGCTGCGCGATGATCCGGCCGAGGATCCCGTCCTGCTCGGCCGGAAGGTCTACGAGCGCTTTCTCCGTTTCGACCTCTGCGATGGTGTCGCCCGCCGAGAACGAGGCGCCCACTTCGATCGTCCAGGTCGAGACGACGGCCTCCGTCGCGTTGGCCAGGACCTCGGGCATCCTGAGAATGGTCGCCATCTCAGCGCACCCTTCCGCGCCCGGCGATGACGAGTTCGAGTCCGGCGACGACCTCTTCGGTCTTCGCGATCGCCGCCCGTTCGAGCACCTTCGAGATGCTCGGGGACGCCTCACCGCCCGTCACCCGCTGCACCGGCTGGTCGAGCCAGTCGAAGTAGCGGCGCTGGATTTCATCCGCCAGCCATCCGCCGTACGACGTTCCGCGTGCGCCCTGCTCGACGATCAGCACGTTGTTGGTCTTCCTGATCGACTCGCCGATGGTGTCCCAGTCGAGGGATGCGCGGTCGAGCCAGCGCAGGTCGATGAGGTCGGCGTCGATGCCGACCTGCTCGATCGCCTCCGCGCTGTGGCCGACCATCGACAGGTAGCTGATGACGGTCGCATCCGCGCCTTCCCGGCGCAGCGCGGCCTTGCCGAGCGGGATCGAGTAGTCGTAGTCGCCGGCCGGGATGTCGCCGAGCTGTCCGTAGAGGTCGACGTGTTCGATCACGAGCACCGGGTCCTGCAGGGCGAGCGCGGTGTTCATGAGACCGATGTAGTCGGCGGGCGACGACGGGGCGACGATGCGCCAGCCCGCGCTGGTTGCGAAGATCCCCGCGGGGTCCATGAGGTGCTGGGAGCCGTAGCCCGATCCCATTGCGACCTTCGTGCGCAACACGAGCGGCACCGGATTTTCGCCGCCGAACATGTGGCGCGCCTTGCCGATCTGGTTGAAGACCTGGTCGGCGGCAACCCACATGAAGTCCGGATACATGAACTCGACGACCGGTCGAAAGCGGCCATCGAGCGCCATGCCGCCACCCAGCCCGACGAAGGCGTTCTCGCTGATCGGCGTGCCGAGCACTCGACCCTCGTACTTCTTCGCGAGACCCTTCGTTGCGCCATTGGTGCCGCCGTTGAGACGATGCACGTCTTCGCCGAGCACGATGATGCGGTCGTCCTCGCCCATGCGGCGATCCATGACCCCGGCCACGGCATCCACGAACTTCACGTTCTCGGTGTCGCCGTCGTACGTCGTCGGTTCGAGCGTGCGCAGCGCATCGAGCTCGCTGCCGTCGCCGCGCACGCCGACATTCACGAAGTCGACGTCTGGCCAGAGCTCGGGCCGGATGCGGCGCTTGCCCTGGTTGTCGGGGTCTACCTCGACGAGCTGGCCGACCGCTTCGCTCATCGCCGCCTGCGCCGCCGCGCGTACGGAGAGAATTGCATCCGCGTCGATCAGGCCGAGCTTTTGCATCTCGCTCCCGACCCGCTCGAGCGGATCGCGCGCGCGCCAGGTCGCTTCCTCGTCCTTGGTGCGATAGCCGAAGGCACTGCCGGGGTATGGCCCGTTCTGGTGGAAGAACCGATAGACCTCGGCCTCGATCAGGGTGGGCCCGCCACCCGACCGCATGATTTCTTCCGCTTCCTTCATGGCAAGGTGCACGGCGAGGGGGTCCATTCCATCGACTCGCCAGGCCGGGATGTCGAATCCGAGACCGCGCGCCGAGAGCCTCGGTTCGCCAGTGACCTCAGCCACGGTGGTCGAGACCGCATAGAGGTTGTTCTCGATGAAGAAGGTGAACGGCAGCTTCCAGGCGGATGCGAGGTTCATGCTCTCGAGGACAGAGCCGATGTTGGTCGCTCCATCGCCGAAGTAGGAGACCGTGACATCCTGCGTGCCCGCGTGTTTCTGCGACCAGGCGTTGCCTGCTCCAAGCGGAACGCCACCGCCGACGATGGCGTTGGTGCCGAGCGCGCCGGCCTCGAACCACTGCAGGTGCATGGATCCCCCGCGGCCGCGGCAGTAGCCCTGTGCGAGGCCGAGGATCTCGGCGAGCGTGCGCTGAAGCACGGTCTGGATCTCCGGCGTCACGAGATCCCGTGGGTCGATCGTGCCGCCGGAGACGTGTCCGAGCGCCTTGGCCAGAAACTGGTGGTGGCCGCGGTGCGAGCCGTTAATGGAGTCGCTCGACGAGAGTCCGACGATCGAACCGACCGCTCCACCCTCCTGGCCGATCGACGAGTGAGCGGGACCGTGGACGAGTTGTTCGCCCGCCAGCTCCAGGACCGTCTCCTCGAAGGCGCGGATGAGGTGCAACTCGGAGAGCATGGTGCCGAGAAGGGCCGGTTCCGCGTTCTTCCAGTCGGCCGCGGTCGTCGTGAGTTCAACCCACGGTGATGCGGGGTCCAAACGGCGTCGTTTCGGCATGAGCGCGGTCTCCATCGATTGCAGCGTGTGTCGATGTTAGCGCCGATTGGATGCAATACCAAGCAATAGTGGGATTATTCTCTCCAAACATCCCAAGTTTGGCGTAGTTTGTATCCAATCAGGTGCTGAACAAGGGAGTTGACACGTGACATCAGGCATTCCGGGGCTGCGCGGAACCGAGCACATCGGATTCACCGTCCCCAACCTCGACGAGGCAACGCGATTCTTCGTCGACGTGATCGGCTGCGAGTTCGTCTACTCGCTCGGCCCGTTCGCCCACCCGGATCCCGACGACGAATGGATGCTCACGAACATGGGTGTGCATCCGGACACGGTCATGCGCGAGCTGCGATTCTTCCGTTGCGGCTTCGGCCCCAACTTCGAGATCTTCGAGTTCGATGCAGCGAACGGCCAGGCGCCGGAGCCGCGCAACAGCGACATCGGCGGCCACCATCTCGCGTTCTACGTCGATGACTTCGACGCCGCCCTCGACTACCTCCGCGGCAAGGGGGTCGAGATCATGGGGCAGCCGACGGCAAGCTCGAGTCACAGCCTGGGCCAGCGCTGGGTCTATTTCCGCAGCCCGTGGGGCATGCAGTTCGAGCTCGTGAGCTATCCGAACGGCAAGGCCTACGAGAGGGATGCGGCGGTTAAACTGTGGCATCCGGCACGACCGGCAGAGTGACGAACACGAACGGACGTGTCATGACCATTGCGCAGAGTCGCGACGGCGTCACCGGCCAGCGCATCGCCGACTCGCTGCGCGACGTCATCCTGCGTGGGGAATACGCGCCGGGCGCGCGCATCCGGCAGGAGGACATCGCCGAGCAGTTCGGCGCATCGCGCCTGCCCGTGCGCGAGGCATTGCGCATCCTGGAATCCGACGGCCTCGTCACGCTCGTCGCCAATACGGGCGCCTGGATCTCTCATCTCAGTCTCGACGAGTGCCAGGAGATGTACCAGATCAGGGAGCGGATCGAACCGCTGCTCCTCAGCTACAGCCTGCCCGGGCTCGACGCTGCCACGCTCACGCGGCTCGCCGATCTCGCGGATGAGATGCAGTCCGGCGCCGACCTCGAAACGTTCCTGCACCTCGATCGCGAGTTCCATCTGCTGTCATACAGCGGCGCTGAAACGACGATCCTGGGGCCGACCGTCGAACGACTCTGGAACTCGACCCAGCACTATCGCCGGGCGTTCACACTCATCGTCGGCCCGGACGGCAATCGCGCGGTGCACTACGAACACCAGCTCCTGGTCGGGGCGCTGAAGCGCGGTGACAGCGTTGACGCCGAGCGGGTGCTTGGCGGTCACATCCGGCGCACGCGCCTCGAACTGCTGCACCACCCCGACCTCTTCAAGAACTAGCGAGTTCGAGAACTAGCCCAGCGCGGCAACGAGGAGTTCGGCGTTCGACTCCTGTGCGCCCAGCGTGCCCGCCTCGATTTGATGCGCAAGCTCGACGGTGATGGCGTTCGCCGGCGCACTGCCACCGAGTCGAGCCTGCTCGTCGACGACCAGCCCGTTGATCTCGTTCACCTCGCCTCGGCGGCCCTTGAGCCAGTCCTGCAGCACGGTCGTCTTGGTGTCGGGCAGCGTGAAATGGCCGAGCACGGCATCGAACAATTGCTCAGCGTAGCTGTCCGGGTCTGAGAGGTTCGCATCATCCATCCCGAAGATCGGGCGAACGGAGTTGCCCGTCGCGAGCGCCGTTCGCACCGCCTCCTTGCCCGCCTCGGTCATGAAGCGGCGCATGCCGGGAACCGCAACCGCATCGGCGAGGGGCAGCCCGAGAATGGCGGACGGCACGAGCTCGGCCGCATTCACCACCAGCTTCATCCACTTGGACGACCGGATGTCGTCTGACACCTCGACGGTGCCGGAGTGGCCAAGCAGCTCCGCGATTTCGCCGGCGCGCGCCTGCGCCGATGGACTGATGCCCCCCACCGCGAACCACGAACGGGAACGCGCGCTCTGCCTGTTGACGATGCCCGGCTCGAACATGTTCGACGAGATCTCGATCACCGCCCCGATGGCGCGATCGACACCGACGACCTCCGCGATCGTGTCGACGGTCATGCCGTTCTGCAGGCCGACCACCAGCCCGTGCTCGGCGACGAGCGGCTTGATGAGTTCGCACGCCCACCGGGTGTCGTATGCCTTCATCAGCACGAAGACGACATCGAACGGCTGGCGCAGGGTAGCGACCTCGCAGAGGTGGATGACGTTGACCTCGGTCGTCTCGTCGCTCTCCGGCGTGATGATGCGAACTCCGTTCGCGCGCATCGCCTCGACGTGCGACGGCCACTGCTCGATGAAGGTCACGTCGAGCCCGGCTCGCGTCAGGTCGGCGCCGACCGATGCTCCGTTCGCTCCCGTCCCGAGAACTGCGATACGCATCTCAGCCGACCAGTTCGTCGCGAACGAACTCGAGTTCGCGCGTGACGTAGTCGACGATGTCACCGGTCTTCAAGTGCTCCGGCAGCACATCCCACGTGTACGTCTCGATCTCGAGATGGTCGGAGAGCGGCGTCTCGCGGTGCATCCGCAGGGCATCCTGCACGGCGAAGCGGGTCGTGATGAACGGGCCGAGCTCCTCGAGGAAGACCGGCACGTGGAAGTGCGTCCGGATTTCCGCTGGGCGTGGATCTTTCTCGAAAGCGTCGAGCGCCTCACCGAGATTCAGGTACCGGGTCGTCTCGCCGCCCTGGTGCATGGTCGTCTGGCTCAGGTAGATCGTGTCGGTGAAGACGCGCAGCTGCGGAACGACCTCGA
>Ga0247779_1001798_pt1 | contig 9994 bp, 14 predicted proteins | sample UWRJL221509R5_FD_179925 | JGI IMG/M metagenome (GOLD analysis project Ga0247779, IMG submission 179925) | Plant litter microbial communities from Arlington Agricultural Research Station in Wisconsin, United States - UWRJ-L221-509R-5 | ecosystem: Environmental > Terrestrial > Plant litter >...
CTGTGCGCAATGGGGAAGCATCCCTGCAGTTTATGGTATGCTCGGCAGGCAATGGCTGCCTGCCGTATACGGGGGGTTATCCCATCATTCTCGTGGGACATTATCTCCCAGTCGATTCGAACTTCTGGCATTCTACGCCCTGGAAAAAGAGAAAGCGGGAAAAATATACAGGTAGTAGATGCTTCTTGCTCTGGCTTTATTTTAATGTATTTAATTGGAAGAGTAGCGGACAAATGGTCACTTTAGATAGTTATCGTTTCGAAGAGACGAATATGATACATATCAGATTTGGCAATTATTCCGCCAAGTCTTCCTACGCGAAGGAGCTTTATACGCTGAAAATGATATGCATGCGTCCATACTCTGCTATTTTCACAACGATAGAAACCATGGTATTCAGATATATGATATAATTCAAATTTTATGAATGTTCATTAACTACAGATGTAGAGAGTATGGCGGAGGAATGGGTCGATACATTAATATGTGACCAATTGACACAAGCATCTATGTCGTCTTCGCCCAGTATCGTGCTCAATAACACAGATGGATATTCCAGAGATATAGGCTCAGTCCGTCTTGGAAATGTTTGGAGATTAAGGATCAACCTACATCCCTATAATATCAAAGGCGAAGATGGGAAAACAGCATTCAGCATCCATCTAATCAGTTTATTAGAAAATATTCTTACCGAGCATGCAACGATGGATAGAAACCACCTGGTTGCGCTTCACTGAGTGAATAGAGCAGATAAGTTTAATGGACACTCACGAGCTTCCAAGTGGCGCGTATTCTTCGTGGGTAATTGTAGCGACGACCGTCATTGTCGTCACAGCTAATTGTGTCCCATCATTATTTGTACACATGAGTGGAAGGTTTCATACTTACCCAGCAGTATAAAAAATGCCACAGTCCCATCTCTGACCATTAGAATCATCAATGGGATTTTACCCCAGCCTCCAGCAAGAGCAATCTTGTACTTGATGAGCGTCAAAGACAGAATAGTGATCTGTGATACGATGGCGCTTATTCTTCCGCCGATTATCAATCTAAAAAATAGAATGATTCTGTACGAATACTCACCCAAAATACGTATAAGAGTTGGGGCTGGTTACAAGGACATTAACGGCGCGGAAGCTGTCCCCTGGCACGTTCATCACAATACCGACCACGACGGCAACGATTTCGGCTACAAGAAGGGCTAAGAAGAGGAACATTATGAATTTATTACGCTTATACAGAGCGTAGACTAGTGATGACATAGTCAGCATCCGATTTAATTCCAATTTCCTCGCTCACCTCGAGCCATAAGTATGACCTCTACGGCGGACATCAAAATACTGCCAATGGCAACTTGCATCAAATACCAATTCTTGAGAGAGTCTGTGACTGTATCCATATGTGCAGCAAGGAATCGTTCGATGGTCCTATTGGCTCTAGTAAGGTAGATGAATGAAATAAGTAAATTTGGCGGTTATAGGCGCACACGAGTAGAATGATTGAACGCACATTTGAACTGATAGGGCAAAATAACGAGTGAAGAGAAATTGCCATTTGATCCAACTATGATGGGGTTTACTACAAGGAGAGTCAGCAGTAGCTTGTTAGAGATTGAAGTGAATTGAACGAACGACCAAATTGTATTGACTTCATCGTCGAAAGTGAGGCACATATCATACACTAGAAAGGCCAACGAAGCCACTATTCCCGTATTTAGTATTGAATTCATTAAGTCTTATATAACTGCGCTTAACAGACCTTGAGCCTTAGAAATTGCTGCGAAAGCCGGGACCATTATGACGGCCTCGACTCCAGTAGGAAGATAATTTCCCGTAATAACAGCCTGGTTCCAAACCAGCAATGTCAACGAGGCCAAAAGTTCAACTTGAACTACAGAAAAATGTGATCGCCAGAAGAACGAGAAAGCAAGTGGAGGAGAACGGCCAGGGATGTACGATTGTTGATAATATATTTGCCGTTGACATTGCGTCGCCAAAGCATGCGAATTAACAGACCTACGACTTTTACTGGAATTACCTCCATTGAAACAGACTTGAGCTAGAATTCTGAATGTGTTTGTATTCGCGTTATATTTGTCGAAATGGGTCCGTGTAGATTATAATACCCGGAAGAAACCCGGGTGAAATCTGAATTCGTAAATAGAGTTGGTTTCTAGAGAGGTTGATTCAAGTTCTCATGCACTAGGTATACCAGGTGATGACTTAATGCGTAAAATATATTCAATGAGGCATTGAATGGCACGCAGGCTAAATGTAGAACAATTTCGAGAATGTTTTACAACGCGATAGAACTCGATCGACCAGACTTCAACAAAAATACCAGATAAGTCGACATCCCGTTGCCACGTGTGTGTAATCCGTGGTATCCAAAAATTTAACGTACGCGCAGACATATCCCCCTATTGTATCCAGCCAGATGCAGGTGTCGCAGTGGATGCAGAGTGGGCGAAGTGGAGTGTGATGAAAACAAGATCATGGTTTACTTTTTTCTGAATGCCAAGGGGAATGTAGTCTGTCCAGTGTCATGTGCGCAGAGGTTCCGTTCCATTGTAGGGGAGCATATACAAATGCGAGAGGGTGCACACTGGATGACTATTTTCAGCGAGGAAAAGGACACGAAGGTGTTCTGATGACTGAGTTTGGAAATCTTCGTTACAAACAAGCAAGTGCAAATAGCGCGTGCGCACGTGCCAGTCCCTGGGAATCCTTACCGCCGCCCCTCGAATTACTGCAGGGTAGCCAACAATCGAAATTTAAGTTATTATCCAGCCTCATTTCACTTTCTCGTTAGCTCTTGAGATTGTAGACGGTGTTCAAGTGCTTCATTTTTTACCTCCTTGTTGCAAGGTCGTATTTGGAACGAAGCTATGGATGACAGTACTCAACCCGGGCGCTTCGTCGACATTGAACTAGGAGGACACGAAGTCATCACTATTGACCTGAACAATCTCGACCCAAACCCCGACGACGTTCTTGACCTGTTGAAGGAATCACAATGTCCTAACGCAACATGGACAAAGATTGCTGCTGAATACTGGAGAAGGGGTTATCTTGAAGCAGCAGAAAGAATTGCGTTGACTGCGATAGAATGTGAGCTTTAATACCGCCAATTTGAGGGAACCGTACCTTACCCATTCATCCTAATTACAGCTTCTCAAGCGAACGATTCAGCATCGTCATCGTCTCCTGTTTACTCACTTCTGGCCAATATTCAAATGGCGTATGCTCGCAAAGCACCCAAGATCATATTACAAGACGCTCGTTAGTGTTGCGACAACTATTGCTTAGGCTTACTGACAATAGGTTCACAGAGCAAGATGATATGAGATCTGAGAAGGCTAAGGATGAATATTATCGTGACGCTGCACAATACCTCAATACAGGTGACCGCGTTGGGGCTGAATCTGGTGAAGGAATTAGTGGCACCTTGACTTTCCTAACTCGAGGTGTGCAAACCTTACCTTAGGCCTTTTCCCTGACTAAATGTATTTACAGGCATTCATCAGCTGGCCAATCGTTCTATGGACGATGCTATGAGATCTTTTGAAGGTGTCTTGGCCGAAAAGCCTACAAATTTAGTTGCTCTTTTAGGGAAGGTTTGTTGGATTACATTCTCTCATTGATTGGTGCCAACTTATGGTTAAAAGGCTCGTATTCTGTATGCTCGTCGCAATTACAAAGAAGCTTTACGCCTGTTCCAAGACGTACTACGTTACAACCCGAATTGCATTCCCGACCCCCGCATCGGAATTGGTCTTTGTCTTTGGGCTATGGACTACAAAGTGAAGGCTAAAGCTGCGTGGCAGAGGAGTTTGGAAGTTGTGAGTCGCTTTTACTTCACCATGTTGACTCTTCCTCATTTGTGCCATGTAGAATCCTTCGGAGTGGTCTGCCCAATTACTTCTTGGCCTCGAGTCAATAAATGCAAGCAAACATGATAACCTCTCAGAAGCTGAAAAAATGCGATCATTCTTAGCCGGGACAAAGCTGATTGAAAAGGCTTTCCACGCTAGCAATCGAACAGCGGCTGTTGCTAATGCGCTATGTGAATTGTTCTTACAGAAAGGCAATCATTCCCGCGTAAGTCTTCGATTTGTGGACCGAAACATATCGTAGAGTCTCATTCACGCTGCTTTTAGGCCCTGAAACTTGCAGAAAGAACTATTCAATTTGCAGACACATTGACTATCCTTACTGAAGGATACCTTCGTGCCGGAAGAGTCTCTCACGTCAGCGGGTCAATAGCGCAGGCCACTAAATTCTATAGCGCTGCTATAGAAGGGCAACCCAAGCATGTAGTTGGTGCAATAGGGATGGCTCAGATGCAAATGTTAAATGGTGAGCGTTCAAAATTTTTTGGAATGCTGAGGACAAATATCTAAATTTGGTTCAATTTCAGACGAAATGGCTGCAGCTATCCATACACTTGATACCCTAATCCAACCTCCCAATCCTCAACGTTCCCTTGAAGCAACAGTCATGCTTGCTTCTCTGAGAGCCTATCCGAGACCAGGAGTTTCTAGCTCAGATGTAGCACAAGAGAAGGCCCGTGCACGGGAATTATATGACCGCGTCAGCAAGACAATCGAGCTTGATGACCTTCGAACAAATGGCAAGACACCAAGTAGAGTCTCCCGTGGTATTGCAGAAGATATCGAAATGCATATCGAGATCGCTCGTCTATGGCAGGAGGAGAACTTAGATCGCATGGGTAAAGCTTTGAGGGAAGCTTTACGCATCAGCCAAGCTTCCGGCGAGGTCGATCCTCGTCTGACCAGCAACATTGGTGTGCTTCATCATCTTGAAGGACACCTACCGGAGGCGCGCTCAATGTATGAAAATGCATTAATGAGTGTTAACACACTTAGCGGGGATCTTGCTGAAGGTTTATCGACCACGGGCCTTTACAACCTTGCTCGAGTATACGAGGACGAAGGTGCTGAGAATGCTGCGAAGGACGCGTATGAAAAACTAATATCCCGACACCCAGAATACATCGATGGTAAGCCCCTTTCATCATAATATTTGTGACACTGCTTTACTCATAAAATTTCTGTCAGCCAAAATTCGTCAAGCGCAGATGTTCACAAACATCAACCGCGTGAATGAAGCACACGAACTTCTGAAGCAAGCCCTCATTTCACAGAGCAGCAATCTCAATCTTCGGGCTTTTTACACTTATTTCCTGATCCACAGCAACTCGCACAAAATAGCTAAAGAGTTTGTTTTTGAAACGCTTAAAGATCATGACAGACATGATGTTTATTCATTGTGTGCTGCAGCCTGGATTCAATATCACATTGCCAGGGAAACTCGAGATACCAGCACTAAAGGCATCGAAGAAAGGAAGAAAAATTTCCTACGATCTGCTGAACTTTACGAGAAGGCGTTATCAATTGATCCTGCATGCGCCTTCGCCGCTCAAGGACTCGCTATCATTACGGCGGAAGACGCACTCGGTACTATGGGTGGGGCTTTCGCTAAAGTTTCACCGTTTGAAGAAAGCCAGAAGCGTCTAGCAAATGCGCGAGAGGCCCTCGATATATTTGCCAAAGTTAGGGAATCAGTCAATGATGGAAGTGTTTATCTCAACATAGGTCATTGCTACTATTCTCGAGATGAATTCGATCGTGCTATCGAGAGTGTAAGTTTGCCTCTGGATTGCCTGTTACTATGTTCTTACAAATTCACCCAGTACGAAACTGCGTCGACAAGATTTTATAATGGGCACAATGTGCCAGTACTGCTTTGCCTATGTCGGTCATGGTATGCCAAAGCCATGAAAGACCAGTCTTTCAGCGCTATGAAAACGGCACTTCAGTATGCGCAGTCGGTAAGTACTATCGTCATCTTTCTGTATCAATGCTAACTGTGTACTAGGCTCTGCATATACATCCCAACGACAAGGCCATCCTGTATAACATTGCCATGATCCAACAAAAATCTGCCGAACTCCTTTTCTCCGTTAACGTAACGAAACGCTCCTTGAAAGACCTACAACACGCAATTGACTCCGCGTCCAATGCCCAGAAGTGAGTTATCTCTTCCTGATTAAGATTTTATGCTAAGATGATTTTATAGGTTGTTTGCTTCTTTAGCGGCGGATAAATCTGCTGTCGTTCCCTACGACCGTGATATAGCTGATAATCGTCGGAAGTACGGTGATGGGCTGCTACGGAAAGCTGAAGAACATCTTGCAAATCAGAGGCAGTTCGAGAAGGAGACTCACGACAGACTTGAACTTGCCCGGCAAAAACGTCAGGAAGAAAAGGAACGTCAGGATGCTCTGGAGGTCAGTATCATTCAATGTCAAGGAACACAAATTCACACTGAAGTTGCTGTAGCGTACACGTATGGAAGAACTACGCCGGGAAGCGGAGAAATTGGCGGAAGAACGACGGCTCGCCAGAGAACAAGCTCTGGAATGGACGAGAGAAGTCCGGATGGAAAGCGACGAAGAGCGCGAGAAGAAGGTCAAGAAACCGAAGAAACCTAAAGCGGATGTCATTAGTGGGGATGAGGCAGACCCCAAACCTCAAAAAAAGCGAAGGGGCAAGCTAAAGAAGGAGAGGGTTGTCAGTGACGCAGAAGAGGAGGAACATGGAATGTTTAGCGAGGAAGAAGAGTTGGAAAAACCAGCGAAGAAGGTGAGCTGTTCCCGATCGTATGTCAATGGTTATATTTAACCTTTTCTTTTGTAGCGCATTACGAAGAAGCGGGTAGTCAGAGACGAAGATGAAGACGACATTGCTGGAGTGGGTCCTGCCCGAAAGAAGCAATTGTAAGTCTACAAACCTGTTCTATTTGGATTTTGTACTGAGAATAAATTCCAAAAGTAAAAGCAAAGAAGTTCTTTCAGACACGGATGATGAGATGTCATGACTTTGTGTGCCTTCCACTTATTTTTCGATCCTTTTGCTTTAACTTGCTGTGTACTTCTTGAATATATATAATAAACATTCCAAGGTTGATCACAAGTCGGTCATCCGTCTTGGTGACATCCTTTCTATTGTAAATCGTCGTTCTGGTTAATATGATAGATACCGTGAACTGGAGCAAGTACGTTACAATGATAGTCCAAATGATGATATATATAATGCATGTCTAATGTACAAATGCGACGGATGGGATGTGTGAGTACAGGATATAAGATATAAGTAAAGAAGGGGGTAGGTAGGATCAAAATCAGGTACTCGGTGTCCATGACTGTGGAATTGACTGTAATGATGTATTATAGAGAGTTCCATTTTGACTATTGGAAGCAGAAGAATTAGCGGTAGGTATGGGTGGGCGTGGTGAAATTTGGACTTGGGCCTCCTTTTGAGGGGAGGAGTTAGGGGGAAGGGACGAGCTTCAGAGGAGGGAGTAGGTCATTAGTACAACTAAAAATTGTTATAGGTAGTCACACACCTAGCACTTTGTGATTGGGAAGGAGTGATGGCAGGTGCTGATGCATTTGAAGGTTCCGTCGTGATTTTCAGATAGCCAGATTGTACCAAAAAATCCCAAACGCGACTTGTCTTGTTCACATCGATCTTCACTAGATCACGAGCTTCGCGACGACGAAGTTTACCTCCTCTTCGGGCGTATTCGCGTACGAGAGTCTCTTTAATCACTAAATATGGTTTTGGGAAGATACGAAGCGTTGAACACAGAGTTTGTTCCGCAGGAGTAAGAAGATGTAAAGAGGGGCTATTTGCGAGATTGAGAGGGGCAGCTGTAGGTTATCGTGGTATAAGAAACATGGTCTTCTGATCTAAGAAGGGTAAACAACTTACGGAGACGGCGGACGATAGCTGTACTAGGGCCAGGTGTTTGTCCCAATCTAGGTGTCGATTCTCGAGACTTTCTGTCTTCTGAATCTGCGAAAGATACAAGACTTGATCGGCGAGGGTCGGGACCGGATGATTGACGGCCTGTATTGCGATATTGTAGTCGGTCCGAGGCATAATCACGTATTGGCGCAACTTTGGGTTGCGTCTGCAGCATAAAAACATTCGTAAACAGTTATGCAACCGTTGAGGTAAGAACTAACCCGTTTAGCATGGTCCGCTTCGTATTTTTCTATGTCTGCCGATGTCGATAATCCAAGACGACGATAAGTTTGCAATTCCTGGATACGCTTGCGAAGCAGAGCTTCATCTGATGCCTTTGTCAGATGGATGCCATAGGAGGAATATCCGTCGCTTACAAAGCATGTCTGTCGCAAAAGCTTCATAATCTTCTGCGGATTGTAACCTGGCGAAAGGACGCAGGCGGTGGAGAAATTCTCGCTCTTCTCGCGGACGTTTTTTCTCCGCGGCTTGCATCTAAAATAGACATACATAGAATCATTGAGGAGAAAGGATTAATTGTTTACCCACCTTTTTATACTCTAATAGACCTCTCTCAAAAATCACGGCTTTGCTCTCTAAACGCTTGTCGATACGTTGGTAATACATTTCGATAAGTGTCAATTTGAAGGACAAAGAGTCCTTCGTCTCGTATGGTTGAGGTTGGATTGGTTCATCCTCTTCATCTTGACTAGTATCTTCCGTTTTGAGTTTCTTCGTATCTCCATTAATATGGTACCCGTTCACTGTCCCATTTACCGGTGGTGGTCCCTTTCCAGCGGAGACTGTAGTAGTAGGATGAAAGCCTGTGAATGTGCCAGAACGTTTCTCCTCTTCCCATTTTACTCGTGCACGGACATCCAAATCGTTCTCATCCTCTGGTATTTCATCTCCACCGTATTCCAAAACCACTCCAAACTCTAGGTCCTTCACCAGATCTTCAGCTTCGTTATCGATCTCATGTTCAAATTCAAGACGGCCTGGAAGAAAGGTAGCAATTTCGTGAACTGCAGGAGCCGAAGTTGGAGGGGTTTTATGAGGTGGGGGTTCCTGATTATTCATCGCTGTTATCCTTCGACGTTTGCGTTCATGGAACACTTCAGGATCTATGTTGAATTCTTTATCCATTTCCTGCAAAGATTGACTTTGTAAATCATAAACACTTGTAAGTCCTTTGATGCCACTCACAGGTAAAGGCCAGTCTTTCGATTCGATGTACACCTTTTTATAGTGTTGCTCTACCTCTTCTTTTGTCCTAGTTCCGACATGCTCTGCAATTTTCTTCCAGTTGCCGATACCATGTGAAGAAATCCCAGTCAGAAGTAAAAGCTCCCTGGAAAATCACGCATTAAATAGCCTTCGTAGCTCAAAAGCAAATGAAACTCACTCGTCCGCACCCCAGTCTTCAGTAAATATAGGGTAAGAGTTCATCTCCTAAATTGAATAACAACGATCAAATTCCAATTCACGCGTTCAAGAAAAGAAGGACGCACTATTACGCGATAGGGATGACCTCTCAAATGCTTCCCAAATTCCTTCCCGGCACAAAAACATGATGGACAGAGGTCGACTCCATCTCCAGGCACGCAGTCTGGATCGGCGCATTTGATGCGTATGTTATGTGTAAGGTCGCAAGTACATGAATCACACTGGTACTGTACACCAGGCTCGTTTAAAGCTTAAAGAACATAGGGTCAAAATATGACATATATGGCCAATACGTAGATCATACACACTTTGAATCTCATCGGGTAAATGTTGCGGTTTCCGCTGCGTAACGGTCATTGTGCTTCACGCGAATAAAATGCGCTCGTCGGGCTCTCGTCCCCCACCAAGACTAACGTCGAGGAACCAGACTAAGGGCTCGGAATGATTGAAATCGGATGTCGTCGTCGACGTCAACGACGACGGACGGACCTGATACCTTCCTTCAGCAATGAAGCCGTCGAAGAGGTGGAAGTACTTGCTGGTCGGAGCAAGTAGGCTGAGCAAGTATTGCTACGATATACTTTGGGCTTGACGCTGGAACAGTCGATGTGCACAGCAACGACAATGATGAGCAGCTATTTGGTCGTATTTACATTGGTCTTCGGCATCCATAATCGGCGGCTTTAATTCCAAATCGGGAGGTCGAATGCTCGG
>Ga0247779_1001799_pt1 | contig 9994 bp, 9 predicted proteins | sample UWRJL221509R5_FD_179925 | JGI IMG/M metagenome (GOLD analysis project Ga0247779, IMG submission 179925) | Plant litter microbial communities from Arlington Agricultural Research Station in Wisconsin, United States - UWRJ-L221-509R-5 | ecosystem: Environmental > Terrestrial > Plant litter >...
CGTCTTGAACTGCAGTTGGAGTTTGAACGTTAATTTCCTTTGTTTGTCCCGTAACGTCGAGATCTTGAGCACTGGCTGTGGCAACCGTAGTCCTCGCGGATACGGGTTGTTGGTCGTCATCTATTTCGCCTTCTGCATCTTGGTCTGGATCAGTGCCGCCTGAACTCCACCATCGTTTGTAAAGGACCTTCGACTCTTCGCGAGTTAGATCGAATTCGCCTATCGCAGCTTGAACAAGTATATCTCCTCTCCACCTGCACAATATTTGTTTCTTCAGGCAGGGGAGACAACGATACCCTAATTGAGGGTCCACCATGACGCATTCTCCCGAGCTTTTGACGCATGATTCACAACGCTAATCCCAAACTAAGTTCGTGCCTTTCTCATAAGTTGAATGGTATCTCACTGGTTTGTCTTTACACTCCCTGAATGAGAGTATAGCTTCGGATGTCGCCCAAAGCGTCTGCCGCGCGAATTCGTCATAAACACTTGGTTCAATGATGTTGTCTTCGACTTGAATGACCTCTTTCTCGTCATATGAATAGGAAGGATTAAAAATGCCGGTGATACGAGGCGAAAATGCCACCAACGGAATAGCATAAGCAGGCGTGTAAAGATCCTCGATGATGATGTTCATTTTCTACTTCAGATTCGTAATTATCCCCTCTTTCACTCCAAAGAATGCGAATAGACTCGACTCACTGCAATGTATAAGAACTAGTATTAACCGAACCTGACCTTAATACTTCCAATACAAAATCCGTGTGTTGGCCGATGGGCTATGCCAGGTAGCTACTTCTTCAGTTTCACGCGTATTTCTCCGGGTTATTTTCAACTAAACAAGAATCTTTTGGCAACAGACGGTGGAATCAAACGTTCTCGAAACTCGCTCCTCGGTCGACGATGTCACGATTAAGTCACGATGGACAGGTGAACTTGTGAATCGTTGTTTGCAGTTGCTTGCGAAGCTCTTAAGTGCCGCAATGAGTGCCGAGAAGATGCTGAACCCAGTAGAAACAGCCGCCACTGGTAATCGTATTATTGTGAGCGTCACGGTAGCGAACAATTCTGTGGTATGAGGGATCCAGCCAAGCACTTCCTCCGAAAATAAAAGCCAATGTTTGCGTATGAAAACTCTTATGGGCGTCATTTTCCATGCCCAATTTCTCTGCATCTCCAGGCTATCATTAATAACCTACCTTAGACATTGGAAATTTTAATGCGGCTGACATACACATCTTTTGAACTTTGAACGTTTGGACTTGGATCTCTGGATCTTTACTGTATCTCACTGTATCTATCAAGAGCCTTCATAAGAGTATTCCATCTTCCTCCGCTCCAAGATGCGATGCGTTTCCATTCCTCGCTATCGTCACCGAATATGAATTTCATCCAAAGAAAGAATCCTACCGCATTGATATCTGCCCATGAAAGTGTATCTCCGAGCATAAAAGGACCCTTTTCGTCTGTCTGCGAGAACCATTTTGCGTTCTGATTAAATCCCTGCTCGATGTTTGCCCAATCCTGAATCGCTGCTTCCCCCTTCGGCGAAACAAGCTCTAGCTTTTTCCCAAAGTAAACCTCTCTTGTCCTGCGAAAATAGTCTGCGCTCCTTGGGCTTAGCCGAGCAGGTGTTGCAGGAAGCAAATACTTCCTCATTGGCTGGACAGATTGCAAAAATGCGTATGTGAAAGCTTCTTGGAGACCCTTGGTACCGTTAGGAAAGAGAGATGGTGTATCTGGGTACTGCTTCTCGAGGTACTCCGCAATAAGCCAGGAGTCAGCTATATACACTCCCGTGGATGGATCATGGATTGCTGGGAAACTGTACAAGTCGGCACCACCCCACCAATTCTTCCCCGTTGGCTTCAAACCGAGTTTCTTAGAATGCTCTTCGATATCAACAAATTCGACCCATTCGGTTCTGTATGGTATTCCTTTGTAGTTGAGGCAGAGCCTATGTTCGAATTAGGTGTGGGGACGTCAATGAATATTATGAAGGCACTGACCGTGCTTTCCACATATATGGAGACCATGTGGTTATAGGCTCTGGAGAAGGAGCATCGTACAATATGATGGTCATGGCTATCCTGAGAACAATGATACCCTGGCGTGGTTATATAGTCGGAAACATGACCTCGTGGGTATTGAAAGATGATAACTATAATGTAGGCGAAACCAACGTATGAGACACATTTATAACCTAGTTCCGTGTAAGATCCGACGAGGGCTCTTTTCGTCAGTGGGGCGTGGATTTATCCACAAACTGACTGGCATGCGACGAGGAAATACTATCAAGTGACCAAGTAAGTATATTGATTAGAACAGAGCAATGCATACAAGCTACGTATTTGAAGCAGAATTTTGAACAGCTGTAATGTCACAGGTTGATGCGTTCGACAACAAGAGGAAGTTTGCGACTGTCTTCATCCCCTTCGCGGACTGTAGGAGAGACGACGACAAACATCTTCCATGTTATATCTTGACTGCTAAGAGAGAACCGGAACGATTGCAGCAGAAGAGAAAGAACAACTTCTATAAAATGTTTTCTATTAGCCAAATGCTGAAAGTAGAGGAGTCGTACGCACTCATTTCCAATTGAGAGAATTTAAACCCACTGCAAAGAAATCAATTGGCATCCAGCCTCGATTATAAAAAGAATACGTACATGCATGATCTACCACCCGCAGTGAACGACATGCTAAGTGCAAGATTAAGATAGGAAAGTTGCCCCAGGAAATATGAGCCTACATGTTAGAGTAAACTCCGGGAATGTTGGCACTTGTTACGGCTTCAGGAAGAGGCTGAAGCCACCGCTCGGGTTTCCATTCGTACGAATCCGGGCCCCACATCCCAGAGTTCCGGTTGGAGCCCACGATGCTTACTATAACGTTCGTGTGTTTAGGAATGGGTATTTCGTGGATATCCTGTCCATTCAATCCTTTGATCGGCTGAGATAGAGGAAGAACGGCATCTTCCCGTGTCCTATATGCACCACAATATTAGTTAGATAACTATCCACACTTTTATCACAAGTACGCACGTTCTTATTACCATACTAGCCGGAGAATACCTTGGGATATGGCTGCATAAGCTGCGCCTATAAATTCTCATATGAATGCATAGATGTACTTACAGCCTGAGGGTCTCACGACAAACCGCATCAAGATAAGGCAGAGATTCAAGTGTCTCGTAGCTCAAATCCTGACCGTCAACTCTAGCTTCTAAAATTTCTTGGCGCAACTTTTCTTGAACTTCGGGATGCTGGGCAAGAAGATGAAGCGTGCGCGACAGTGCTGCCGATGTTGTATCCATGCCCGCGACAGTCATAGTCCTTGAATATCATTTTGAAGGTAAAAAAAGAAAGTGCATATTATAGCTTCAAACGTACGACATCTGCCCGAGGACCTCTTCCTCTGTTAAACGCTCCTTTTCTTCGGCATTCATATTGGCTTTCACTTTGATGCAAAAATCAGATTATAACCTGACGAAGAGAACGTGTACGTACTTAGAATGCTCATGATATCCTTTCCTCTACCAATCTGTCTGAGAAGTGCTTCGTCACCTTCTATTATTGCTTTTTTCTTTGCTTCGTAAATCAGCAGAGAAGTATTATGAAGAGTGTCGACGATATTCTTCAACTTCTTCACGTTCCTTCCTGGCAAATGATCGACGATCCAGCGACGAAATCTCGGCGAACCGATCTTCATCAACGTTGGTAAGAGGTAATTGCGAGTAAAGATAAAGTTGAAAATGACCGGCCTGTAATTGATAAGCTTCAGTCAAACCGATATGCACGTAACGCAGAGGTCAGGCTTACACGAGTTGCTTTGTGGAGCTACTGTACTCGTCAGTCGGATTTTCGTCCGTGAGATTATCGAACGACCATCCAAGGCCACTTTGCCCTAGAAGCTCCAGTGATGTCCTGGTCATCCAGTGTAGCATGTCCAACTACTTGTTATGAGAGCTAGCGAGATAATGGCGAAACTTGGATTAACACACCTCTTGAGGACCATTTTCGACCTTCTTTTCAAGTGAACTTTGTAACTAGGCGGCATTTTTAATACTCATAGCATGCGATACAGTGAAGCGAAACCTAGCTTACCTTATGGACGACGTTGTAAAAAGTGGGTACTATAGAGAAAATGAATATCAAAGGATCCTGCAGCACTGGAAAGGTGCATACACATTTCACGCATATTGGCTGCGGAAAAGACAAGATTCAACATTTTTCTTTGCTTTCGGTGTTGCTCGCCTTTAAAATGGAAATTGACGATCAGTATATTATCGAAAATTTTAATGAAACGGGCCACTATACCCATAGTTGAGATGAGACCAGGACCGTAAACCAGCTTATTTCCCCTAATCCGCCGTGGGTCGTAGTCTGATTGTAAGCGATAGAGATGAGAAGTAAATTTCGACAATTACCATATGAAGGCTGATGTTTCTTCAAAAACATCTTGTTCCTAGTAGAGTAAGGGTCATTCAAAAATTTTAGATGTAAATAGAAAATAGAAAATCCACCTTTACAAATATATGGTGCATGGCTTTCGGATCGAAGGTGTACAGCCAGTTAGCCTAACATTCATCTTAGCCTCATGCAAGGAATGAATGAATGACATCATGCAGCCTACATACACCCATCATCGCCGGTATTTTGACGACTCGTCCATCTTTAGCAGAGACATCAGTGTCGAAGATCGACGACTTGAATAGTATGCGCTCACATTTCTCTGTCAACTCTTTATGAAAATCCCATCCGTTCGAATCGAAGATTTGATGGAATGATCCTGGAAGTTTGTTAGATTCAGATGGCAATGACGCAACATGTTCTGAATAACGTACCTTTCCAGAATGATTTTGATGGGGGCCCAGCTATGTTGTCGAACGCATCTTTTGCATATGATCTTCGCAAATACTTCCAAAAGATTCCCGTGAGAACAATCGTGCAAAATAGAGGTACCCAGGCCATGTATGTTCTCGGGATTTTCAGATGTAGTCAGTGATCCGGAGTATGGAATAAGTGCCTCTCAAGAGGAAACTTTATAAATACGGTGGTGGCAGGTGAGAATTTTCACTTCTCATTTGCTGGAGGTAAACGTCTCTCTCTCCGTGTGGGACCTAAAGATCAGACACGCGTTATCAGCGTGTCATACTCGCAGGTCAGAGTCACGCTCTGCTGCATGCATAATTAATAAGAAAAAGGTGAGGAAGAGGACGAATATGCAGCTTACTGGGTTGCTGGTTATCATTTAGAACGATGATCAATGACACGGTAGCACTATGAGTCGCGATGAGGGTTCGGCTCACAATGAAATGAAAGAATAGGAAGGTCCACCTTGCAATTGGTATTACCTTAAGGATGACGGTAGCGATAAGCTTTCGCACTTATAGGCGCTCCGACTTGCCTTCTTTGATGATGTATCTGTATCTCCATGTCGGTGTTATACCTTACATAGTCAACAGGTTTTGACATGGACGTGGGCAAAGAAGTGATGGCATCCAAGGGGAGGGCAGTAAAACGGCATCGTATTCAGTAGCCTTTAGATATATAGATGCTTGAATGTGAATAAAATTTAGAGCCAGAAGTCACGCAGGCTTAGATTTGACGAAAATGTGTTCTGCAACAGTCAAAAGGTCTTGGTAAGTATACAATAGGTCTCGCGTGTCTCGATCGACCTTACTCGAAAACTGATCACGAGGCATAACTTTCTAAGGGTGAAGATAATCAAACGAACGGTGTCAAATGCTGAAGGACATAAGTTGGGCATTTGTTGTTACAAGCGCATCCATTTTAGAGGCTGGTTTGGAACATAGTCCAGACTCCAGAGGCAGACTCCAAAGAGTCCAGAATAATACCGCCGCGAGGAAAAACCTGAGAACAGTATCAGGATCGAGATAAAGCAGATCAATATGTTAGGAGGCAAAGTATTTCGCTATAGGTATAGAGTGTATGACACAGAGTGTCATGCATTGAAACGTTGGAGGGAGTACGAGTCAAAAGTCCTAGTCAAGACTCAACGTTCAACAGTGGATAGAAATAAAGCGGAGTCTAAATTTGGCCCAACTGTGCGGCGGAGTCTTTGGCGGAGTTATGAGTAGAATCCGCAGAGATTCTTTTTCAATTGTTGGGCGTCTAGGCTCCGCCACGCAGACTCTACTAGCCAGGGGCACGGCAACGGCAGCGCGGCTTCATCAACGTCACAGTGCTCGATGATTCATCGCGGTTATGAAAATAACGAGAAAGGCGGGGTTCGAGGTTTGGCGAACATTACTTCCAGAAAACGAGACTTTTGATATTTGGTATTCATGGTTCTATGACGAGTATCTCTAAGAAAATGGGATCCATGCATATGCTGGTACATTACAAAATGAATTGATGGGATGGGATAAAGAAAGAAAGATATGAAAATTGCAGGAAGATAGAATCAACGATAAACACAAGACATAAATGCGGGAAGAAATGCAAGCAGGAACTAGGATGTTTGGAATAAGTACATAAGTACGAGAAATGGTGGATATCATGGATATTTAGCACTTTAAAGAAAAGAAAAAATAGGTTGTCCAGAGTTACATTTTCTCCCGTAAGTGGTCAACCGGCCACTGCCACTGACGTTGATATGGATTTGTCGTTATCTGATAACGACTAGCTACCTCTCGTCTCAACGGGAGGGTGGAAATATCGCTGGTACGATGGCTCATCGCAAGAGTAGACACTAGAATGCATCATGCGAAGTCCGTCATTTTTGATTCCGCTCTTCCGCCCTGGCTCTTCATCTTCCTACTTCCTCGTCCCCCCCATCTTCTCTACGACGGTCGACAACAGGTGCACCTAACGCACTCAGCCCTGGCAAGCCAGACTTTGCATATGGACTAGAAGGTACATCCGGGGATGGAGGTAAAGGAGAAGAAGATCTGAAGTGACCGGGGCCAGGTGATGGCGCCCTCGCAAGGCCGGGTGCAGGTGCACTAAGATTATTAGTGCCCTGAGCGAAGCGCACGCTCCTCGACGGCGAGCTATCTCTGCTTACGTTCCTTGAATGCCTTCCTGCACCGGCAACTCGGATGGTTTCTACACGTTGGTTCCTCGGTGCCCTGACATTATCGGAGAAGGAGACAGAAGAATCCGCGGTTCCTGTTCGAGTAGGCGAACTTGCTCGACCAGTGGTACCAACAATGGAGCTCGCAGATGTAGATGCAGTGGTGGATGTCGAATCTTGATGCGTGGGTGGTCTTCGGACGGCCACGGGTGCGGAGATTATAGGCGTTGTTCTTGCTGCCCTTGTCGGGCTAGAATTAGGCGGTGATGAGGAGGCGGCATTGTTGCCACCGCCGCTTCCCAATGAATGCCTCTTTGACCTGGCACCAATAACACCACCATGCACGAGATGCCTCAAGGGATGGTGATGCCTTTTCTTGATGGATGAAGCCGTTGGCGTAACAGGAGTGTTTGGTTCACTTGGCTCGTCCCTCTCTGCCTCCGATAACCACTCCTCATCATTGTCCTCGCTGCTGTCCTCGACGTGTTGCCTTGGCGGAGTATTGCGACTACTATGCTCAAAATCCATAGCCTTTGTCCCAGCCTCTTGTCTCTCCCTTTCTCGACTCCTCTCTGAGCTATCTCCTCCCCTTCTCTCCAAATTCTCATCCCTACCCTTGCTAGACCCTGCGGAAGTGACGGGCTTCAAGTTAGAGAAGAGCGATGTTAGACCCGAATGCCCGGAGACATGGCTAAATTGTTTTGAAAGCGCATGCCCAAGGCCTTCTGCATCACGTTCCGCCCTGTCGAGTCGGCCTCTCCATCGAGTCTTGGGTTTGCCTCCACTTGCGTTTGTGGTTTCAGGTGATTCGTCAAGAACGATGACTTCAACCTATGTTTTCAAAATAAATCAACCATGGCCCTATTTTGGAATGCGAAAAGTAAACGTACATCATTACCAGCCCCTGTCCTTCTCTCAATAATCCTATGATGTCCTTCCACCCATTCCGACACATCGACTTCTCCATCTTTTTCAGAAACGTAGTCTTCCTCCGGTTGTTGATTAGGATGTCTGTGGCTTTCAACCCTCGTGTGCGGCACTTCTTCCTTGGGCAGTTGATCAATATCCGCTGTCGTCTCCGCCTTCGAAGGACCACCTGCCAGGACTGGTGAATCATGACCAGGCTCAATGATGTGCACCTTGGTCTCACCTCCACTGCTCAACCCACTTTCCGCCAATTTCTCGACATCAATATCGCCGTTCGCGTTGCGTCTGGTAGTCTCAGATCCGTCTTCGTCCACGATGTCAATTTCCATTTCCCTATCTTCTAAGCTGCTGTCAGAAACCGTCTTCTCCCGGATGAGGTCTCCTCTTTCCAGATCAAGTTCTCCTTCCCTCGGTCTATCCCTGTTGACAATAACATCCTCAGCGCGACTAACCAACCTCGCCTGGTTTGCCCACTCGGGCTGTGCCGGCCTGCCGCCTCTCCTGCTCGTAATAGTCGTCGAATCCCTCCTCGACCATGTCCTGCTGACACTGTGCACCCGGCGTCCTAAACTGAAACTTGGAATGCTCAACCCATGAACCGCAATGCTACATAAAACCATGAACGCCACGATCGGTTGGATTGTCTCGCTCAACAGCTTCATCTGTGCATCCTCGGGTCGATGTTGGTCCGCCGTGCCATGTGGCCCGCCTTCATGTGCATCGTGCAGGATTTCAATGGCGAGAGTAGAGATAAAGACAGCACCGATACCAATAGGTCCGAAATGTCCTGCGAAAACTGCCTCTTGGAAGGTTTTGATGTCCGGCATCCAACGATAAACCGCGACCATGACAGGAAGCCTTCGCAATATGAGGACGAGAATGGCAATGACAAGCAGCCTCCAAACTGACAAAGTCAGCCCCGCATTTTGGAACTGGTTGAAAGGCATCCACGCGCCGACGTAAATGAACGCAGCCACGTTGAACAGGGTATCAATGACGCTAGAAAACACAGACTCTTCCGTCTGTTTATTGAAGAACCCATCCCATGCAAATGCAGTGCCGCAGCAGAATGCTGCAAGGAGATCGTCTGACCCCAAAAGGGTAGTCAATCCAATTGTGAGGATGGCCAAGGAGACATACTGCGCAACGTAGGAATGTCGATCGATGAGGTCATGACGTTGACAGAATTTCATCAAATGCCTGAATCCGTACCCTAGCATCCCTCCGATGAAACATCCTAGAATGACTTGATACAGCCATAAAAGGACGAACCAGTCGCGGATGGCTGCGCCTGTGCTTTTGTCGATGATAAGATAAAGTGCAATGTATAGGAAAGGGAACGCAGCGCCATCGTTGCATCCTGATTCAGCTGCAAGCAGATGTCGAATGTGCGCTGGGACGTGTTTGTCGGCCCATTTACCACCAACGACGGCGGCTGCGAGAATTGGATCAGTAGGTGTCAAGCACGCAGCAATAGCGAGCGAGGACAGAAAGTTAAGTCCTGGGATAAGCGCATAGATAAGCCCCGCAGACACAAACCAGCCCTAATTTGAAATACAGAATAAAATCAGTGTCCATCCCATCCTGTTTGTCGAAGGGGGATGTTTGACATACCCATGTCATTACAGGAACTAATAACGCGGCCAAGCTCTTCCAATGCTTCAACATATACGCCTTCGGCAATTCGACACCGATAGCAAAAACACCAATGGCCAAAACTATTCTCGTAAATTCAAGTGTTATCACATTAGCTGTCTCTTCTGCATCGTCTGCATGCGATAGCGAGCGTGGGTCAAATATATTTGCGCAGTATGGTCCTACAAGAATTAAAAAATGTTTCGTCAACCCCTTTTGTTCTTTACGAATATGGATAGGCGAATACGTACCTATGATAATGCCGCAGATGAAAGCCCAGCACGCCTCTCCGACATACAGCCTCGACCTGAGGAACAGGGAGAACATGCCGAAGAGCACGATGAACCCACCCAACACAGCATATACGATATGCGGGGTCGTTACTTCGAACT
>Ga0247779_1001800_pt1 | contig 9990 bp, 10 predicted proteins | sample UWRJL221509R5_FD_179925 | JGI IMG/M metagenome (GOLD analysis project Ga0247779, IMG submission 179925) | Plant litter microbial communities from Arlington Agricultural Research Station in Wisconsin, United States - UWRJ-L221-509R-5 | ecosystem: Environmental > Terrestrial > Plant litter >...
GCCGTTCCTGGTTCAGGTTACGAAATCGATCTCGACGCTGGAAAGATTCCTGATGGAACTATCGTTCATCTTTGGGTCCACCACGCAGAAGGACAGGAAAACTGGCGCTTTGAGAAAGGTAAGTTGCGTTGTTGATTAACTCACGACCAATTGAATCTTACTTGCCATTCAAGTTTGATATTCTTTGTAAAAGCATGTCATCTTACTGCTGCGGGACAATTGTACACGTATTCTTCCTTCGCTAGTGACAAGGGAGGAGATGCTTCGATGTAGAGATTACGAGTACGCCCTGTAGATATTCATAAAAAATACAAAAAAAACTATTTGGGAATTATATTGCATTATTATCGGAGTGCGGGACTCTTCGTGATATATCACCAGGACTTCCAAGTAGCTTTCAAAGCACCTGCGATGCACCAAGCTTTCTCCGAATTGTTCGCGAACAGATCAATACTCTAAATACTCCACTTGCCACCACCAAACCTCCACACATTGTGATAGGAACGCGTGATTAAACTTACCAAAGATCATCTTGACATGCGTCAAAAGTCGATTTTCATACCCCCCTCTTCCTCTTCCACGGCGAACGAATGGCAGCCCGAACAAGGTTCTGTGCCGAAGGATTCGACAGTCAAATGACGCCCAAGTATGAGCGAAAACTCAGGTAGTTTATGGATCTCCGCTTGTAAAGAGAGGAAGTAAGAACCCATCGGAATGGTTAGATCATTAGTCAGAGACAAGATTCCGAGCGTGATGATGAAAGATGATGAGAAGCACTGAAACTCTCATTCAGTTAAAACAATCATGCAATATACACGTAGCAGAGGCAGACCTGACGTCGTTCGAGAAAATGACACCATTTAAAATAAATATGTTGCATCGACGGCGAATAGACGAAATATTCTTGAACAAACTGAAGCATGAGAATCCGTGAAAGCATTGAAATTGAAAAGGGCACAGTGAAATGGCTAAACAAAGAGCCTTTAGACGAGGTAGCATAGAGAATGGCATCATCCTGGAGATGGTGCGAGGAAACCGGGTCACCCCTGGCACGCAACACAAGCGAAAAAGCAAATCAACACTATGAACCATCCATCACCCGCAGATGTTGCAAATGGATCGACAATTTCCTGCGTAGTAAATGATTATGGTCCGAAGGGCTGGTTGAACTTATATTTTACGTCCGATCTATGATGCGTAAATACAAGTTTATCCTCTGCATAGTGCGAATGAATGATGCAAAGTGCCCAATCAAGCCACGCAGAAGAGGATGTACTCGCACAAGATCGGACATTCGCCGTCGTCGCCCACTTCGGAATGAATGGATCGAGAACATGCACGAGCAGGGCCAAATATATCTTTGGATACGCGGCCCCGTGTGCAAAAGAATAAGAAAAGAAAAGAAATGGGGGATGCAGAAATTCCAGACCGGATTGAATACCGGAAGACGGAAGCGGCGCAATAATTGATGATGTAAAAAGACTGTAGTCAATATCAGTATGGAAAGAGATCCGTACAAAATCCAGATACAATGAACGAACATACCGACAAACCAGCACCAGCACCTATCCAATCACTTCCGGCTCCGTAACCACACATCCAGAGGAGAGAACATCAAGCATCAGTTCATTCACGAGCAGGCATCCCGTCCATGGCCCAGTTCCCGCTTGTTATCCACTTACAGCAGGCTCTGCACCACTAGCAGATCCCACGCGCCGACTGCCAGTTGATTCGTCGCAAGAATGAACGATGATCCAAAGTTCCGCCCAGCAGGGAAACCAGGAATGGTGGTTTTAAAATAGGAAAATAATCTCTCTTGAGCGCTGAACACTGAACTTGGATCAGGATTAGGTAGCACTACCAGTATAAGCATCAAGACGTACGAAGGGAATGGTTAGAGACACCACCACCTGGCCATTGCGAAAAACGAGTGTGGACGAGAGGATATTCTACAAGTGGTAGCACCAAAGACAGATTCAGACATGGCGTGAAAGAGTGTTTTGTAGGTGTTCGTTCAAAACCAACAAGTAATTTCAACAATGGCGATGGGAGTGGCAAAGAGGGAGCAGTCTGTCTTTATGAGCTATGCCGTCTTCCCCAGCGGCCAGCCCTAACCCTACCCGGTTTACAGCGGTCACATGCATGCACAGTATTGTCATATGTACATAGCGCGTCACGACGCGACGCGTACGCATGAACCGACAGTTCCTTCCCGCAGAAATTAAAAGTTACGCGTTTTATGCTTGGGAAATTGCATCGAACTTTCTGAATATCTCAGTATATCACTTCTACCATGCAGCATCGTGAAGCCAATTTGCATCGATGTTCTTCATTTCGTAAAGGTTGATTATACTCGACTCTGATACTTCTACCGAAACGAGCGCTGAAAATTAAGTTTTGGTATTTCCTTAACAATATCCATGCCAAATGGAACGGCACAAAATGTATACAGGGATAACGTACTGCCACGCTGCTGCCATGCGCTAACCACCATGCACGTCGCGCCACAGCCTTCCCGTGCCGGAAAGCCGTTGCTGTGATAAATAATTGCGAGTTGCCGTTATAATTGTGACTTTCACTTATTTTTAATATTATGCATTGCCTTACCTTGTAATACTAATATCACGTGAGATTGATAGGGATGTTATATAAATACAATGTTTGCGCAGATGGCCAATCGCTGATTTCTAGCTGCTTCCCTGCCACTGCATACCGCATGTCAGTTCCGCAGGGCATGATTACTGGCAATAACCTGATATTTAATGGGGGCACCTACATTCAAAATGTTGTACCACAGGAGGCAGCTAGAGATCTTATCGTGCAGGAAGACCGGACAGTTGCACGCACGCAAGCGCGGATCAGTACGTCCAGTTTCTACACAGATCTCGTTCACTACCTAAAATCCCACTATTAGGCTTTGACAGATTGGCCGGGAACGCCTTTCCTCGTGCATTTCATCGTGCCGATGCAGATCCATCTCATTCCACATGCTTTCCAAACACCCGAATGAAAATCTTGGAACGCATTAGAGCTTGGGCGCTTCAAACCGCAGAGAAGGATAAATTTGTCATGTGGCTGCATGGAGCAGCCGGGGGTGGCAAAACATCCATAGCAAGGACATTCGCAAAGTGGTGCGACACGGAACAAGGAATTCTACTAGGCGAGTTCTTCTTCTCTCGCGCCGATGGTATAAGCAATCAGTTCGCTTCCCTTGCGCCCACACTTGCCTATAGGATGGCGGTACATACACTTAAAGATTCAAAAGAGCACATTTCACACGCCATTACCCAAGACCCACATATCTTCTCAGCCCCATTAGCAGAGCAGCTCACGAAACTAGTTCTAGAGCCCTTGGATATTCTCATCCCTAACGGCATCACACCTCATGTCATCATACTGGATGGTCTTGACGAAACTCTTACCGCTGACGAGCAAGAGGCTGTTCTCGGAGCTATATCCACCACTTTATTCCAGCACAATCCTCGTTTGCGTATCCTCGTTTGCTCTCGCACAGAACCTGCAATCTCGACAGCGTTTAACGACGACGAATCGTGCTTGAATGTCATCTCAGTCATTGTGTCACTCAACGAGGATGCCGATTCGGACGCTGATATTCGCAGGTTTCTGGTGGAACGATTTGTCAAAATCAAGAAACAGCTCCCATATCCGCCAAAGGAAGAATGGCCTACGCCTGCAAATATTGATTATCTTGTCGCCAAATCATCCGGACAATTTATATTTGCTGCCACGATCGAGAAATATGTTGGGTCCCCCAAACATAGACACCTCGCCATTATGCGTCTTAAACATGTATTGGATCTTTCACTGATACATGACCCAACAAAGTCTCCATTCGCAAGCCTTGATGCGCTCTATTCGCTCATCCTATCAACGCGCAGTGACGACAAGCTATCTGCAAGGGCCATGGCGGTTTGCATTCAATACCCAAAGTATTCTGGTCTTATTTCCCCTATCCAACTGGCAAAGGTCCTTCGACTCGATATAGATGAAACGTGGGCTGTACTGTACGAGCTAGGCTCGCTGCTTGACGTGGGAGAGGTCGGTATAAGACCATTCCATGCATCCTTTGGTGACTTTCTTTATGAAAAATCTCGTTCCCATAACTTTCACTGCATCATGAGCGACATTGCTACCGATATCGCATGTTCCGTGTTGAGAATGAAGGAGACAAATGCAGGTATGAGGCCGTTGGATTTTTTTTGGGTTTTCCCATGAGGGATACAACTGAAATACTTTTTAGTTCGGTTTTACCGTATGTTTTACTGTTTAACGACGGATGCAACACCCCGACAGGACCTCCGGGACATGCTTGATCAAATGGGGCCAAGCTTGATTTTCAGACGCCGTTCCCAGTTCGAAAAAAAAGCCATGGGATCATATTATCTGATACCATTGCTGAGGCAGCTTGAAGCTCACGTCGTAAGCCATTGCTTTGGATCTCTTGTTGTGCATACACCTGACATATTATTATCAAAGTCACCCAAGATGTATATGTCCTTTCTCGCATACTTTGACATAAACTTTCGAACGCTGCTTTCCGATCATACCTGGACTCATCGATCATTCCATCATCGCAATAGTGAGGATAACGACCTGGAAAACCTAGAAGAAATCATTATGGAATCCTCCTCCTCAAGTAGCGAAGGGTATGAATCTGATGACCCCGACGGCGGTAATCCATTCCCAACAGGATATGAGAGCACGTATCTCGCTCTTTTCATTGACTCACCTATATGGGACCAAGTTAAGACACACGTCAATGTCTCAACCACCAGACCAAAAGCGATACATGGACTTTGTGATGAAGCCAATTTTGTTCGGTCCTATCTTCCCGAGACTATGTCGTTCATCCTTTGTGAATCGTCCCAAGAACAGGCGGCTCTCTACTGCCTTAGGTTCATAATTTCCAAGCATATAACGGAAGATGTTCGTGCTGCGTTCATAGATCTTTTCTTCCCCTCGCTCGTGCGTGCGAAGCTCAGATCGACTCCACTAGAATCCAGCATCAGAACATTGATCACTCAATACCCTACGGTGTATAACATACTGCCATCCAAGACTCAGAAAGAAATCCGGAGATACTTGGCGGGAGTACCTTCAATTAGCATGCTGTGGCATTGCAATCTGCCCGACTGTGCAATCTGTAGGACAGATTAGATTATATCCGCAATAAAAATGTTTTAAACTCTGCCGAAGATGGTTGGAGAAGACGAGACCGAGCTCTGCGCTGAAGGCAAGCTGTAAATGTGGAGGTTTTTTTTGGTATCATAGCCAAGCCAGATGGTTCGGTCGAATCGGACAGTCTGTCGACTTCCCGTTTTCGAGGATGAATGAATGAATGAATAAAAACCACAGTGCGTAAAGAAAAGGAAATGGAAACGGAAATAGAAACGGAAATAGCAAAAGAAAAGTCAAGGTTACCGCCTAGATTGCCAAATGCAGAATCAAATCCAATCTTGAACGTTTGAACTGCAAAACCCCGGATGAGTCTGCACGGAATTCTCAATATGCCAATATGGCAACTTACGAATCAATGCAACTACAATAAAGCGAACATGAACATCCCTACTTACCTCGGGTCATCCAGATCGTTTGTTCGGCCCAGCTTCCAGAAACATGTCTGCATCGGTAGGTCACGGATTAATCAATCAAGCTCAATATTCAAGTTCAAAGGCCAAAAGGGCTGTGAGTGACATTCGGCATGGGACGATGACATACATCCGATCTATATCACTGAAATACGCAGGCAACTTCTGCTGGTACATTTCAATGGACAACGACAACGTGTCCACTAAACATAAGCAGAAGGAGAAGGATCCAGCACCAGATGGGATTCTATCCATTTCGCTGTTTAAATAATTTGATTTGTCAATAAATGGAAATCGAACGCGGAATAGCGTGAACCAAGAGACGTACGCGCGAACGACACCAACCATTGGCCGGGCACCATCCCACCAGACAATCAATACATTAATTCTTCATGTCCGTTCAGACATCTCTTCTCATCCTAATGTCACTGTCTCGTCTCGTCTCTGGATAACCATAGTACATCCGTGTGATGGAGAGAGAAAGCAATTGGTGCTGGTCAAAGGGGCGAGGTAAAGGAAGGAATGAATCAAAGAAGAGAGTCGGAGAGTCGAGGCAGAGTTGGTAATGGTAAAAGGCGGAGAACGTGGAATGAGAGATGACAAAATTGCAGGAGTCCGGAGGGAGAAAAATAAGGGCTAGAAAAGGGGTGAGAATGACCGTACGAATGGAAAGGTTTGCCGGGTGCCCAAACGGACCATCGAGCGAAAGTTGCAGCGAGCGTATCCTTTTTTATGCCAAGGCAACCATGTCGCTTTTTCTTGAGCATCCAATTGGTGCAGCTGGTGTCGGTAGCTAAACAAAATTCAGTGGTCAATGGAGGGAAGATAGAATCATCAAGCAAGCAAATGTTCGACGGTGCTAGCGAACGCTCGATGCATCAGGGGGAGGGAAAAGAAGGGAAAGGAATGGAAAGGAATGAAGAGAGGAAGAGAAAAAGGAAGGGAGGCAGAGATGGGGAGGAGGAAGGAGGAATGGGTATAAAAAGAACCACAAAAAGAGCGAGGAAGCAAATGAACGTACGTAGCAACGCCATCGACCCGATCTTTCCTATCCCAAGCCCACTAAGTCATAGCGCGTCGTCTCGAGCGTGTCGCATATAAACAGTTCGTGTAGAATGGAGCCAAGAGAAGTAGGAATGGTGGTGGAAGAAGGGAAGGGGAGAAAGAGAGAGCGATGGCGGACGATCAAATCGATGACGATGTTGGTGATGAAAGAACCAGCTCAATCGATTCTTCATTCCAAGTGGCTGGTTTCGTATATTCCCCAATTCTCTTCTTTAATATGGTAGCCACCGAAATCGAGGCCGAAAACAGGAAAAACAACTTGGCTTGGAAAATCAACCACAAGTGCCTGAATTGGATGATAACACGGGTAGCCACCAGAAGTAGGGTATGTTAAACAGCCTTAGAGAAAGAATGATCGAGCCATAGAATGAGCGTTGGATTCTTATACCAGTGACAAAAGAAATGAGAAGGCGCCGTAGGTGTTCGTTCAAGACAAAGAATCAAAAATCAAATTTGGCGGTGGTGGGAAACAGCTGATGTGGCTATGTTCTACCCCTAACCCCACGCAGCCATCACTCCCTCAGTATTGTTGAAGTCCCTTTATTCCGAGTCCTGACCGGTGTGGAAGTCCAATAAGTATGCACGGCCCGATCCAGGCCAATCCAGTCTATATTCGATACATAGATCAGATTAGATCACTTACCTGTATGCCAGTGCGACGCGCTTAGCCGAATCACATTGTTTTCTGCCCGCAACTGGCCTCCTGCCAGGCTACTCGACGCGTTTCCGAGCCTTGGGAGACTCACTGGACTGCTCCACCGGACTTCGAGCATACGAGACGAAAGTACTTCATGAAGGTGATACTTTGGAAAAGTAGAGCTCGTTCGGTCCGTCAAGCGAATTGCATTCCTCACTTTTGCATTCCTCCTGCACACACGGAGTCTTCATTGTACGGCTTCTTTATAAGGCGTCTCTCTCTGCAAGTTTTCAATTACCTTAAAGTCGGACTTGACTCGCACCCGGACAGGCCTCTTTCTCCGTTCAAGCTTTATTGATGATGCATGAGAATCGTGGCAGTATACCGATATATATATATGTTGCTCTCATGGACGTGAAATCTACTGATTCGAGTCTCGACCACGCAGTCACGTTCTTCGTTGGTATTTGGTGGGCGGCATTGGTCCCATTTATTGCTGGATTCAATTTCAATCCACGGATTACAGTCAAAGAAGCATACAAGTCCTGTTTGTTTTTCGCGATTTGTCGAATACGAAGCGAACTTGCAACTTGAAGCAAGCATCCTGTTCTATCTATTTTTAATAAAAGTGAAAGTTGACGGGCATAGCTTTAACCCGACGCGAACAATCCTAGAATAACTTTTCCAATCCCACGAGGTAAATTTTTTTTATCTTCGTATGTAACGTCTCTGAGTATATATAAGCGTCGATGAAAGATACGCAATACTCTGTCATTCCTTGGACACCTTCTCTTCTCATTTTGTGCATACAAGACCATCGTCATCTCTATATAGACTCATGCTACTTGATCATACCTTCGATGATTTCCGGACGATCCTGCAATTGTCTCTCGGCCTCATCACAATTGTTCTGCTTTCTCGACTTTGGAGCTCATACCATCGTCTGAGGATGATGCCCCCAGGACCACGCGGATTACCACTACTCGGCAACATTCTGCAGGTACCTACGTCATCCGCGTGGTTCCAGCTCACGCAATGGAGCAGGAAGTACGGTGAGTACTTTTTTTCTGGTCTGCTCATCATAAAATATTGCATATTCTGATAGCAAGATGACGCATCATGTAAGGTCCAATTTTCTCGTTGAACCTAGCCGGCCAACCCGTAATTGTATTAAACACTTTCAAAGCAGCAAATGACCTTTTGGGTGCGTATGCTATGCATGTACAACATAGTAAGAACGTCCAAAACTGACCCCCGAGTTCTTCTTATAGAGCGCCGATCGAGCATATACAGTGACCGTCCAAGGCTCATTGTGGCCGGTGAGACGTTGACAGGGGGGAACTTTCTCGCATTTGTTAGCTATGGATCACTGTACGTCTGTCTCTTTTCTTCCAGACTGATTCCAAGCAATGCATGCTGACCAGAATATACCTCAACCCTTGGTAGTCTACGAAGACTACGGCGAGTTTCGCATGAGGGGTTTAATCTCCGAGCTATCGCCCAATACGCCTCTCTACAAAGACGCGAAGCGCTATATACCACAATCCGTGTGCTCGATTCACCCGGGACATGGGATGAGAACGTTCAAAGGTATCTACGCCTTTTCGGGTTTATCTTCCGTGTGTTAGCTGTTTATATAAAAAATTCGCTTCGTGTTTTAATACTAGAATGGCAATATCCTCTATCCTCAGCTCACTATACGACTGGGATCTAACGACAGACGCAAACGCACCAGCCGTGAAGAGGATATTCGACGTAACGAGAAAGCTCGCCAATGCAGCATTACCCGGCACTCATCTCGTTGAATTTCTTCCAGCTCTTAACTATTTGCCGGAATGGTTGACCACATGGAAAAAGGATGCACGGAGCTGGTACGACAGAGAAACTGCGATGTTTACGAACTTCAACGATGGCGTTGCTGAGAGAAAGGTTAGACTGTGGATTTTTATTTGGTTTTGAATATCTGTTGGCTCATACATATATGATGAAAAGGTATCTCACGGTATAAACCCGTGCTTCGTGGGCGGCTTGCTGGAGACTCAGACAAAGCACCAGCTGTCTCAATCGGAAATGGCATGGCTTTCAGGAATCATGTTGTACGTGTATATTCACTATGTAGCCTTTGATAATTTGTTCACCATGGGGATCATACACAGCATAGCGGGAGCTGAGACGGTAACATTCTCTTAATTTACTGCCAGAATATGCCTAGTACCGTTTGCTGACCAACGATGTATATACTAGACGTCTGCTGTGGGGTCCTATTTCTTCCTTGCAATGATACTCTACCCCGAGGTAAAGAGGAAAGCTCAAGAGGAGCTTGATCGCATAGTCGGACGCGAGCGCCCACCGACGATAGATGACCTTGGGAGCCTTCCATACAATGAGGCTCTGGTAAAGGAGGTCCTGAGATGTAAACCTCCTGTGCCAACGGGTATGTACTTACCCCTTCACATTCCGAATCGTAAGCGCTTACTCATTTGGCTCATAGGGATGACACATTGTGTGACCGAGGTGATTAATATGCTGGTGTTTTGCTTAACGCTCCTATGGCAGTACTTTACTCTCCCCCACCCCCAGGCTCTGGAATCCAGTGGATTCCATGGATTCCATAGAATTCTATGGACATCCATAGACTCAGAAAATGCAACTTCAAAAAAATTCAAAGTTCATTTCTGA
>Ga0247779_1001801_pt1 | contig 9990 bp, 7 predicted proteins | sample UWRJL221509R5_FD_179925 | JGI IMG/M metagenome (GOLD analysis project Ga0247779, IMG submission 179925) | Plant litter microbial communities from Arlington Agricultural Research Station in Wisconsin, United States - UWRJ-L221-509R-5 | ecosystem: Environmental > Terrestrial > Plant litter >...
AGTCATCCCAAATTGAACCGCAGTTCCCAAATGTCACACCAACAGGCTGACTAACAAATGATGACTCAGCAACTCCCAAGTGTGAGTTCCCAATTCTCACGAGTGGCAGATTACATAATCCAACAAAAGCCTAGCCAAGCATATCAAAAAGTGTTGAAGGAACGCGAAAGAAAACAGTCTCCACCTGTCCAAACGACAAAGGAAGACCTATGAGTACGCGCCTGCGGAGTGTCCTATGGCATCACAACTGCAACCTATCCACTCCTGGACAGCAATGTGACGCTTCCCATCGCCATTGAGTATCTAGACGCACCTTTCGTCCGAACTAAATCAGTTTTGAATCATGCATTGGATCCCATATCTCCTATACTCCTTGCTTCGTCGGTCAGTACTTCCCATCCTTATTGGATTCAACCCAACAGATGTGAGATCATAGCGAGATCATAACAGCATGAAAGGGAAGAGTTGGAAATGTCTAGGAAGTTCATCCAGCAGGCAGAGGACACCAATACCTTCGTAAAGGATCAGACCAATGTGAAACGGACACGAGAGCCTAAAAGAGATATCAGGGCGTACACAAATGTCGGATTATAGCGATGTCCTAAGAGCGCGAAAAGAAAGAGCTAATGATGCATGAGAAGCTCATGCAGCATCCAGAGAGCACCAAAGCCTTCGCGAAGGGACAGATCAGTGTCAAATAGGTTCGAGAGCGTAAAAGAGATATATATACGTACAACGAGATGCATTATCCCCACCGTATCCTTTCATATCGGCCATACGATACCTCCCGTACTCATTTGCGCGTTGTGTAGGATATCCTTTTCGTATGTCGATGGAGCAGGATGCCAAATAATAGCGACGTCAACAGAAAATGGGCGATATCCGGAGAATAATCAGAGCGGCATCATATGATAGACCATCTCCAGCACAAAAAGACGAATTCGCATCGAAAAAGTTTCGATGTCTCCGACTTTTTCTGCTCCGTGATTTAGCACATCAATGATGCTCGCATCCGTAGCGTGGCCGGCCATATGTCGCTTAAAAAACATTTCGTTCAAAAAACAGACTCGAAAGTTAGTTCGCCCATGGAGTCTGTGAGTACGACGACACGGAATGCAGTTTATCAGTCAGACAAACCTACTATTACGGAGCCGGAGAGTCAAGCTTCAATCACATCAAGACTAGAAGTAAGAAGAAAGCGCACCCCCGCAGATCGTCGTTTTGCCTAGCGCTCCAAATCCACCAAAAAGACACTCTACCGCTCTACCGTCCATTAATGCCGCTGGAAGGAATGCGACGATGCATACCATTCCTTCGACCATCCCATTCCATTTCATTCGACTTCTGCTCCGTCCCATCAGTGCCGATTTCCACCATTGCTATCGATGCGCTAGGTTTCGAGCTCGGGTTGTAAAATTCAAAACGACTGTATCCATTCCACTCAGCTTGCAACGCCCCATGACTCGCGATCCTTTTCGACATTTGTAGCACCTTGCTTAGCTGCGATTGCCATACGTAGGAATTCCAATTCGGACATGCGGGTTTTCCTTCTTGTCTTTTCAGAGAGACGGTGAGGTGATTTCAGTGTGTGTGGAGGTCCAAATGATTATTCCAATGCGGTCGTGATGGTTTTCCGGCCCACTCGATTGAAGATGCATGCATCGCACGATCGTGAATCGCACCACTGGTATCCCAGTTGCCAGACGAAAGTTTGGGGTGGAACTAGAAACAGGGAAGGAGACGAGTTAAATATATAGAGAGGAGAAGCACACGGAAGATAAAGGCAGAAAGAAAACGAAGCCAGCCTCCAAAGCAATTTCCCGTTGACGCGTTGACAAACGAAGGAAGTGATGCGCTGGCAAACTAGTACTTTGATCTCCGCTACCACGAATTCAACTCCGATAGGACGCGGCTGGATGTCGGCTCTACTAAACAGATCATCGGAACACGGCGCAATTGAAATAGAATTGGTGCTAGTTGGGCCATCCAACACTTTGTTAATTGAAAACAGAGCTTTGCATGTGCGTCGCTGAATACCTTTCCCTCAATCGGGCGTACTCCACGTAGAATCACTCGATCCAATCTGAACTTATATTCTTATATAGAGAGGGTGCACCAGCCTGGATTCAGCTCGGATAATGCACGGCTATACTTCGGCTTTACAACAGAGGGTCAAGGCGAGGGTCGAAATACATTGAAAATAAGGTTTGAGCCTCAAAATAAAGTCAACGGGCAATGCGGTGATGATGATAGAACATCTGGGAATCCGAAACAGAACAGGGTAGTAGTAGCAACCCTGTATCAACATCAACCTACATCTTACAGAGGGACGTAAGATGCTGATCAGTGGTTTGGCATGCTAAGACAAAGTTGGTCTGACCGTAATTCGTTAGCGCAACACTGAGAATTCCGATAAGCCGGCAAGGCCTCTGGTACATATCAATGGGGAATTAAGGTTGATTGTACGCTGATATATTTAGGATTCGCGGCAGAGAAAACTAATTGATTGCAGCTAGAAACATATAATATTATATTCCGTTTGATTCTGATGAAACCTCGAGAAAGAGGCCGGACAGTTACATATTAGAACATTCTCGAACTGCAGCTTCTAGTACCCCAAGGCTCGGAAATCTGTACCCCATTTTGAAATAGCCACCCTGACTATTTATATATTTGATTTTCACAGCGATCTTCATTATGATGCAGGCCAAGTGACGACTAGTATCAGGCATAAGATAAGATATTCCAAGACAAGCTCCTTGTGGCCGATAGTCAATTATCCACCTATGAGTAACACGTTCGTGCTAACTTTAGTCCAGTTGAGGCCGCCAAAAAAGTACAACCAATAGGATCACAGAATTGGTAAATCTTTATGAGTAGCAAAGCTTAAAAACCCTTCATCGGAGAATCACAAAGTTAAATTGGCATTTTTATGATTTATATGACTTGATTAAGCGAGAAGCCCCTGACATAGAACTAACACCGCGAAGATCGCGATGAATTCTTCTTTTTCAGAACATAGATTACTGGTCAGGGGACATACTCACTGACAATGCAGAAAGATGGATGATGCCTCAAGTACTCTAGGCATAAAATTGGAAGAGGTCTACGGTACGACGGAACCTGAATGAAGGGCAAGAATGATACTTAAAGCTGCAAAGGGTGCACAGTGCGTACAGCAGGCTACTACTACCCAACGTTCGCTAAGCTATTGCTCGATATGTCTTCTGAAACGATTGACGCTCCTTCCACCTCCCTGCAAAATGCAATAATTGGTGGCAACCTGAACTCAACTCTGCTGTACTTATTTATTTTGGGTATGTGCGAATAACTCTTTTAGAAAGATAGCCTGAATAATTATTGATAGGCGGATACTTTGCATGTTACGCCATAACAATGCATATTTGCCGTACGTGAGGTATAGTGGTAGGAACGTGACTGTATTAATTGTCGTATTCAGTATTTAGGTCCCCGTTCAGTCGAATCACCACTGTCTGTCTTACTGCATTATTTGTTGCGTCAGTCGGACAAATGATCATCCAGTGGCATTATGCGCACCTTGCGTTCACCATCAACGTGCAAAACAGATTGGATATGTTCTATCTGAGTCTGACACCAAGACCGGTCGAGGCCATCATAAGTACACTGCTTCTTGGGATAAGCCAGAACATTAGCGACGGCCTCATGGTGAATATTCCATTATCATTAAGCCTGTAGACCCTCACCAATCAAAGTCTTCAGATCTGGCGTTGTATACATATTTTAGCAGAGAGAAGATACCTCAGATGGACACTGGTCTGTTTTTACCTGTTTGAAGTCGGTGTGTCGCAGACTCGCAATATCCCGCATTTTCAAGTAGGATTTCTAATACCTGATCACAGGTCTAGTTATCATAGCAATTATCCTGGATAGCCTGACAATATTTGTCCCGCAATATGAAACAATTCACTTTGCACGGCAATATAATATATTTCAAGGATGCACCTTCCTCGGAACAGCCATAATCAGTGTTATGGCTACAGTCGTGATTGGCACCCATATTCATTTCTCGACTAGATTCAATCCTTGGGCTCGAAGACGATACACTCATATTACGGAAATAATAGTACAGTCTTCAGCTTTATACACCCTTGCCATGCTTTGTCAGGCAATCGCGAATTTAGCCAATGGTGCAAATCTCAATGAGATGACATCCACGCTATATGACACTGGTGCGTATCTCGGTGCACTGATCACAATTATAACAGTGAGTAGGTCAATAAACCATCGTATGTGCCAAATTATTAAATAACATCTTGTCAGGCACTCGCACCTACTATCATGGTTGCTCGCTTAGCATTTCAGAAGGAAAAGGCAATCGAAGACATTTCTACTGACATTATTGAAGATGGGCATGAGCGTCCATTAAGTAGCATCCTTTATCCCCCATCCTTGCCGTGCGGTGACTTGGAGATCCAAGAAGTCACGCTTGGCACCGTTCACGAAGGGACGTAAACTGGAGAAGTTCACAATCACGATGTTGGGAGGTTTTCCCCTTCTGATAAACTACTATAACTAGGTAGAAGGTAGAGAAATGGTTCGTGAATGGAAGATTATCGGTGAGAACCCAAGCAGTATTGCCAGAATATGAATCATGATACATGCGCAGTAACAGGACGAAAAAGAAGCAATTTGATCTGTAGATCAAAGGATGAAATTTTGGAGACTCAAGTTCAAGAGAGCTGTAATAATAGCATGAATCTGTAAATACTATGCTCAATTGAACGTATAGAGAACTCCTTACTACGATCATCCCGCCTACCCAACCAACTTCAGCGTCACATCTCCTCCTTGGCCTACCCTCATTCGTCCAACGTCCATCGATTATCAATCACACGGGTGTCCACCCCAGAACCTCTCCCACCATGTACTTGCTCACTGCCGTTATTCCATTCAATTTTTCTATCCCAGCCAATGAATTTCGGCTGTCAAAAATTTCGAGACAGCAGTGAAACAAGATGACCAAAAAGCTCAATTAACTCACAAGAAGACAGGTACGTAGTCCGAAAAGTCCAGAGGTATATCCGACTACGCGATTGCTGACCGGTCGTTTAAAAATTTCCTTCCTTCTCTCAAACTGAGATCTTCCTTCCAATCAACGTACGAATGTTGTCTTATCTAACATATATATTCAGAGATTTCACGACGTCAACTAGTTCCGCCTTTGCCTATCTCCTACTTGGTTCCTCAATTGAAATCTCCTCTCCTGCCCACTATTCCTATTTTCAGAGTGAGAGTATATTATCCAGATACGTACATAGATTCTTACGAGACACAGCTGGCGGCCAAAAACCTCTCTGGATGGCAAAAGTCCATGGAATGGCCTTCTGTGTGGGGCGTAGAAAAGGCTAGTACGTCTTCGACAGTTATTATATAATTCTAAAGCAGCAGAGTATCAGTAATTCTGCGCAGAAGTGTGCCATTTGCAAGGAAGCCTGATAATACCCAGAAAGCATCACGTGATTTCGCGTGGCAGGAAGGAATCGAAAAGACAGAATGCAAACCAGCTGGCCAAAAGCATCGATGAGCGCTTTAAAACGCATCCCAAAAGCAGGAGACATATCTCATGCACGTGTAGCGTAAATTTGGGAGTGGGAAGAGGACTTGGAATGGAGCTGAAAACAGTTATAGCTTTGGTGGTCTGACGCGGTCAGTAGCACAGTCGGTGCAATGGAATATGAAAAAAGAAGTTGAAATGACACACGCAGATTGATTTTTGTCACCGAATGTCAAGGGTATCTCGTGAAATTTAGAATATGAGCTTAAAGTAGGTAAGTGACTACGAAGAAAACCAGTTGGGTAAAAGGGACTGCAGGGTCTGCACGACGGTGGACGGTTTGCATCTAACTTTTTGGTGGAAAGCTCTGTGAGAAACATGAGCGGGGTCGGCCCATTTATCATGAAATTAAATCGCGGCGAAAGCAAGATCTCGTCATGGGACGGTGTTGCAATGGAGAGGTCCCCGACCTGCTGGAGAAAGTAAAGAAATTGTTTATTATCGCGGCTGTAATCGGAAATACACACGTGGGGAAAAGGGAAGCGACATGACAAAATCAAACAGAGAAAAATATGTCGTGCGACAAGAACATAACAGGAGCTATGGTGGCCTCAGAGAGTCTGGTGACAGCAACAGTAACGAGCTGATTCGAAATGGCTTTCGCCATCGTTCGAGCCAACTGCATCTATCCCACTGCTGCTTTACCAACACGATTGTCGACCAACAACCGACCTATTCCCCCTCATTCATATATACAAAGGGTAATTGTTGTGTCGTGTGTGCTCGCTACAGCTGCATATTGAGATGCGTCCTCTCAAGCATCCTGCGGCCTGCCCGGCCTTCCAGTTCCATCCCATAAATCGGATTTCCGCTTCCATCCACCTCTCCCAACGCATTTTCCGGAAATGCGACGCGCCATAACACAAAAAAGTGACAGAAGAAATCACTGATATCTGAGAAAAACATCAAGCAGCGAAGGAATAACACGAATATGGAAGAGAACCAAGCAGGCATCATAGAGCACCCATCGTGCGCGCGACAGTCCAGTCAACGCAGACGTCCATCATTCAACCCATATCCCATACCTCCGCACCATAATTGAATTCAAACCTGGGTTTCCAACGAGAACACTCATCGATACGTCCCTGGTATCGCATATCCTTCACGAAGCTGGCATCATCCCATCCCTGCCGCCACGTTATCCCAACCTAACAATCTTCCAACATAACCTAACCTATCTTTCCTTCTATCCCAGACGCTCCATCCCATCCAACGCGCAATCCCTTTCGCCAGGAAGTCAGGACATAAGGAATATACCAAGGAACGCACAGGGAGAGGACAGGATAACTGAGGAATCCGTCCAAGGACAGATATACGTCCCAACAAGTTCGCGTTTGCTTGTTAGCTGAATTCCACGATGGCGCAATGGTTCTTCGTATTTTCCTGCCGGAATTCGCGTGCTTACGAGCAGTGCAAACAATAATCCTAAATCCAATTCAAGTGCATTCACTAGTGCGAACTTTCAGGTTCAGAGAAGGGGTAGAGAGAGAGATTCAGAGACAGAGGAACCTAGGAGAACATGAACTAAGAGGATCAAAAGCCACCTCAGTTAGATGATGGGGCGGAGGACGCGTTGACGAAGGAAAAGGAAGAGTCAACGAGTGTGGTGCTGGCAAATTTAGCATCAAAATCTCCGACTCAAATGAAGTAACTCCGACAGAGTGCGGCTAGGTTTCGGCAATCGCCAGTGCCAGGGATTCGGAATTCGTAAACCATAAGAATAATTTCCCAAACAATCTACCTTTTTAAATTTCAATTTCCACACAGCCCAATCGGTCTTGTTCGTTGCAGAGTGCACCTTGGTTAGATGGAAGAGGTCATATATATATAAATTATGATGAGGGCCGCCTAAACGAGACTGTTTTCCTTTCTTGTAATCTCATGCCAGTCCTATCATGTTCCTCACTTATCATCTCATTTGATCTACGCAACATTTCTTGCATTATATGTCCCTCCGCTAATCCTCCGGCTCTCCATCCCTTCATGTCTTCCTGTCCCTCGCCACTATTTCCAACTAGCGTCCTTCCCTCGCTCCGAATTACTTCCTTATCATTCTGTCGTATGTCACCCCTCTATTCGTAAATTCCAGTTATTCCCCCTTCACCCCTCGTACAATCTCGTACAATTATGGAATTCATCCACACCCTGTACCCCTGCACATTTCCTCAATACAATTGGCGGATAATGTTTCCTTACCGCTCGGAGCCATTGACAAATATCTTGCGTATACACTTGCCCAAGTCAGTCGCTCTTCCGTCCTGTAATTTTATGATTGTATTGAAACTTAAATATCGAGCAGCCCGGCATGCTTGTCTCCCAACACCTCCGGCGCATATGAGCTGTATGCCACGTCCAGATTAGTTAATCACTTGTTCGCGCTACGATGAAGGACTCAGGAGTCGTCAAGAGTGATGCGCCGAAAATTCTTGTTGACGATAACCATGTCCCACGCCTTTCATTACTCCTATTTCTATATCTCCTGGTACTCTCATCCCTCCTACTATCCTTCGCTATCCCCATATCTCTTCGTCCACTTGGCACTACATCCGTCCTTCCAACGCTCCGAATAACTCCATATCAGCGTGTTCCTGACTAACCTTGGTTTACTGTACCCTTCGCCTTTTCACTCCAGCCCTTAACTATGTCCTCCCTTCTTTCAATCGTGCTATATGCTCCCACTCGAAAAGCTAAGTTGTTTCTCTCTCCCTTCTCCGACGCAATTTGTCGCAAATGTGTCGCATTTAACTCTTCCCATTCAACGTTATTCATGATTATGATTCTTCCCAAGGGATTAATATGAATGTAATATCGACACTTGCGGAACTACACATTAAAAGAACAGTAAGTAAAAAAACCGAAACCACACTTCAGTTCCGCATCACGGAACTCCCGCCATCGTCCCAACTCGCAAACCACGGTATCCCAGGTCGGTAAACTCCTTTCCTCATTCACGTTTCAATCCCGTACGTGGTCGAAATCCAGAGGTATATCCATGATTCATCTTTAAGGGAGAGCTTCATCAAGGGAAACCAAATTCAAGTTAAAGAAAAGTGAGAAACAAGACTCTGGATCTGTCCGAACGACATTTAAGGATCAGCTTGGTCAACTCGACGGAGAGTTCTTCCATCATATTCCTCAAGGTCAGGTCGTCGGGAGGGGCGAAGCCGTCAAGAAACATGGTGGTGAGGGATATGACAACATCCATACATTCGCACTTGATGTCGTGGATTTGGGCTTCCATCGCAGCGGATGCAACCCTTATACTCTTCTTGACCTCTCGAGCGTGTCTGTCTAGCTGACACAGCTGCTCAATATCTATTGCCCAACCGTGATTAGCGATAAATCATTATATGGAAATGAAGAGCATACCGCGCGTGGCATTACGAATTCTTGAAATCGTTGCATTGTGCGGCATGGCCGACAAACCTGACACTCCAGCCACGAGAGGAACATTCATGTAAATCTGATAACAAATGATGTTAGCCTATAATAGAAGGAAAAGTAACGGACGTAGTGAGGCAAGAGTGCGATGCCGATATAAGAAAAGCACCTATCCTCCTTCTCCAGAGAAAAATCACATCGGCGTAATACGCCTACGTGGTGAGAGGGAGGGTAGATGAGGAGTGGCGCACATTAGCTGGCTGTGAGCCAGAGTCCGCCAAAGATACAGGCCTCGTCGAAATTGCGGCAGGATTCATGTCTTGGAAAGAGTGTTATTAGATTCTTTTTTCTTTTTTTAATATGGGCAAAGAAAAACGAGCACTTACTCCTCACGGACTGGGGAGGTCCTGCATCATACGTATTGAAATGGGCGCGTGTTTGTGCGTCCAACCGGGTGGGCGGAGGCGCCGAGTCGTCCTCAGCGACATCGATCTCTCTCTCCTCGTTACAGTTTGACGAGCGATGTGGGAAGTAGTTGGGAGGGCTAGACATCGAGGGGGGATAACTGGGGGTCACTAGGAAAGTCCCAACAACTTCGCGGCCCTCTTGTCATTGCCTATTGAGATCGAAGAATGTAAATATACTTTGGTTCGGCTGAAAAAATGAGGCACCACGATGCCGGGTTAAAAGGTTTCCAAAATGAGATGTGAATGAAACGGAGGAATGGAACATGGGAGCTACCAAATAAAATATAATTTAGTGTTACGATCTGAAGAAGGCAACTTAGGGTAACAGGTGCACGCACACGACGTAGAGTATGTCCAGTACAATCCAAAATGTCATAGTACATTGACAAAATAAAAGTAAAACATATTAGATTAAAATAGCGTTCAGTTTTCTGATGACATAGTCTGATAATTCAATTGGCTCGCCCGGGTGAGTCCAAGGCATCGGGGTGAATATATCATCCATGTTTTTGTAGTCAAGACCGAGCTCGTCCACCAGCACGTCCG
>Ga0247779_1001802_pt1 | contig 9987 bp, 9 predicted proteins | sample UWRJL221509R5_FD_179925 | JGI IMG/M metagenome (GOLD analysis project Ga0247779, IMG submission 179925) | Plant litter microbial communities from Arlington Agricultural Research Station in Wisconsin, United States - UWRJ-L221-509R-5 | ecosystem: Environmental > Terrestrial > Plant litter >...
TAAGTAATGCAAGCCTCCTTTATTTGGATTTTGATATAAATAGCCAACTCTTAAAGCGAATAATTTATTATACCAGTATTCAAGGCCTGGCGAAAAGCTTAGCTCCTGCATTTCTTCGCTTAAAGGAGCGTCAGAAAATGAACCAAAAAGACCCGATGGTACTGAAGCGTCACTATTAGGTCTGGTAGGAACCAGCAGTTTATTGATATCGAATGCAAATGTAACCGAGTTAACATCGTCAAGGTTTACCATGTCTGCAATACCTAATTTCAGGTTGGTAGGCAAAAAGTATTTAGTGCCGTCGTTAGAGTAGCTGATCTTGGTACCGATATTGGAAATATTAGCCCCGAACGAGAACAATGCGTCCTTACCAAATTGCTGTGCCTGGGTTTTATAAAACAAAGAAACATCTGCCGCCAATGCGTTGCCCGGCTTTGCGGTTACCCCCGACACAGAATAGCCGTTTGATAAGTTAGAACGGATATATCTTGCGGTAAGACCAATTGAAAACTCTTCGCCGAAAGTCCTTGCGAAGGAAGCATCGATTGAATATTCGCTTGATATGAAATTACCCTGGAAGTTTTGAAAGCCGTCATAAGACTGTATAGTACCTACATTAAAATAACGGATAGAGGCGCCTATAGTATTACGCTCGTCCAGCTTATGCGCATAACCCAAATAAGAAAGCGTTACGTCTGGTATAAGTGACCTTAACCATGGGCTATAATTAACTGATACATTATCCGGGGATTCTATAAAAGCTAATTTAGCCGGGTTCCAGAAGTTAGCGTTTGCGTCAGGAGAAAGTGCAACCCCTGCTTCGCCCAATGCACCAGACCGGGAGTCGGGAGTTATCAGTAGAAAAGGTACAGCGGTTTGTATCGCGGTAGCCTGGCTACTCCCATTGGTATTTACACCGTTGCCGCTATTATTTATTAGTTGTGCAAAGGATAAGGACGGCAGGAAAAACAGTGCAAAAAAGAAAATTCTTTTTATTTTAAAGTAGAAAAAATCCATTTGGTGCAATATAGCTTATTATTTTATAATTTGTGTTAAAACTCCTTACCTCATCCACGGCGCTTTATTTGAAAATATAATCAGAACACTGGGGGTTAATATTTCCGATCTAAAGCAAAAAAAATAGATTTGTGTAACTCAATGCGAATTTTTACGTTTAAAGTGGCATAAAGGTTCATTTAGTTTTGATAATGTACCTGAGCTGATTTTAGTTACATTAATTATTAATATAATTTTTTAGATTTACCACTTAATATAAAATAGTAAAAATATGAAAATACTTTTTACGAGAACTGCTTTAGTGCTGATGGGTGTAGGAGCCTTGTTAAGCAGCTGCAGCAAGCGCCCTCAATCGCAAAAAACCGGCATTACTTATAATGACAAGAACAATGGCGGTTATGAACGATTCAAAAAGGTGCACCCTGCACCCGGGCCTGGTCTTGTTCCAATTGAAGGTGGTACATTTGTAATGGGCGGAAGCGCCGACCAGGACGTTACCTACGATTACAATAACGTTCGCCGCAGAGTAACGGTTCCTTCATTCTATATGGATGAAACCGAAGTATCTAACCAGGATTGGCTGGATTACCTGCACTGGATAAGCGTTACTTTCTCTGACGATCATGAACTTTATTATAATGCACTGCCCGATACATTGGTATGGCGCAGACCGTTATCATATAATGAGCCTTACGTTGATAACTACCTTCGTCACCCGGCTTTCCAGGATTATCCTGTTGTAGGTGTAACCTGGGACCAGGCGCAAGACTACTGCTCATGGAGAACTGACCGTATGAACGAAAATATTCTTCGTGAAACTAACAGGCTGGCAAGCTGGCAGGACGCATCAGGAAACGGGCCGAAAGGCAAAGGAAAAGGCGGCGCCCAGACACAGGCTGCTATGACCAAAGATCCTTTCAACACTGATATTTATCTGAACGGTCAATATAAAGGCCAGGGTATCGACGGTAAAAACATGATGCCGGATCTAAGCCCTAATGCTAAACCTGCTACAGGCACTAACGGTAAATCAACCGGTAAAGCTACAAGACCAGTGCGTTTGGAAGATGGTATATTAAAACAAGCTTACCGTTTACCTTCAGAGGCTGAATGGGAATATGCCGCATTAGGATTGATTGGCAACACTGAATTTGAAAATATAAACGAAAATAAAATTTACCCTTGGAACGGCTTAGGTGTACGTTCACCCAAAAAGAAAACACGTGGTTTGATATTAGCTAACTTTAAACGCGCTTTGGGTGATAACATGGGTGTTGGCGGTTACCTGAACGATAAAGCGGATATTACCGCAGACGTGCGTTCGTTCCCTCCAAACGACTTTGGTCTTTATAACATGGCTGGCAACGTGGACGAATGGGTTCAGGATACTTATCGCCAGACTTCATTTGAAGAGTTTGAAGACTTTAACCCATTCCGTGGTAACGAGTACAAGAACAAACGTCTTGCTGATCCAACCAAAGGTTTGTATGCTAAGGATAAATATGGCAAGCCGATCAAAGATCCTGCTAAGTCTGGTAAAAAGATGAAATATGCTGACCTGATTGCAATGCAACAGGCACAGCAGAATGGCGCTCAGCCAACAGATAACCAGGCTGCCGCTAATGGTCAACAACAAGCTCCTGCTAATGGCAATGCTGCTTCTGCAGCGCCAACTGGTGTTAAATACTCTGGCAGAGCTTACAACCCGGATATGCGTGGTGCAGCTGACTCTGTGAACATGGCGCTGTACGGTACAACTACTTTAGTTAACGACCACTCAAAAGTTTACAAAGGCGGTTCATGGAATGACCTGGCTTATTGGTTAAACCCTGCTACCCGTCGTTTTATGGACGAGGATGAGTCAAGCGCTGAAGTTGGTTTCCGTTGCGCAATGACCATGGTAGGTGCTCCTGAAATTAATCCATCAGGCAAGCCTCATTACACAGTGAAAAAAGCAAAAGAATTTAAAGCGCACTAATTATTAGTATCGCTTCATAACAAAAAAGGTGTACCAAATGGTGCACCCTTTTTTGTTTACAGTAATGGCGATCAAAGAACGCGATACGCTGGCGCTCAATGGTACAATTTCTTTGCGATTCTAGAATATCTAGAAAAACCTAATATAAATTACAGTGACTATCTTAAGTATATATTTAAATAACAAATACGTAATCAGTGATAGTACTAAAATGATAATCGTAAATATTAACTGCGTCCCAAAAGGATAGATGGTGGTGTGCCATCCTGGTTGAAGCGAAGTAAAAAAATCATTGAACAGGAGTGTGCTGACGATCAGGTATATTACTACTGATGTAATGACTCCAGCTATGAGTTTCAAAAATAAACGTTGAGTAGCATTCATAAATAAGGTTTAGATATGCAGACACAGCGCATTTCGTCTCTATTGAAATAACAATAAAACCTGCCCTTTTTCCACTTTATCCCCCGGCTTGATCTTTACCGATTTTACAGTAACATCCGCAGGCGATTTGATGATGTTCTCCATCTTCATTGCTTCCAGTACAAACAGGTTATCCCCTTTTTTCACCTCTGTACCTTCGGAAACCAATAACTTTAATACCAAGCCAGGCATAGGCGCTTTAATATCGCTAACCTTATTGGCGTTCATGGCGCTAAGCCCCAATTGATCTAAGAGTATGTCAAACTGATCCTGTGCGGTAACGGTATATAAATTCCCATTAACTTTTATCTGAGCGGTTTTGGTTGCTTTGTCAAAACTAACAACCTCGGCATTATAAGATTTAAGGTCGTTTATGATGTGATAGCTCACCTCATTTAATTGCTGTATATCAGCATTGATCTCCTTATCATTGATCAGCAGCTTACCGCTGCTTTTCTCTGCTTTATATTCGGGGTTATCGTTTATTTTAAGTTTGTACATTTTTGTTAGTGATCGGTTAACCGGTGATCAGTTAATCGGTTGTTGGTGATTTTTAAAAGTCGGAAAATAAATTGAAATTCCTGCAAGGGCAGGCAACTGATTAACCGGTTAACTGATTAACTAGTCACTAACCTACTGCGTCAACGCGTATTGCACCAGGTTAGCACCCATCTTTAAAGCTTTTAAGCGCGTTTCCTGGGTATCACCAGTGTAGGTACCGAAGTCTTCCCAGCCGTTGCCTAAATCGCACTCGTAGTCATAAAAGCATACCAGGCGACCTTTGTAGATCAACCCAAAACCTTGTGCCCGGCCGCCGTCATGCTCATGCACTTTGGGTAAGCCGTTAGGGAAATCGTATTTCTGATGATAGATGGGATAATTCAATGGTAGTTCTACAAAATCAAGTTCAGGAAAAACCTTCTTCATTTGCGGACGGATGAACTTATCCAAGCCATAATTATCACAGATATGCAGAAAGCCGCCACCAGTCAGATATTTACGTAGATTTTGCGCTTCCTGGTCGGAGAAGATCACGTTGCCGTGGCCCGTCATAAAAATAAACGGGTAGTTGAATATTTCGGCGCTGCCGACTTCTACCACTTCATCTTCAGATTGAAAGTTGGTCTTTAGATTTTCATTGCAGAATTTGATGAGGTTGGGTAATGCAGATCTATCCCCATACCAGTCGCCGCCACCGTTATATTTAAGCTTCGCCATTTTATAAGTAGGAGGCGTATTGAAGCTGCTTAAGCTCAACAATGCTACAATAGCCAAAAATGAAAATACTCTCATACCCTGTTCAAAAAATTCACCTCGAAACATGCTTCCAAGGCAGCGGTCTCTGTTCTTAAACGACTTTCTCCTAAAGTTATGGCTTTAAAATCATTATTTAACGCGTCATCTATCTCTTTTGGTGTAAAGTCGCCTTCCGGGCCTATCAAAATTAGATATCTGCCAAAAGGCTTCGCCCCATCCTTTAAGTTTAGCTTATCCCCTTCCTCACAATGGGCGATGAATTTTTGACCGTCAAAAGGTGTTGTGATGAGTTTATTTAATGCGATAGGCTCATTCAAAACAGGGTGCCAAGCTTTCAGGGATTGCTTGATGGCTGAGGTAATGATCTTATTCAATCGATCGGTCTTGGCCTCTTTCCGCTCCGAGCGCTGGCAAATAATAAGCGATATCTCATCAATCCCTATTTCGGTAGCCTTTTCCAGGAACCACTCTAAACGTTCAATATTTTTTGTAGGTGCAATAGCGATATGCAGGTAATGGTTCCGTTTATGAAAATCCTGTTCTACGGATATGATCTGTAACGATGTCCGCTTAGGATGAGGATCGGTAATAGCTGCCGTGTAGAAATTTCCTTTACCATCTATTAGCTGGATCTTGTCGCCAGTTTGTAGTCGAAGCACTCGTACACAATGCTTGCTTTCCTCTTCGTTTAACTGGTAAGTGGTGGATGCAGCGTCAATATCCGGTGTATAGAAGAGTTGCATTTCCGGGCGGTTTAATGCAGGTCGACTGTATCTTCAGCGTTGAGCAATAACTCAAGCTTAACAGATTCAATGTTCTGATCGGATTTTTTTAATACCGTAATATTATATCCGTTCGCTTCTTTCTGTTCGCCAACGTCAGGTATTTTTCCGAATATATCACCCAGCCAGCCCGAGACAGTGTCATAGTCACCATCCTCAGGCAGATCATGCGGCAGGTGACTGTTTACGTCATATATTGGCGCAAGGGCATTCACGATAAATTCCGTATCGTTTACTTTCTCTACAATTGGCTTTTCTTCATCGTACTCATCCTGTATATCTCCAACCAATTCTTCAACAATATCCTCCAGTGTTACCATACCTGCTGTGCCGCCAAACTCATCCAGCACAATGGCTATCTGTATGCGTTTCAGCTTCATTTCAGCCATCAGATCGTTAATCTTTTTGGTCTCAGGTACGAAGTAGGGTTTACGGATAATATCCTTTAGCTCAAAGGTAACTTTGCGGGCAACCAACGGCAGGATATCCTTTGCATGGGCAATCCCCACAATTTTATCAATAGTTTCCTCATAGACAGGGACACGTGAGTACCCCTCTGCTATCACTTCGTCGATCACTTCATCCTGCTTGGTATCGATCTCTATACCAAATATTTTGGTACGCGGTACCATGATGTTCTTTACAACACGTTCGTTAAAATCGAACACATTTTGAATAAGCTCATGCTCAGTGGAGTCGATCGCTCCTGTTTCCTTACCCTGATCTAACAAATATTGCAGCTCTTCTGAACTATGAGTCGACTCGGCACCAGGGGCAGTATGTATACCGAATGCTTTCAGCATCAGGTTGGCAAAACCATTCAGAAACCATATAAATGGCCTGAACACGACGAAGAAAAAACGAAGTGGTACAGCGATGGTCATTACTGTGCGAACCGACCGTTGTATAGCCAGCGATTTCGGTGCCAACTCACCAAACACAATATGCAATACCGTGATCAGCACAAACGCAACCAGATGACTGATATTGATAATAAGGTGAGATGTAATAACCAATCCGAAAAGCGAAAAGAGGTTGAGCATCAATTTGGTGACCACCTCCTGGCCAGCCCAGCCTAAGCCAAGCGAGGCTATGGTGATCCCCAATTGTGTGGCGGCCAGGTACCCGTCAAGGTTGGCCATAATGCTTTTAGCAATTTTTGCAGCGCCGCTACCGGCTTTTGCTTTGATCTCTATCTGCGAACCTCTCACCCTTACCATGGCGAACTCAGCAGCTACAAAAAAGCCATTTAATAATACCAGGAACCCGGTGAGAAGGATATAATAACCATTAATTTCTAAGTCAGGGCCCATGTATTAATTTATTGGTACGACGGAAAAGTGGACTTATATAATTCCAAACTTTCGGTTATTACTTTATGAGCGTAACGTACACCCAGCAAATGCTCAATAGTTACGTTCTTGCCCTCCAGCTTTTTATAGTCCTGGAAGAAGCGGACAATCTCCTTCATAGCATGCGGTGGCAACTCGTTCAGGTCGTTGATATAGTTTACCGACATATCATTTTTTGCTACCGCGATGATCTTGTCATCCTGCTCCCCGTTATCCACCATGTGCATCACTCCTACTACTTTAGCTTCGATGATCGACATTGGGAATACATCAACTGAACATAATACCAGGATATCCAGCGGGTCATGGTCGTCGCAATAGGTTTGCGGTATAAAGCCATAGTTTGCAGGATACATTACTGAGGAGAAAAGAACACGGTCCAGTTTCAACAATCCTGACTCTTTATCTATTTCGTATTTGGCTTTTGAGCCTTTTGGTATTTCAATTATCGCATTCACTATCTCAGGCATATTATCGCCTGGTGAAACCTGGTGCCAAGGGTGTTGTGTACTCATTATATTTTTTATAGTTAGAAAATTCTATTCTGCTTTCCCGGTCTTAAAAGCTCTCTTCAAGTAAGCAATCAGCAGCGGAATAGATGTTATTACAATTAATCCCAATATCACATATTTGAGGTAGTACTTAATTTCATCAGGGTATTTCTTTCCTAAAAAATATCCTATTAAAGTTAAAGTACATACCCACAGTACGCTTCCAATAATGTTGAATATGGTGAACTTTCTGAAATTCACCTTAACAACACCCGCAAAGATAGGAGCAAAAGTTCTAATTATAGGGAAAAATCTGCCTAAAACCAGCGCCATTCCTCCATACTTAGCGTAAAACTCTTCGGCCATGGTGACATAACGCTTTTTAAAGAAAAATGATTCGTTACGTTTAAAAAGCATAGGGCCGGTCCGGTAGCCAAACCAATAGCCTGTAAAATTACCCAAAATACCTGCGGCCATCAGCGACAACAGCAGTACAACGATACTTACATCAAGTATGTTTGTAGCACATAGCAATCCTGCTAAAACCAGTAAATAATCGCCGGGTAAAAAAAAGCCGAAGAACAAACCTGTCTCGGCATAAATAACAACAAGCAAGAGATAAAAGCCTCCCTTGCTTATAATGGATTGAGCGTCTGTTAAATTTTGAAGATGTTCCCAGAATTGTTCCATTCACTATCACCGTAAAACTACTAATATAAAATCAATTAATAGTATGCTGATTACGGATTAAATGAGGTTGGAAATAAAAGCAGGATAAACACCTATAACGATGGTCACCAAAGCAGCTAATCCCAATACGAAATTAAAGTAACCCGGTACAGTAACTTCTTCGCGCTCGCTGTTGCGGAAATACATGGCTATTATAACCCTGAAATAGTAGAATATACTGATGATGGCATTCACTACCGCCAGGATAACCAGTGTAGTATGATATTGCTCTAATGCTCCGGAGAACACAAAGAATTTACCAATAAAGCCTGCAGTAAGTGGGATACCGGCCAATGACAACATTGAAATAGTCAACACCAAGGCCAGGAACGGATTTCTTTTTGCCAAGCCGTTGAAGGTATCAAAGTTATCGCTGCCTGTCTGCTGATGCACCAATATCAACGCCCCAAAGGCGATGATGGAAGCAATAGAGTAAGCAGTAGAATACATAAACACCGCATTGGCCGAACTTGCTCCAAGAGCCACAATCGCAAATAACAAATAACCTGCGTGTGATATACTTGAGAAAGCCAGCATACGCTTAAAGCTTTGTTGGTATAATGCAGTGATATTTCCGATGAATAGGGTGATGACCGTGATGATCAATAACGCAGGCATCCAGAAATCAGACATCGGGGCAAAGCATACTGAGAATAAACGCAGAAACGCAGCAAAACCGGCGGTCTTTACTACTGTCGACATGAAAGCGGTGATCAACGTTGGTGAGCCTTCGTACACATCCGGTGTCCAGAAATGGAACGGCGCAGCCCCTACTTTAAAACAAAGCCCTACGATGATCAGTATGATGCCGGTACCCAGCAATGGATCAATTCCTTTTGGATGAGCCACTACCCAATCGCGGATGGCTTGCAGATTGAAAGAACCCGTTGCGCCATAGATCAACGTGATACCAAACAATAAGAAACCTGTTGAGAACGCGCCCATCAGGAAGTATTTAAGAGATGCTTCGTTTGATGCAAAATCGCTCTTCTTAATACCTGCCAGTATATATAAGCTCACCGACATAATTTCGATACCGATAAACAGCATCGTTAAGTTGTTGTACGACAACATTACTATGATACCAGCCAGCGAAAACAGAATGATGGCATAATACTCAGCAACATGTGAGCTTATCTTCTCAAAATACTCCTTCGAAAGCAGTAATATCAATATAGTTGAAGCGATGGTAATTACTGAAAACGCTACAGAAAAATTGTCAAAAAGCATCATGCCATGGTAAATCGGCAAAATGCCTTTTCCCCACTGCATAACCGCTGCCGCCAATGCACCTAACAAACCAATAATAGTAACAGGCAATAAAGCGCCCTTTGCTTTATATAAGCCAAGGTACAAAAGCACTATAGGTAAAACAGATAATATTATTAAGGTATTCATTCTCTAAAATCTTATAGTGGTTTTACCGGCAACAGTTTGCCTTGTACTAAATGTATTAACTTGTTTACACTCATTTCGGATAAATGCAGTATAGGTTGCGGATAAACACCAATTACGATGATCAGCGCGCAGATGACAACGAGCACGAAAACCTCTGATCCGCTGATGTCAGTGAATGTGGCGGTTAATGCATTGGTTTCGCCCTGCATTACTCCTTTATACATTCTCAGCATATAAACTGCTCCGAATATCATGGTCAAACCAGCTACAATTGCAATCCATATGTTGTACTGGAATACGCTGTTCAATAACAGGAACTCACCGATGAAACCGTTTGTCAATGGTAAAGCGACAGTACCTAAAGTCACGATCAAAAATGCGATAGCGAACTTAGGCGCAACTCTGGCAATACCACCCATTTCAGTTATATCACGTGTATTTAATCGGCGACTGATAATATCCCATACAAAGAATAAACCCACTACGTTGATACCGTGGTTCAGCATCTGGATCATGGCGCCTTGTAATCCTTGTGAAGTCCATATAAAAGAGCCATCAGG
>Ga0247779_1001803_pt1 | contig 9981 bp, 10 predicted proteins | sample UWRJL221509R5_FD_179925 | JGI IMG/M metagenome (GOLD analysis project Ga0247779, IMG submission 179925) | Plant litter microbial communities from Arlington Agricultural Research Station in Wisconsin, United States - UWRJ-L221-509R-5 | ecosystem: Environmental > Terrestrial > Plant litter >...
CGGGCTGATTCGTCCAGGATGAAAAAAGCCCGCGAGTGCAGGACTCGCGGGCTGTTTCGTTGTTGGTCGGGGCGGCGGGATTCGAACTCGCGACCCTCTGGTCCCAAACCAGATGCGCTACCAGGCTGCGCTACGCCCCGAAGCTGGCCATTCTACCTGCCCGGCGCCAGCAGCCGATCGAGAAGCCCTCGGTCGAGGTGCTCGTCGACGAGATCGGCCAGCAGGTCGAAGCTGTCGGACAGCGCCGGCGCGGCGCCGCCCCACAGGGCGCGCAGCAATTCGGGCGACTCGAACAGCCCGTGCGCGTAGACGCCCAGCACGTTGCCGTGCTGCCAGCCGATCACCTCGCCGTGGTCGTCGCGCAATGCCGGCCGCGGCGCGGGCAGGTCGGGATGCGGTTCGGTGACGCCGCAATGGATCTCGTAGCCCCCGGCCTCGACGCCGCTCCACGGCGCCCAGGCGTCCGTCGTCTGCCCGAAGCGCAGCGTCGTGCGGCGCACGCGCTTGTCGCGCTCGTAGCGCGTGACCAGCGGCAGCAACCCGAGGCCCGGCGCGTTGAAGCCGGCCTCGCCGTCGTGGCCTTCGGGGTCGACCAGCGCCTCCCCGAGCATCTGCAGGCCGCCGCAGATGCCCAGCACGGGCCGGCCCGCGGCGGCGTGGCGGGCGATGGCGGCGTCCAGGCCCTGGCGCCGCAGCCACGCGAGATCGCCGCTGACCTGCTTCGAGCCGGGCAGCACCACCCAGTCCGCGCCGTGCAGCTCGGCCGCCGAGCGCACCCAGGCCAGTTGCACGCCGGGCATGCGGCGCAGCGGCTCGAACTCGTCGAGGTTGCTGAGGTGCGGACCGCACAGCACCGCGATGCGCAACCCGTCGGCGCCCGCGCCCGCGGCGCGCGGGTCGCCGACGTCGAACAGGCCGTCCTCGTCGGGCAGGCCGTGGCCGCGCACCAGCGGGATGACGCCGGCGAGCGGCACGCCGGTGAGGCGCCGCAGGTCGCCGGGGCCGGGCTCCAGCAGGGTCGCGTCGCCACGGAAGCGGTTCAACACGAAGCCGCGCAGCGAGTCGCGCAGGTCGTGGGGCAGCAGCGCCCAGGTGCCGTAGAGGTGGGCGAAGGCGCCGCCGCGGTCGATGTCCGTCACGAGCAGGCTGTCGAACACGCCCAGCTCGCGCGCCTGGCGGGCGCTGCCGAGGTTCACGTAGTCCTGCGGCGCGAGGTTGATCTCGGCGGGCGAGCCCGCGCCTTCGATGACGACCAGCTCGCAGGTGCCGGCCAAGCGCTGCAGGCTGGCGCGCGCGGCGGCCGCGAGCGTCGCGCTGCGCTCGCGCCAGCCGAGGCGCCCGAGCGCCGCATCGACGCGGCCGTGCACCACGACCTGGCTCGCGGTGTCGCGCTCGGGCTTGAGCAGCACCGGGTTCATGTCGACGCCGGGCTCGACGCCCGCGGCCAGCGCCTGGAAGTACTGCGCGGCGCCGATCTCAGCGCCCAGGCCGTCGAGGCCCGCGACGACGCGCGCGTTGTTGCTCATGTTCTGCGCCTTGAACGGCTTGACGGACGTGCCGCGGCGCGCCGCCGACCGGCACAGCGCCGTCGCGAGCCAGCTCTTGCCGGCACCGCTGGACGTGCCCCACACCATCAGGAAGCGCGTCATGGCCGCCGGCGCTCAGGCCAGCTTCGGGCGGAAATGCGAGTGGACGGCGCGCAGCAGGCGCATGGCCTCGTCGCGGCCGCGCCGGCTCACCAGCGTGAGGTTGAACACGCGCTGCGGCACGATGTAGACGAAGTACATGACGACGTCGCGCCTGGCCACGTGCGCCGCGTAGTACATCTCCAGCCCCAGGCCGCGGCCGTGCGGCTGCACGCCGGAGTCGAACATGTCGACCTGCCCGGGATCCTGCTGCTCCAGCGCGGCCAGGCGCGCGTTGATGAGCCGCTCCGCCGTCGCGCGCGCCTTGTCGTGCGGGATGTCGTAGAAGTCGACGTCGATCATGAGCGCGGCGTCGTCCTCGGAGGACTGGAAGTGCACGGTGTTGTCGCGGCCGGAAGGCGCGGTCTTCCAGCGCGCGGGCAGGTCGATCTCCCAGGCGGCCGTGCTGCGGGTGATCAGGTCGGGGACGGGCCGGCCGGGGGTATCCGGCGAGAACAGGGGGTCGATGGGCATGGCGGCGGAGGCTCGGGAGTGGGATCGGCGTGCATGGGCAGGACAGCGCGATGCCGCGCCGCGGCCACAGTGTGCCGCAACGCGCGCGCCTCAGGCGGAGCGCGCGAGGCTCGGGGCCTGGAAGACGAACTCGGTGGGCCGCAACGGCGGCTGCGACGCGGCCCGCCGTTGCGGCCCGGCCTCGAGGCGCAGGGACGTCGCGAAGCCCGGGCCGCCGCTGACGAACGTGTGGAACTCGCCGTCCTCGCCGCACGGGCAGACGCCTGGCGGCAGGCGCGCGAGGAAGGCCGCGTCGTAGGCCGCGCCGCAGAACGAGGCGTCGAGCCGGCGCGTGTCCACGCACACGACGTGCGCCTGCACGCCGCGCGCGACGAGCTCGCGCGCGAGCGCGGCGCGCGGCTCGCCCCACAGCGGGAACAGCGCCACGAGTCCCGCGCGATCGCACGCGGGCTCCAGCCAGTCGCGGTGGGCCTGCAGGTCGATGTCGCCGAACACCATGTGCGTATGGCCCGTGGCGGCGAGCTCGCGCAGGCAGGCGTCGAAGCACGCGGCGTACTCGCCCGGCGGCACCCGCACGCCGACGGGCGTGCCGCCCAGCGCCCGCACCTGGGCGTCGATCAGCTCGGGCGCAAGGGCGTGCGACTTGCTCGTGCCGTCCTCGTCGCGCAGCGTGACGAAGGTGTCGACGGCGAGGCCCTGTTCGCGGGCGCGGGTGAGCGCGAGCCAGGAGTCCTTGCCGGCGCTCCAGCTGATGGCGCAGCGCGGGCGTGCGAAGGGCGATGGTGTGGGCATCGGGGAGGTGGCCTGCCCGGAGGGACTCGAACCCCCGACCTGTTGCTTAGAAGGCAACTGCTCTATCCAGTTGAGCTACGGGCAGTCGTGTGCAGCCCGCGATTCTATCGGCCGGCTCAGCGGCGCGCGTACTGCGCCTGGCCGAACAGCATCTCGCGGGCCTTGGGGTCGTCGTCGAGCGGACGGCGCTGGCCGGTGAGGACGTCCACGCCGCGGATCACCGCGGGCCGGGCGGAGACTTCGTCGAACCAGCCTTTCAGGTGCGGGAAGTCGGCCCACGAGATGCCCTGGTTCTTCCACGAGCGCAGCCACGGGAAGACGGCGATGTCGGCCACGCCGTAGTCCTTGCCGCCGATGTAGCGCGACTTCGCCAGGCGCCTGTCCATCACGCCGTACAGGCGGCGCGCCTCGTTGGTGTAGCGGTCGACCGCGTAGGCGATCTTCTCGGGCGCGTAGATCCGGAAGTGGTGGGCCTGCCCCAGCATCGGGCCGACGCCGCCCATCTGGAACATCAGCCACTGCAGCATCTCGTAGCGCGCGGACACCGACTCGGGCAGGAAGCGCCCCGTCTTGCCGGCCAGGTACAGCAGGATCGCGCCCGACTCGAACAGGCTGATCGGCTTGCCGTCGGGGCCGTCGGGGTCGACGATGGCCGGGATCTTGTTGTTCGGGCTGATCTTCAGGAAGTCCGGCTTGAACTGGTCGCCCGCGCCGATGTCGACCGCGTGCACGCGATACGGCAGGCCGCATTCTTCGAGCATGATGTGGACCTTGTGGCCGTTCGGTGTGGCCCACGAATACACTTCGATCATGGATGGAGGCTCCGCTGGGGGCTGATGACGAACAATACAACATCATGCTTGACGCGGTGAGACGATGGTTGACCTGGGGCGGATCGCTGCCCGACTGGGCGGAGTTCGCCGCCTGGGCCCGCGACAACCAGTGGACGATCAAGCGCACCATCGCGCACGACGGCTGGGCGATGGACCACAACCCGCGGCACGCGGGCTGGCGCATCGAGTGGGGGCCGGCGCAGCGCAGCTTCATGAGCAGCCACGAGTTCCGCATCCGCTTCGAGGTGGCGCAGAACTCCGACGTGCAGGCGCTGGTGCTCGACCGCCCGCTGCTGGCGCGCCTCGACCACGAGGTCTACGCGCAGTTCACCGACAGCGTGCAGACGCGCCTCGACGAGGAGACGCCCGAGGAGATGCGCTGGCTGGCGATGCACGCGAAGCTGACGCCCAACCAGATGGGCGTGCCGCTGCGCGATCGCTACGGCGCGATCAGCAACGACGCCGCGTGGGTCACGCACTGGCTGGCGGGGCCGCTCGCCGAGGCGCTGAAGCGGCGTGCCGACGGCATGCCCGTCGAGGCGGTGTCGGCCGAGCCGTTCATCCTGCGGCTGTCGCGCGGCCAGGTGGTGATCCGGCAGGCCGCCGTCACGCCGCGCGTGCCGGTGCTGCGGGCCTGCGTGGCCGTCGCGGAGGCGGCGGAACTGGCGCTCAGGAAGACGGCCTGAGCTTGCCCAGCTCGATCTTGGCGATCGAGTTGCGGTGCACCTCGTCGGGCCCGTCGGCGAAGCGCAGCGTGCGGGCGATCGTGTAGAAGTAGGCCAGCGGCGCGTCCGCCGACATGCCCATCGCGCCGAACACCTGCATCGCCCAGTCGATCACGCGGCAGGCCATGTTGGGAGCGACGACCTTGATCATCGCGATCTCGGACTTCGCCGACTTGTTGCCCGCCACGTCCATCATCCACGCGGCCTTGAGCGTGAGCAGGCGCGCCATGTCGATCTGGCAGCGTGCCTCGGCGATGCGCTCCTGCGTCACCGTCTGGTGCGACAGCGGCCTGCCGAACGCGACGCGGGCGGCGGCGCGCTCGCACATCAGCTCCAGCGCGCGCTCGGCCAGGCCGATCAGCCGCATGCAGTGGTGGATGCGGCAGGGGCCCAGCCGGCCCTGCGCGATCTCGAAGCCGCGGCCCTCGCCGAGCAGCATGTGGGAGACAGGCACGCGCACGTCGTCGAAGGCCACCTCCATGTGGCCGTGCGGCGCGTCGTCGTAGCCGAAGACGGTGAGCGGGCGCAGCACCTTCACGCCGGGCGCGTCGGCCGGCACCAGGATCATCGACTGCTGCGAATGCGGCGGTGCCGCGGGGTCGGACTTGCCCATGAAGATGTAGACCGCGCAGCGCGGGTCGCCGGCGCCCGAGGTCCACCACTTGCGTCCGTTGAGCACGTACGCGTCGCCGTCGCGCACGATGCTGGACTGGATGTTGGTGGCGTCCGACGAGGCGACCGCCGGCTCGGTCATGGCGAACGCGCTGCGGATCCGGCCTTCGAGCAGCGGCTCGAGCCAGCGCCGCTGGTGCTCGGGCGTGCCGTAGCGCACCAGCACCTCCATGTTGCCGGTGTCGGGGGCCGAGCAGTTGAAGACCTCGCTGGCCCACGGCGTGCGGCCCATGATCTCGGCCAGCGGCGCGTAGTCCTGGTTGGACAGGCCCGCGCCGCGCTCGCTGTCGGGCAGGAACAGGTTCCACAGGCCGGCGGCGCGTGCCTGGACCTTCAGATCCTCGATCAGCTGCAACGGCGTCCAGCGCCGGCCGGCGGCGGTGTTGGCCTCGATCTCCTCGAAGTAGCGCGGCTCGGCGGGCAGGATGTGCTCGGCGAAGAACGCTTGCAGGCGTTGCTGCAGGTCGACGGTGCGGGGCGAGTAGGCGAAGTCCATCGGCTCAGGCCTTGCGGGCGAATTGCCAGGCGAGTTCGGCGAGCGGTCGCGCGCCCGCGCCCGTCGCGCGCGCCTGCGCGCTCGAGGCCGTGCCGTCGACGACGCGGCGCGCGATGCCCTGCAGGATGGCCGCCAGCCGGAACAGGTTGTAGGCGAGATAGAAGTTCCAGTCGGCCAGCAGGGCGTCGGGGTCGGCGCGGCCGGTGCGCTCGCAGTAACGGCGCACATAGTCGCGCTCGGACGGGATGCCGAGCGCCGCATGGTCGAGGCCCGCGATGCCGCGGAACGTGCCGGGCGCGATGTGCCAGGCCATGCAGTGGTAGCTGAAGTCGCCCAGCGGATGGCCCAGCGTCGACAGCTCCCAGTCCAGCACCGCCAGCACGCGCGGCTCGGTGGGGTGGAAGATCAGGTTGTCCATGCGATAGTCGCCGTGCACGATGGCCACCTGCGACTCGTCGAGCGCGCTCGCGGGCATGTGCGCGGGCAGCCACTCGATCAGCCGGTCCATCGCCTCGATCGGCTCGGTGATCGACGCCTGGTACTGCTTGGTCCAGCGGCCGATCTGGCGGGCGAAGAAGTTGCCGGGCTTGCCGTAGTCGCCGAGGCCGACGGCAGCCACGTCGACGCCGTGCATCGCCGCGATCACGCGGTTCATCTCGTCGTAGATCGCGCCGCGCTCGGCGGGCGTCGCGCCTTGCAGGCCCTGGTCCCAGAACACGCGGCCCTCGACGAACTCCATCACGAAGAACGCGCGCCCGATGACCGCCTCGTCCTCGCACAGCAGGTGCATCTTCGCGACCGGCACGCCGGTGCCGGCCAGCGCGGCCATCACGCGGTACTCGCGCTCGACGGCGTGCGCCGAGGGCAGCAGTTTCGCGACGGGCCCCGGCTTCGTGCGCATCACGTACGAGCGCGACGGCGTGACCAGCTTGTAGGTGGGATTCGACTGCCCGCCCTTGAACTGCTCCACGCTCAGCGGGCCGGCGAAGCCGGGCAGCTTGGCGGCGAGGAAGGCCTCGAGGGCGGCGACGTCGAAGCGGTGGCTGTCGGCGACCGGGCGAGTGCCGGTGTTCTGTTCTGTCTGGTTCATCGGACCCGTCTCAATGCTTGTTGTCTGGCGGCGCATCGGCAGGGTGTCCGATGCAGTTCAATGTTCGGCGGCGTGGACGAGCTTCTCGCGCGAGAGCACGACGATGCGCGTCGGCTCGATGCGCAGCGCGCCCTCGCGCTCGAGCTCCTTTAGCTCCTGGTTGACGCGCTGGCGCGACGCGCCCACCAGCTGTGCCAGGTCTTCCTGCGCGAGCTGCAGGCCGATGCGCACCTCGTCGCCCTGGGCGATGCCGTAGCTCTTGGCGAGCATCAGGATGTTCTTGGCCAGCCGCGCGGACAGCGGCCGCGTGTTCAGGTCCTCGACGAGGTTGAACATGATGCGCAGGCGACGGCAGTTCAGCCGCAGCAGCGCGTCGTACAGCTCGACATGCTGCGACAGCAGATCCTTGAAGTCGGCCTTGCGCACCGACAGCAGCGTGGTGGCGCCGTGCGCATCGGCGTCGTGCGTGCGCGGCAGGCCGTCGAACAGGGCGATGTCGCCGAACCACGTGCCCGGCTCCACGTAGGTGAGCGAGACCTGCTTGCCCGACATCGACACCGAGCTGACGCGCACCGCGCCCTTGGCCACGCCGCACCAGTCCTCCGCCGGCGAGCCGCGCGACGCCAGCGGCGCGCCGTCCGCCAGCCGCCGCACCACGGCGCGCGAGAGGATCGCGGCGCGCAGGTCCTCGGAGAGCGTGGAGAACCAGGGGCCCGCGTCGATGTTGTTCTGTTCTTCGATGGTGAGAATCGGGTTGTTCATGCCTGGTCCCTGGAGCGACAGCTGCGGGCCCGCGCGGCGCGGGCCTGCGGCGATGCGGCGATTGTCGTCTCAAACCGGCAGGTCGCCGGCGCGCAGGTACTGCGCCAGCAACTTCTCCATCGTGGTGTAGCGCTCGCGCTCGTGCAGCCATTGCGTCGGGGCGAGGTTGGTGCCGCGTACCACGACGTCGTCGGGGCCGATGTCCAGCACGTTGATGCACGCGGGCGACTGCTCGAGCCGGCCGAGGAAGGCGCGGCGGCCGGTCAGCGCGCGGCCCAGCAGCGCGCGGTTGACGCCGCCGTGCAACACCAGCAGCCCGCAGCGCCAGTCCGGATCCGCGAGCAGTTCGTCGAACGCCGGCAGGCAGCGATCCATCATCGCCCCGACCGTCTCGCCGCCGAGGAACTGCAGCGACTCGACATCGGAGGCGGCGCTGAAGACACCGGTGAACGCCGCGCGCAGCCGGTCCGGCGCGATCGCGTCGAGCCGGCCGGGGCGGATCTCCTCGAGCCGCGGATCGCGGCCGATCGCCGCCTCCTGGCCGGCGGCGGCCAGCACCCGGTGCGCGGTCTCCACGGTGCGCGCGAGGCCGCTCACCAGCACGCGGTCGAAGCGCACGCCCGCGGCGGCGAACAGCGCGCCGGCCGCGTCGGCCTGCGCCCGGCCGGCGTCGTTCAGCGGCACCGTGTGCGGCGGCACGGGCGTGCCGTCGGCGGTGAAGTAGTCCACCGAGCCGTGGCGCATCAGGTAGAGGCGCCGGCGAACGGGCGGGTGCGGGGCGGGGCGGTCGGCGGGCAAGGAGATTCCGTGGTTTCGGGTTCGCGCCCGCCGGGAATCTCAGCGAAATACCGGCGGACGTTTCTCGAAGAAGGCCTTCAAACCCTCGTCACCGTTGTCGTGGAACAGGTTGACGAGGAATTGCCGGCGTTCGGCTTCGAGATGTTCGGCAAGCGGCGACAGGGCGGCGCGGGCGACCAGTTCCTTCGCGCCGGCCACCGCGTTGGGGGCCATCGCGGCGAGCTTGTCGGCGAGGGCCAGAGCTTCGGCGAGCGCCTGGCCCTTGTCTGTCACCCGGTTGACAAGCCCCAGCGCGTGCAGCCGCTCGGGCGTCGCCGGGGCGGCCAGCCACAGCATCTCCAGCGCCACCGCGCGCGGCAGCATGCGCGCCAGGTGCCAGGAGCCGCCGCCGTCCGGCGTCAGGCCGACCCGGGCGTACGACATCACGAACCGGGCGTCCGACGCCGCCACCAGCAGGTCGCAGGCGAGCGCCAGCGACATTCCCCCGCCGGCCGCGAAACCCTCCACGGCAGCGATCGTGGGTTTCGGGAATGCGCGCAGCGATTCGATCAATTGGTGGAACAGCGCGATCGATTCCGACTGCGCCGCGGGACCGCTCCTGCGCAAACCGATGATTCGATTCAGGTCGCCGCCGGCGCAGAAATGTTCGCCGTCGCCGCGAACGATCACGGCGCGGACGGATTCGTCCGATTCGGCGACGTTCAGCGCCTCGACGCCTGCCGAGTAGACCTGGGGGGACAATGTGTTGCGGGTGGCGGGATCGCTGAGAGTCAGAATCAGCGTGGAGCCCTCGCGGGAGGTAAGGAGTTCACTGGGCATCGGGCGGCCTTGCAGAAGAATACGGAATTTGGCGAAACCGGAGATATTCGACGGATTGTGTGTCGAACCATATGTCACGCGTGCACATCATTCTCACCGGGGTGTTCCAGCGACAGTTTGTGTAAGCAACCGTGATAGAGTCGATCGGGGTTATCTGTGGCGTCCACAGGAATGAAAAAACACTTTACCGCGCACATCATTTTCGCCGCGACCGCATTGGCGTCCCAGCAAGTCTGGGCGCTGGGTTTCGGCCGCGCGGTGTCCGATGCGGTACTCGGTCAGGCGTTCACGTTCACGGTCCCCGTCCATGTCGAGCCGGGCGAGCATTTCGGGATGGAATGCGTGTCGACCCAGGTTTATTACGGCGAGTCGCAACTGCTGTCGTCGCAGGTCCGCACCGAGTTGCTGCCGGGGAGCGGGGATTACGGCTGGCTCGTGAAGATCACGGCGGCGGCGCCGGTCGCGGAGCCGATCATCGAGGTCGCGCTCAATGCCAACTGCGACCGCCCGTTCACGCGCCGCTTCTCGGTGTTCGCCGAGCCGCCGACGCTGGGCGCGCCCGCGGCGCCGCCGCCCCAGCTCGCGTCCGCCGGTGCCGCGCCCGTGCCGGCCGCCACCTTCACGCCGCGGTCGGCCGCCGCCGCGCCGCCGACCGGGTTCTCCACCGCCTATGGCGCGCAGCGCGCCTCCAGCGGCCCGTCCACCGGCCACGCGCGAGTCGTTCGCAAGGGCCCGACGATGGCGCTCGCCAACGAGCTCGCCGCGCCGCCCGCGGCCGCGCCGTCGGGGCGCCACGTCGCGGCCGAAGGCGCGGGCGCCCGCCGGCCGGGGCCGC
>Ga0247779_1001804_pt1 | contig 9981 bp, 7 predicted proteins | sample UWRJL221509R5_FD_179925 | JGI IMG/M metagenome (GOLD analysis project Ga0247779, IMG submission 179925) | Plant litter microbial communities from Arlington Agricultural Research Station in Wisconsin, United States - UWRJ-L221-509R-5 | ecosystem: Environmental > Terrestrial > Plant litter >...
AAAGGGCGAAGGATGGGCTTCTACAAGCGTCCGCTGCGGTAATGCTGTTGGCTATGTCACCTATGACGAGGTTTCACAGTCCACGGCGAAGGTTCACGAACTGATTGCAGCAGCGATTCAGATTACAAATGCGGGGGCGGTTAAAATCAAGACGGAAAAGCCGAACAAGATTGGCCGCGTATTCCACCTTATCGACAAACACAATGCCGATGAGAAAACCGAAATTCGCCAGCAAGAGGCGTATCGCAGTTGGGACAACCTTTATGAGAATGGCGACCTGATTCCAATCCATGTGCGAGAGGATATGTACCGCCGAAATTCAAAAGCGGAACTTGGAGACACAAGGCCGCTGCCGTACCTCAAAGATTTGTTCCAATTTGCGCTTGATGCAACGGAATCCGGCGACGTTATTATCTGGGGAAATTCCGACACCATACTTCACCCTGACATAGTGGAATATTCCAAGATGCACACAGCGGTCTATGGTGCTTGCTCGTTCTTTAGAACCGAGTTTGCTCACAAACCGACTCCGCTGGACTATTCTCCCAGAGATTATGCCAGCCAAGGACGGGGGAAGCACATTGGTAGAGACGCATTCGCTTTCAGCCGCGACTGGATGGTGAAGAACTGGGATAGAATCCCTGACGCCGTGCTAGCAGCGAGCATGTGGGATATTCACATGGCCTGCCTGATTCGGCTGGACTACAAGATTTTGACCACGAACAAGAATATTGGCGAACAGATGTTTCCAGCAGAGTCGGAACTAGGCATGGTAGGCCACATTGCGCACCATTCTGCTTGGAACATGGCTAACCCAAATCAGAATCCGTCTAACGCGCACAACGGCCAACTGTTCAAGAAATTCGCCGAAAAATATCTACCTGAATTGAAGGTGACGCCGGAGGGGAATTTAGCATGAAATTGATTATTTTCACAATCGTTCTGGATGGTCAGCCATTTTTATCAAGGCACCTTGAGGAATTTGAAAAGCTTTCAATCCCTTGGGAATGGAGAATTTCAGAAGGCACCAGTGCGAACACGAACTGTACGACATGGTGCAAGCCTCAGATGCCGAGCTTGTCCCGCGACGGAAGCAGTGAATACCTGACAAAGATTTCCAAGCATCCCAATGTTAAGATTCGCCGTCGCATGCTGTGGGCTGGTGGAAAAGTTGAGATGTGTAATGCCTGTCTTTCGGGAATCGAAGAGGATTGCATTTTGCTTCAAGTCGATGTTGACGAATTTTTCAGCGCGGGACAGATGGAGCGAATTGTTGAGATGTTCGAGGAGCAACCGGATGCTATGCGGGCATTTTTCTGGTGTAGATATTTCCTCGGAAGGAATATCGTTGCGACAAATACCGATGGTTACTCAAACCGAAAAGTGGGCGAGTGGTTGCGGGCATTCCGATACACCAAGGGCATGCAGTTTAGCCGCCATGAGCCGCCCGTATTGAATGAAAACAGAGGGCTTGCCATTACTCGCGACGAAACAGGCAGGCAAGGGCTGGTATTTGAGCATTTCGCTTGGTCGCTGGAAAGTCAGATTGCGGCCAAGGCGAGGCTGTACCCGTACCCAAATGCTTTGGAGCATTGGAAAAGACTTCAAGAAAACAAGGTTTGGCCGGTTAGAAACTTGAGTGAATTTCTGCCTTGGGTGGGTGAAGGCGCGAGCGCAGACTTGTTCTCGAATGCTTATCCAGACGAAGTGAACCCGATGGAACAATTCAAAGCCTGACCGCCGTTAAAAACCCGCTGTCAACTTTCTTGACCTTCGCCAGCCTGATATTAACCACCATGTCTTGAAGCTCATCCCAGCACTCGCTGGACAAGGCATAGGTCAGGGCGTCGAATGGATGCTTGTGGGGAGAGTGAGTTGCGATGGTGCCATCCAGCTTGCCTTTTTTTATACCCTGAAACATTTCAATCAGCTTGGGGCAATGAACACCTGAAATAAGAATGCGCCCTTCGATAATCAGCTTGCGCAAAAGCCGGATGCGCTGACCGACTGAGCCACGCCCCTTGTCCACGCCTTTGAGCTTAATCCGGCCATCCGATTCCATGAACATTTCATCCGCCACGCTGCTTTGAGAAATGGACTGCTTTCGATTCAATGCGCTGGTGTCCGACCAATGACGCCATATGACGCCGGAAGCAGATGCTTGAGCTTCTAGCTCGTTCATCATCTGCAATTTCTCCGAGGTAAAGCTGGCGACGGATGTTTCTACGCCGATGTATGCCAGTTCGCGCAAGATTTTGAATTTAGAAACCGGCTTGTGGACGATTCCGGTCTTTGTCTGAACCTCTACATTCTCAATAATTTTCTCAATGAAGTATGAAACTGGGTTCATATAGCCCTCATCGTGTCCGGTGATAAGCTCGGTGCAATTTTCTTCTACCAGCAATTCCTCGTCCTCTGGGCAACAATGAATCGCCTTGCGGAAAATATCTGAGAACAACGCGCCCTTGGTGGATTTTACCCACATACCACGGATGTAACGATTATACTGGTCGGGGTCGTCGCGGTATGTGCTTTTAACCATGTTCTTGCGCGACTCTGAGATAAACGGGTTGTCATCCATGCTCCATTCTGTGACATGGAGACATTGCTGGATGTCTTTGTCCTCCTCATGGGCTTCTGACGATGTCCGCAATTCGTAAAAATATTTGAACAAGAAATGCTCCTCGCCGGAGTCAGGCGGGTTGGCGTCAATCAACAGCACATGCTCGTCGTCTGCCAGACCGCTGATGCGCAAAGCCATCATCAGCGTCTTGAGCGAGAGCGATTCTTTGAACTCGCCCGCTTCCGACCAGTAAATCATAGAGTAGTACCGGCCCTTGTAACGCTTTTCAACTTCCCGCTCATCATCCAACGTATCAAGTTCAATCTTGCTGATTCCGTGTGGCGGGATTTCCTCACCTTTTTCCAAAGCCTCGGCACCATATTTGTTAACCACCGAGCCAATCATCTTCTTGGTCGCACCGTGAATCTTTGGCTCCATGTACCACTGCATGCCGAATCCGCCAGCAATCCATTCGGGTAGGATTTTATCAATCAGTTCGCTCCAGATACCGGATGTTGCGGCGGTTCCAGACGTGTAGCAAAGCACCAAAACAGAGCCGTCTTTTGTATTCCAAAGGTGGTCGGCGATTGCGGCCATTGCGCCCTGCGTTTTTCCGCTTAACCGAGTTCCAAAGACGCCGATGAACTTCATGTGCCCCGTTTTGGCCCGACACAATTTCAATAAATCTTTCTGCTTTGGACTTAAGGTAGGCTCCCAAGCCGTTACGATTTGCTCCGCTATTACCTCTGGCGCAACTTCTTTCGTTTTGGCGGCTTTCTTGGCTGGCATAGTTTCCTGTTGCAATGTTCGTCGTATGAGGATATAAGTCAATCACCAACGCCAATTTTGGCATACTCTATCTAACTTATGGACGCTAATAAACTTGTGGTAAATGTGCCCGCTGAAATGCAGGCGGAAGTCGCTGGCTGGACAGATGGTGAATCCTATCCCGTCACCATCAAGCAAGTGGGAGCCGGAATGTTCGAGCTTGAATCTACGGGTGACACCGCCGAAGAAGCGGATGAGGTGCCCGAAGAAATCGCCGAAGGCCCGAACATTTCCAAGAATCCAGCCATCAATGCCGCCGCCGCCGCGATGGAGAAATAATCTGCTGTGATTTCCAAGAAGGTCATCAAGAAATACGGCCTCGACGCGGCCAGTTTGAAGAAGATTTTTACCGCTGACAAGCGGGACAAGCGGGTAGTCGCCCTGAATGACCTTTTGCGTGACCGTATTGTGGAGGGGCGCACCCGAAACCTGACCGACTACAAGATATGGGCGGCGGTGGACATTGCCTATGATGCACCGCTGAATCAAATCACCCCAACGCTCTGCCGGAACATCATTGAAACAGGTGGAAGCCAAGCCTCAATCATGAAGGCGATGAAGGCGTGGAACATCGAAAACGAAGTGTTGTTCTCGCCGATGCCCGCCACTGAAAGCGGTGAAAAGCGTTGGGCGTTGAATGAGCCGGTGTTTAACAAAATCCTTATCCCGTTCGTCCGTTCATATCTAACCATCCGGCTGGCCAAGATTTATAACGACCGGAACCTTTCCCCGCTGTTCGAGTATTCGCCGCGCATTTTTACCTCTGAGAACCGAGTTATCTGCCAGATTGTCACGGAAATCGTCGAATCCATATCAACCGAGTTCGGTTATTCAGCCATCTTGCGCGACTTCATTTTCAACGCCCTGATGTATTCCGTTTCCATCATGTTCCCCGTGGAATCGTGGACTAAGGACGTTCAAGAGGGCGATGACGGCGATGAAGTGGTTGAGCGTGAGGGCGTCCGCTACGTGGTGCCGCATGTCACCCGCACCTTCTATGACCTGACCTACCCACTGCATACCCTCAATACGGGTACAGGATGCTCCTACGCGGGTTATTGGACGATTATGCGGTGGGGAGACGTGGCATCGGACAAGTCTTACTGGAACCGTGATAACGTGCCGCATGGAACCAACTGGATGGACAAGTCCAACGTTGGTTATTTCAACTATTTCCAAGAAGTTTATCCCTGCTCCCTGAGTTTTCCAACCTCGACGCGGGCTAATCGGAATGACCGCGAATCCATGATAGCGCGGTACACCAAGAATGATTTCGACAGCGCATTTTTCGTTACCTACGTGTTCATGGAACTGGTTCCAGCCGACTGGGGGCTTGGCAAATATCCAAACAAGGTCTGGATGAAGTTCACCATGGGCGGCGACGATACAATCATGTTTGCCGAAGTCTGGACATACCGCCCCATGAGCTATATCGGCTACGATGCTGATTCGGGCCGTGGCCGCAACGCCAGCCTTGCTTTGGAAATCCTGCCGTTCCAAGACTTGTCGGGAAACATCTTCTCGAATTTCATCCTCTCAATTAAGCGCAATCTGGCGAACATCATTTTCTACAATACGGATGTCGTCGATGAGTCGGACATCACGAACATCAACAAGCGCAATAATGCGCAATACACACAGCTTAACTTTCTTGGGTTCAGCGGCATCAAGATGGAGCGGCAAGCCATCGGTGGAACCAATGCGCTGTTTCAAGAACTTAAGTTCCCGTTTGTTGACACCAATCAGATTTTGTCCGGCCTCACGACGACCATCGCCATGTTGGAACGATTGCTGGTGGTCGCACCGCAGGAAATCGGCGCATCCGCTTCCCATCAGCAGTCCAAGAAAGAAGTGGAAATCACGTCTGCCAATACAACCAACCGCGTGGCCTATACCGCCTCTTTTGTTGACGAGGGCATTGATGCTTTGAAGCGGCAAATATGGGAAGCGGTCAAGACCAACATGAGCGGCAAAGAAGTTGTCGCCACGATTCCATACGATATTCCGAATCTTGAGGACAATTTGAAGAAGCTGGGATTCACCATCGTCGAAAGCCAGATGCCCGACCATCCGAAGGTTGTGGTCAAGGGTAAGATTGACAAGCTGAACATCCTGCAACTGGTGGCCCGTCGTTCAGACGCAGACCGCCAGACTGATGCGCAGACCGCCACGGCCATGTTGACCGCTCTGGGCCAATTATCCACCAACCAATATCTGTCTCAAATCATCGACCCTGCATCGCTGGTCAAATTGTACGAGACAGCGGCCAAGTTCATGGGTGCCGATGATGATTTTGAAGTGCGCTTGAATAAAAACGCGGTCATGGGCAACCAGTTGATGCAGTCTATTGAGGAAATCAAGAAGCAGTTGCTTGACGTGGTGAACAAGCAGGTTGCCCAGCCCGCCGCCCAAGCGATTGCCGGTGTGGAGAAAAAGGTTGAGGAGAACGCCGCCGCAGTTCAGCAGCTTGTGGGCATACTTGAGAAATTGCAGCAACAGGCTCAACCGCAACCGCCGCCACAGCCCGCCTTGCCACCGACCTTTCCAACGCAGGGCCAGCCCACAATCCAATGACTCTAGAAAGCCGAGAGCTTACACAGGCCGAGGTGGAGAAATTCCACAAGTGGCTTGATAGTGACCAGTTTGAAATGATGGTCAAGATCGCCGAGTCCAAAGCCTTTGAGTCAGAGGTTAATGCCGCCAATGCGCTGATACAGGGAACTGAACCGGCCAACAATACAGCCCAGTACGAGGCCGCACAGTGCCGCATCGCTCGCGGGTTTGCCGCATTCCTTCGCCAATGCCGTTCGACCAAGAAATTTTCAATCCATAAAGCTGTCCCGTCCCTAACACCACATCCAACCAAATAACACCATGGCTACCGCAACCCCTGAACTCGACGCATCCAAACCCGCACAAGTCCCCGTTAAAGCTGGCGACTTGTTCCGGCGCATGACCAATACCCCGCCTAAAAAAGAATCCAAGGCTGATGAAAAGAAGCCGGAGGAAAAGGCTGCTGAAAAGTCTGATGACAAGGCAAAGCCAGCGGCCAAGGTGGAAGAAAAAGCACCCGCAAAGAAGATTGCCCCCAAGAAGTCTGCACCTGCCCCTGCGCAGACCATTGACACCGATGCGCTTTCAAAAGGCATTGTTGATGGACTCACCAAGGCGAGCAAGGTTGCGGAAAAGCCGGAGCCTAAAATTACCGATGGACTGACCGACAAGCAGAAGAAGAAAGTCGCCGTGTTGCAGAACATGGAAAAAGACGGCGGCAAGGGGTACGTGGATGCCTACGTTGGTGCCATCAAGAAGCTGGACACCTACAAGGCGGAATGGGAATCCAAGAATCGCGGCAAGGCTTTCAACATCGACGACGAGGAACATGACGACTTTGTTAAGGCGAATGATGTCATGCCTTGGGATGAAGATGAGTTTACCGAGGCCCGCATTAACATGGCGGCGGATGAGCGGGTCAAAAAGACCGTAGCTGAACATACCAAGCCGCTGGAGGACAAAATCAAAGCCAACGAATCCGAGCGCGAACGGACAGAGCGTGCGGCCAAAGAGGTTCCTTTGGTGATTGAGCATCAAGCCGCGACTGCCCGCGTGCTGTTCGATAAATTGGGCGAAGACTTCAAGGCCATTCTTAAGCCCAATGGCGACATCGACAAGGCGGCGGTGACAGAGGCTATCGCCCAGAATCCGATTTATAAAAAGGTTTTCCCCATCGCCATGGAGGTGGAGCAGTTCGCCGGTGAACTGATGCAGATTGCCCGTGGTCACAAACCGTTTGCGTTGACGCTGCCCAAGAATGCCACTGATGAGCAGCGTCAGGAGGTCAATGTCCATCGTCGAATTGTTGCCTTTGTAGACGAGCAGGAACACCGCATCAGTCATTTGCCGGACGAACAGCGCATCAATTCCGATGGCAAGGACTTCGCCACCGCCGATGAGTGGAACTCGCTTTCACCGGAACAACGCAAGAACCGCTGGCGTTTGAGCGAGAAAGATTTGTCCGCGCTTTACGCCTTTGACGGTGCGATTCGAGCCAAGAAAATCATCGCCGAGGAGGAGGAAATGGCACAAGAAGTGGGTAAAAAACGGGGCTATATCAAACCGGAAGATGGAAAAGCGGCAGGCGAAAAAAAGAACGATGCAAAAGTTGAGGCTGACAAAAAGCCCGCTGACAAAGGCGAAAAAGAAGAAGAAGTGAAAGCACCGGCTGGCGTTGCTGCGCCACGGATGGCCCGCAGCGACCGAGGGGCGGTTCAACCACAATCCACTTTGCTATCGCGGCACACTGGCGGAAGATAGTTTCATCAAGGGCGGGGACAATTAGTTCCGGCCCGACATGAAACTAAAATGGCAATCGCTAACGTAAACAATCTGTTCGGCAAATGTGCGCCGACCATCCGTACCAACATCGCCGAGTGCGGCTCGGTAACCCTGTGCGCCAATGTGAAGCCGGAGACGGCTGGCGACCTCGACGACATCTATACCAAGGACGGTGAATACCGGCTCTTGGAACATTTGTTCATGTCGCACTTTGAAATCAAAGCGTGCGGCGCGAAACAGATGTCGATGCGCGATTTCTTCATCGCCAACGCCAAGGTAACCCGCAAGGGAGAAATCAACTTCACGGCCAATGACCGCGCCCTTACCAAAGTGGTGCCGTTCATCATGGCCGAGCAGAAGAAGCCGATTAACAACGTCTTCTGGCGTTTCACAAACGGCTCTGCTTCCGGTGGCAATCTGGTTGGCCGCGTGGCCTCCGCGAGCGGTATTCCCGCCGATGTGCGCAGTTTCCCCGTTGGCTCCATCATGTTCCTTGATGGTCTGTCCAGCGGTGGTTACAAGACGTACACGCAATACACCGTGGCCTCAGCGACCGTCAGCAATGATGGCACGTACATAAACATCGTATTGACCCCGCAGAACACGGGTTCATTGTTCCCCACCGTCTCCAATCCGGCCCCGAACTTGGTAACCAAGGGCATCCTTCGCCGTGGCGTTATCAATGTCGGAAAGGCGGAAAGCTATTGCGATGACGAACCGGCTTACCGTAACGACAATTTGGTGCCGTTCTGGATGCAGGACACGCGCTGGACTTCCTGCAATTCCTCGCTCTACAACGAATGGCTTGGCCTCGTCCTTGAAGGCAACCCGCTCTATCGCGAGCGCATCTATATTCCCGAGAAAGAACGGATGCGCCAGATGGGTGAAGCGTTCGAGGACAAACTGTTCAACACGTTCTGGTATCAGAACCCGCTGAACAACCATCAGAACATTTATGATTACGAGCAGTTGCCCGAAATCACGAACTACCTGTCCGACACCGGCCTTGGCGTCGAGGGTGGTCGCTGCGTGGGCCGCAAGGCAAACGCGGTCGGTGTCCTGCCCCAACTCCGCGAGTGCGACCGCTGGTATGATGCTGGTGGTGCCCCGCTGAACATCTATTCCATCTTTGACGCGATTTACCAGTTGCGCCGTGTGCGGGCCGGTATCGGTTCGACCGCCCAGAACAAAATCGACGTGTTTATGGACAACATCACGGCGGAACAGTTCGAGAAGGCTTTCATCGGCTACCTCGGCATCCGTTACTCTGGTAAAGACCGTTATGATTTCATGATTAACGGGAAGAACGACGACCTTGGCTTGGCCTATCGCTCGTTCCAACTGGATGGACGCAACTACGGCGTCACGCTGAACATCATCACCGACTGGGCGTTTGATGACCAGATTTCCGAGAACTACGATGCGGGTCAGGCGAATGCCGGACGCACCATGATGTTCTTGGATTTGACCGGCATCTACATGAAGGTCATCGAATCCGGCAAGCAAATCAACCACACCGGAGACATCAAGGCTTTGGCGGCGGTTGACCCCCGTTTCTCCTGCGTGATTGAAACGGAAACCCGCGACACCACGTTGAACTGGTTGAAGTTCACGACCGTCGTTGAGTGCCCGCAGGCGAGTTTGGTCATCGACAACTTTAGCGATGCGGTTCCGGTGTACGATGCGGCGACCGCGCCCATCGGTTCACACCCGAACTACACGCCGGGCAATGTCGTGTCGCCCTACGCAGTCTAGTCCGAGGATTGAAAATTGGACTGGTGTTAGTCTCGTACTCGGCGTAGATTCGTCGGGTACGAGATTTCTAATTATATGGCTACTCAATACTTCAAGAAAGAAATGTTCAGCCGTCAAATCTTTGACAGCGGAAACCGGCCAATCCCGTGGGAAGAAGTTTTCGGCGACGAGGGGGTGGCACAAATGGGCGATGATGCCGACCCCGTGCTGCTGAAATCGCTTAATGACTATGCCGACAAACGCGTGGGTGGCGTCGTCAGAATCAGTCCTGAGATTTATGAAACCTTAAAAAAAAACGGGCCATCACCGAAATCAGGGCCGCGCTTAAACCCGTACAGCAAGATTCGGATTATCCCAAGCCAAATCTCCCAATTCCAAGAACCCAAGGGTGCAACGTCTGCGGCGGCGGTCGCCGCTAATGAAACCAATGAAACCGATGCCCCACCGACACCTGCGCAGTTCAAGGCGCGGACTCGGAAAATCAATGCGGAAAATCCGGT